>Ga0136589_1001034_pt1 | contig 13060 bp, 10 predicted proteins | sample AntRauMFilla3764_FD_104640 | JGI IMG/M metagenome (GOLD analysis project Ga0136589, IMG submission 104640) | Saline lake microbial communities from Rauer Islands, Antarctica - Metagenome Filla 3 #764 | ecosystem: Environmental > Aquatic > Non-marine Saline and Alkaline > Saline | place...
AAACTGTTGATGGCGTCCAGCGGTATAGCCGGAATCGGCGTATCAATCGGTTCTGACCGCACCTTTGGGGAGAGCTTTACAATACCTTTGGTGGCAACCTTGGTCACTCGCGGCTTGCCATCAATGTAAACCAGGGCCAACCGATCACCGGGATAAATAAGGTGAGGGTTCTCGACCTGCGGATTAACGTGCCAGATTTCCGGCCAGTACCACGGGTTGTTTAGAAACCGGCCAGAAATGTCCCAAAGGGTATCGCCCTTCACTACAGTGTAACGCTCGGGGTGATCCGACCTCAGCTCCGGAGCTGCGTAAGCCCAAGAAGTTATCAGCAGCATGCCAGCTGCCAGAGCGTAAACCAGTTTCCTCATTGTGAAATCCTTGATCGCGTGCCTTGAATCCGCAGATTATGTTCTTTTATTCCGCCATTGCGCTGGCGCTTATACCACTACTATAGAAGAACTCTCGCAAATTGTGATGTTATCTTTTGTTCTTCCAGTAAATTCTATGGTCTGCCTGAAAGTTTTTAACTATGAGCTGTGCAGTTTGTACTCAATGAGCGAGTTGAGAGATAATAACGTCTATAAAGCGTTTCGTCCGTTGAATTTCGCTCTCACACCCCGAATATACTAGCTTCGGGATAAAATATGCGCAGAACGCTGTCGCAAATCAGAGACGATCTTCACACCGTTACAAATCATAACGGTTTAAGTCAGTCATCCAGACGAGAAGTTTACGAGCCATGATACTAGAGATTCTCGAATATCCAGATCCCAGACTGCGGACCATCGCCAAACCGGTGGAAACGGTGACCGATGAAACCCGCAAACTGATCGACGACATGTTTGAGACGATGTATGACGCGCCGGGAATTGGCCTCGCCGCCTCTCAGGTGAACGTTCACAAACAGATCATCGTGATGGACCTGTCGGAAGACAAGAGCGAGCCGCGGGTGTTTATCAACCCGGAAATTGAAGTGCTGGACGGTGACCTGGAAGACATGCAGGAAGGTTGCCTGTCCGTACCGGGGTTTTATGAAGACGTTTCCCGCATCGAGCACTGCATGATCCGCGCAATTGACCGCAACGGCGAATCCTTCGAAATCGAAGCCCGTGGTCTGCTGGCGGTGTGCATCCAACATGAGATGGACCACCTGAACGGCAAGCTTTTCGTGGATTACCTGAGCTCGCTCAAGCGTACCCGTATCCGTAAAAAGCTGGAAAAGCTTCACAAGAAGAGCGCCTGATTATCCCTTTGCGACTGGTATTTGCCGGCACCCCGGATTTCGCAGCAACCGCGCTCAAGTCACTCCTGCAGACGGACCACGATCTGGTGGCCGTCTATTCCCAGCCGGACCGGCCGGCCGGTCGCGGTCGCAAGCTGACGCCCAGCCCGGTCAAACAGGTAGCCCTGGATGCGGGAATTCCGGTTTACCAGCCGGAGACACTGAAAACCGCCGAAGCCCAGGAGACTCTTCGGGCACTGAACGCCGATGTCATGGTCGTTGCAGCCTACGGCCTGATTCTGCCGGCTGCCGTTCTGAGCATTCCGCGTTATGGCTGCCTGAACATCCACGCCTCCCTGCTGCCTTTGTGGCGCGGCGCGGCACCCATCCAGCGAGCCATTGCGGCCGGCGACCGGGAAACCGGCATCACCATTATGCAGATGGACGCGGGGCTGGATACCGGCGACATGCTGCTGAAAACCGCAACCCCCATTGAAGAATCTGACACCGGCGGCAGCCTGCATGACCGCCTGGCGACGATGGGCGGTCAGGCCATTGTTGACGCACTGAAATCGCTGGAAACCGGCACCCTGACAGCGGAGCCCCAGAACAGTAAAAAGGCCTGTTACGCCCACAAGCTGACCAAGGAAGAAGGCCATATCGATTGGACCGAAGACGCCAGCTCGATTAACCGGACAATTCGAGCGTTCAACCCCTGGCCCGGTACCTTTACCGATGCAGATGACCTTCGCATCCGGATTCACGCCACCGACGTGATCGATGTCACCAGCGATCGGCACCCCGGTACCGTTGTTGAGCGAAGCAGAGAAGGCATTGATATCGCCTGCGGGCTGGACGTACTCCGGGTCACCCGGCTTCAGCTCTCCGGGTCCCGCCCGCAATCCGCCAGCGATCTGATCAACAGCGGCAAAGACATCCTTCTGCCCGGCCAGGAGCTGGACTGAATGGCCGGCCAGCCCATGCGGGCCGTCGCGGCCCAGGTACTGCTTGCGGTGGAACAGGGCCAGTCCCTGTCACAATGCCTTCCGCCCGCACTGAGCCGGCTAGCGGAAAGCCACCGGCCGACGCTTCAGGCTCTGTGTTTCGGCACCTGTCGCTGGTTCTTCCGGCTTGACGGAGAATTGCAGGGCCGCCTGAAAAAGCCACTGAAACCGGTGGATCGAGTGGTCCATCATCTGATGCTGGTGGCCCTGTTCCAGCTACGTCACAGCCAGCAGGCAAACTATGCTGTTCTGAATGAAACCGTCGAAGCCTGCCGCGCCCTAGACAAACCTCATCTGACCGGTCTGGTTAACGGTGTACTTCGCGCGGCCGAACGGGAAGGGGAGCCCACTGCCCGGAATGACAGCGTGAATTTTTCCCACCCCCAGTGGATGGTCGAAAAACTTCGGCACAATTGGCCCCATGACTGGCACACCATCCTCGAAACCAACAATACCCAGGCCCCCATGACGCTCAGGGTCAACGCCCGGCGTTTTAATCGTGACGCTTACCTGGCGCAGCTGAACGACGCCGGCATTCAGGCCCGGGGAACCCCTTTTGCATCCCACGGTATCCAGCTGGCCGAACCCGTACCGGTGGACCGGCTGCCGTATTTCGCCGATGGCGCGGTCAGTGTTCAGGATGAAGCTGCGCAACTTTGCACGACCCTGCTGGACCTGGCAGCCGGCCAGCGGGTTCTGGACGCCTGCGCGGCGCCGGGTGGCAAAACCTGCGCTATCCTGGAAGCCTGCGAAGGTCTTGATGAAGTGGTTGCCATCGACGAATCCGCCGACCGGTTACCGCGAATCGAGGAAAACCTCGAGCGGATGGATCTAACCGCAACGGTGCAACAGGCCGATGCGGCAAACACCGATCAATGGTGGGACGGCCGGCCGTTTGACCGGATTCTTCTGGACGTTCCCTGCAGTGCCACCGGGGTGATCCGTCGCCATCCGGACATCAAACTGCTGAGGCGGGAATCCGACATAGTACCGCTGGCCGATATTCAGCTGGGCCTGCTGAACGCCCTCTGGCTGACCCTGAAGCCCGGGGGCCGACTGGTCTATGCCACCTGTTCCGTGTTCCCGCAGGAGAATCACCGTATAATCCGCAGATTCCTTAAGCAAACGGATAACGCGGAACCGTTGGAACCGGATGTGCCATGGGGCCGTGACACCGACGCCGGGCGACAACTGCTCCCGGTTCCGCACGGCCACGACGGCTTTTTCTACGCCGTACTGGAGAAATCGGAGCCATGAATAAGAAGTGTGACTTATGAAAATCCTGATTCTCGGCGCCGGCCAGGTCGGCGGCACGCTGGCTGAAAACCTGGCCAACGAAGCCAACGATATCACCGTGGTGGACAGCAACAGCACCCGCTTGCGGGAACTACAGGACCGGCTGGATATCCGAACGGTTCAGGGTCGCGCGTCCTATCCCACGATCCTGCGACAGGCCGGGGCCGAGGACGCCGACATGCTGATCGCCGTGACCAGCAGTGACGAAGTCAACATGGTGGCCTGCCAGATCGCCAGTGTCATGTTCAAAACCCCCACCAAGATCAGCCGCGTGCGAGCCAACGCCTATCTGGCCCGCAAAGAACTGTTCGGCGAAAACGGCTTCCCCATCGACGTGCTCATCAGCCCGGAGCATCTGGTCACCAAACACATCACCCGACTGATTGAATACCCGGGTGCCTTGCAGGTGCTGGAGTTTTCCAAAGGCCTGGTGCGACTGGTCGCAATCAGGGCCATCAAGGGCGGGCCACTGGTGGGCCATGAACTTTCCTATCTGCGCACCCATATGCCGCGAATCGATACCCGCGTGGCCGCCATATTCCGCAAAGACCGGCCCATTTCGCCCCAGGGCGACACCGTTATCGAAGACGGCGACGAAGTCTTTTTCATTGCCGGTACCGACCATATCCGTTCGGTCATGAGCGAGTTGCAGCCGCTGGAAAAGCCCTACAAGAAAATCTTTATCTGCGGCGGCGGCAATATCGGTCAGCGACTGGCAAGCACCCTGGAATCCCGCTATCAGGTCAAGCTGCTGGAGCGGGATCACGAACGCTGCGTGATGCTGTCCGAAAACCTTCGCAAAACAGTCGTGCTGGAAGGGGATGCGGCCAACAAGGACATCCTGCTGGAAGAAAACATCGAAACCACCGATGTATTCTGCGCCGTCACTAACGACGACGAAGCCAACATCATGGCCTCGTTGCTGGCCAAACGTCTGGGCGCCCGTAAAGTCCTGACCCTGATCAACAACCCGGATTACGTAGACCTGATTCAGGGCGGCGACATCGACGTGGCCATCTCGCCCCAGCAAACCACCATTGGCAGCCTGCTGACACACGTCCGCAGAGGTGACGTAGTAAACGTTCACTCACTGCGCCGGGGCGCGGCGGAAGCGATTGAAGCCATCGCCCACGGTGACCACCGCTCCTCGAAAGTTGTCGGCAAGCGGCTGGACGAGATCAACCTGCCGGAAGGCACGACCATCGGTGCGATCGTGCGCCACAACGAAGTGCTGATCGCTCACGACCATCTGCGCATTCAGCCCGATGACCACGTGGTGCTGTTCCTGGTCGACAAGACCCGGATACGGGATGTAGAGAAACTCTTCCAGGTCGGGCTGACCTTCTTCTGATTGAAACCTTTACCTGTGAAGCTCGCTTAGAAATATGCGCTTCGCAGGCGTATAATGCCCCCTTTTTGAAGCACCCTTCAGCAAACATGGCTTGAAAGCCGGGGCGCGACACACACTGACCAGCAGGCAATCGTCGTGACAGACAAGGCACAATCCAATAGCGCACAGTCCAATAATACCGCGGATATCAAGACCTTCCAGGGCCTGATTCTGGCACTGCAGAATTTCTGGGCCCAGCGCGGCTGCGTGGTGCTCCAGCCACTGGACATGGAAGTGGGTGCCGGAACCTTCCACCCGGCCACGTTTTTGCGCTCCATCGGTCCGGAAACCTGGAACGCTGCCTACGTTCAGCCCAGTCGCCGGCCTACTGACGGTCGCTACGGCGAAAACCCCAACCGCCTGCAGCACTATTACCAGTTTCAGGTGGTTCTGAAGCCGTCACCGGACGATATCCAGGAGCTGTACCTGGATTCCCTGAAGGCTTTAGGGCTGGACCTGTTGGTTCACGACATCCGTTTTGTGGAAGACAACTGGGAATCGCCCACCCTGGGCGCCTGGGGCCTGGGCTGGGAAATCTGGCTGAACGGCATGGAAGTCACCCAGTTTACTTACTTCCAGCAGGTGGGTGGCCTCGAATGCTTCCCCGTCACCGGCGAACTGACCTACGGGCTGGAACGCATTGCGATGTACCTGCAGGGTGTAGACAGCGTTTACGACCTGGTGTGGACCGAAGGCCCGGAAGGTGTTGTGACCTATGGCGACGTGTTCCATCAGAACGAAGTGGAGCAGTCTACCTACAACTTTGAACATGCCGACACCGAGTTCCTGTTTCACAGCTTCGATGTCCACGAGCGTGAAAGCGCCCGCCTGATCGAGGCCGGCCTGGCCCTGCCAGCTTATGAGCAGGTATTGAAGGCCTCTCACACATTCAATCTGCTGGACGCCCGGCACGCCATCTCGGTGACCGAACGTCAGCGTTTCATTCTTCGTGTGCGCACCCTTGCCCGCGCCGTTGCCCAGGCCTATTTCGACAGCCGTCGCAAACTCGGCTTCCCGCTGGCGCCGGAGGCGCTTCGCAAGGAAGTGCTGGCCGCCAGCCAGGCCGCTGACGACAAGGCCAACGGCAAGAAAAGCAACAAAACGAAGAAGCCCCAGCAGGAAAAAGGAAACGCATAACCATGGCAACACAGGATTTTCTGGTCGAACTGGGCACGGAAGAGCTTCCGCCGAAAGCGCTCAAGCCACTGTCAGAAGCGTTTACTCAAGGAATTCAAAGGGGCCTGGAAGACGCCGGGATAAGCTTTGGCAAAGTCGAAGCCTTCGCGGCGCCCCGACGCCTGGCCGTCCGGGTCCGCAACCTGGGGGATGCTCAACCGGACAAGCCGGTTGAAAAGCGCGGTCCGGCCGTCAAGGCGGCTTTCGACGATTCCGGCAATCCCACCCGGGCATTGACCGGCTTCGCAACGTCGCTGGGCATTACGCCGGATCAGTTGGACACCATGGAAACCGACAAAGGCGCCTGGGTGGTCTATCGCACCATTGAAAAAGGCCGCCCGACCGTGGACCTTCTGCCAGAACTGGTGGATCAGTCCCTGGCGGCGTTGCCGATTCCGAAGCGTATGCGCTGGGGCGCCCACCGTATTGAATTTGTTCGCCCGGTTCACTGGGCCATCATGCTGTTCGGCAATAAAGTCATCGACACTACCCTGATGGGCCTGACCCCCGGCAATAAAACCCGCGGTCATCGCTTTCACTGTCCCAAATCCCTGATCGTGCCCACGCCTGGTGACTACGAAGTGGTGCTGAAGCAGGAAGGGTATGTGATCGCTGACTTCGCCGAAAGACGGGAGCTGATCCGCCGTGGTGTCACCGCCATTGCCAGAAAAGAAGCCGGTGGCGAAGCCGTTATTGATGAAAATCTGCTGGACGAAGTCACCGCTCTTAATGAGTGGCCGGTGCCACTGATGGGCCGTTTCGAAGAACGTTTCCTCGAGGTTCCCGCCGAGGCGCTGATTTCTTCTATGAAGGAACACCAGAAATATTTCCACGTGGTGTCCGGTGACGGCAAGATGCTCCCGCTGTTTATCACCGTAGCCAACCTGGAAAGCAAGGACCCCAGCCAAGTGATTTCCGGCAACGAGAAGGTCATCCGCCCGCGCCTGTCTGATGCGGCTTTCTTTTATGAGACCGACCGCAAGACCCGGCTGGAAGACCGGATCAACCGGCTCAAGCCGATCGTGTTTCAGGAAAAACTGGGTAGCGTCTACGACAAGTCCGTAAGGGTCGCAGCACTGGCAGAGAAAATCGCAGGCGCCATTAACAGCGATCCCACACTGGCGAAACGCGCCACCATGCTCGCCAAGACCGACCTGGTGACCGAGATGGTACTGGAGTTCACGGATCTGCAGGGCATCATGGGCGAGTACTACGCCGTCAACGACGGTGAAAACCCGGACGTGGCAAGCGCCCTTAACGAGCAGTACATGCCCCGCTTTGCCGGTGACGACCTGCCGCAGACCCTGACTGGCTGCGCCGTGGCCATCGCGGACCGGCTGGACTCGCTGGTCGGCCTGTTCGGCATCAACCAGCCGCCGTCCGGCACCCGTGACCCCTTCGCGTTGCGCCGGGCGTCCCTGGGCGTGCTGCGCATCATCATCGAACGGGAACTGCCGCTGGATCTGCAGACCTGCTGTGAATGGGCTGAAGAGAACTTCACTGTGCTGACCGAGCAGAACACCGCTTCAACGGTGGTGGACTACATGCTGGAACGTTTCCGCGCCCACTACGAAGAGCAAGGCATCAACGCCGAAGTCTATCTGGCCGTGCACGCCCGCCGACCGACCCAGCCGCTGGATTTCGACCGCCGCGTTAAAGCAGTGGAAAGCTTCCGCCAGCTGCCGGAGGCCCAGGCTCTGGCGGGTGCCAATAAGCGGGTGTCTAACATCCTGACCAAACAGGGCGGCGACAGCATTGGTGAAACCGTTGATGACAGCCTGTTGCAGGATGCGGCCGAGAAAATCCTGGCTGAACAGATCCGCCAACAGGCCGACATCGTGATTCCCCTGTTCGAGAAAGGCGATTACGCCGCCGCGCTCAGCTCTTTGGCCAGCCTGCGGGAGCCGGTGGACAACTTCTTTGATGAAGTGATGGTGATGGCCGAAGACGACGCCACCCGAAACAACCGCCTGGCCATGCTCAACAGCCTGCGCAATCTGTTTTTGCGAGTGGCGGATATTTCAGTACTTCCAACAACCGCGTAAGCAGGACGGGTGGTCAGCTATAATCGAGGGCGGACGGGGCTGGAAAAACCCGGTTTTGTCCGTATAATACCGCCCGTTGATCGGCGTGTGGCGCAGCTTGGTAGCGCACTTCGTTCGGGACGAAGGGGTCGCAGGTTCGAATCCTGCCACGCCGACCAGATTTCAACGACTTAGGGCGCACCTTCGGGTGGGCCCTTTTTCGTTTCTGGCTGGGTACAGGTTGGGTACATAAACCCACTACCGCCCTTTATCCACATCGATTCGCTCAATGTCATTCTGAAGTGCAGCACCTCTGCACTCGAAGTGCTTTCGCTTCCGTCGTTCTGGATTTTATCACGCAGATGAGCCGCGAGCTAAAACCCAGCACTGTAGCTCTCTTGAGCCTGCCTCGAAACGCCCAAGCCCAATTCCAGCACTCCCGGGTGGTTTTCTTTACGCCAAGCCCGCCTTATTGCTTAAATCACGCAATTACAGCGCCCAACGACCGCTTGCATCCTCGTAGCATTAAATCGTACCCAACACTAAATGGAGATGACGATGAAAAATACGACTTTGCAAATGTACTTCTCGGATACGGAGGTGGGAAACTACTATTCAGTATCCCGCGGCACTATCCGGCGCTGGATTCGTGAAGGCAAATTCCCTCGCGGGAAAAAACTGAGTTCGGGGTCTACCCGGTGGCTCAGATCTGATATCGAAGAATTTGATCAGGCGGTGCTTCGCCTGAATGAGGAGGCACCTACTGAGTGATCATCGCGCCCGGGGCAAAGATCTCAACTGGACTCTTCGCCCCAGCGGCCTCTCTCATTACCTGCAGGTTGTGGCGTAAATGTCAGGCCGTGGGCGATGCTCCCGTCGGTAGGATCGAGCGAGGCCAGCAGTCAGGTAGCGCGCGCATCCGGGGCGAATAGGTGTACCACTGGTATCGGGTCCAGTGAGTCACAGTTGGTGCGAGCGTAGCCGTTGGTGATCAATTGCGCACGCTCCGCGTCAGTGATGAGCAGAGTCATGGTCGTACGCCTTTTCCAAAAGAACAGAACCACCAAACCGCTTCACCATTTGTACGTGAAAACTCAAAAGCGCAACCCCAAGCATCAGCCGAAGTTTAGAAGCGTGAAGGCGCATTGGCGAGGGCGTTGAAAGCGGCCAGGAAAGCGCGTAGCTTGGGCCAAGAAGCGTTTTCCGACGTGTTGCGCCGTACCTACATGAGTACCTTGGAGCGCGACCTGAAAAACCCGACCCTGTGGAGGGTAAAAAAGGAATGAGTGACACCAGCTCCTCATCATCGCTCGCCACGGAATACGCTAGCGACAATGTATGCCGTGTCCTTGCTCTTGATGGCGGTGGCGCAAAGGGCTTTTATACACTGGGCGTTCTCAAGGAAATTGAGGCCATGCTTGGATGCCCACTATACAAGCGGTTCGACCTTGTATTCGGCACGAGCACTGGGGCGATCATTGCTGCACTCATCGCTCTAGGATATGAAGTAGACCAGATACACGCCCTCTACACCGCGCATGTGCCGCGAGTTATGTCCAGCCGATCAGCTTCGGAAAGAACAGCAGCACTTCAAGATTTGGCGAAGGAAGTATTTACAGACAAGACTTTTGAAGATGTCAAGACGGGTATCGGTATCGTCGCTACCCGTTGGATGACCGAGCGTCCCATGATCTTCAAGGGTAGCGTTGCGCAGGCACATGGCCGCAAGGGAACCTTCAGCCCTGGATTCGGAGTCAGCATTGCTGACGCAGTGCAAGCGTCTTGCTCGGCCTATCCGTTTTTCAATAGGAAGACCGTCGTCACTGCAGCCGGCGACAAGATAGAATTGATCGATGGAGGCTACTGCGCAAACAATCCCACCCTTTTTGCAGTAGCAGACGCGACTGTCGCCTTAGAAATGGAACGCAAAGATATTCGGGTCGTGAACGTCGGCGTCGGTACTTACCCTGAACCAAAGCCGGGATTACTGATGCGGATAGCCAAAAAATGGCTCGCCGTCCAGTTACTTCAGAAGACCCTTGAGATTAACACGCAATCAATGGATCAGTTGCGCAACATTCTATTCAATGACATTCCAACAATTCGTATCAGCGATACCTTCGAGCGACCAGAAATGGCGACAGATTTGCTTGAGCACGACCTTGTTAAATTGAATCTCCTTCGTCAGCGCGGCAGTGAATCGTTCGCAGCGCATGAGGCACAACTAAAGGAAATCTTGATGTGAGGGAGGCAGAACATGGGAATACCTGAGTCGCAGCTCGAAGCCTGGTCCCACCAAGGATCTATCAAGCAGTCAGCTGCAACCTACCATAGCATCAAAGATGCACTGGAGACCGCGAGTGCTGCGTACCACGGCAAGAACTATCAGGTCTTCCTGCAAGGCTCCTATGGAAACGATACAAATATCTACTCGGAAAGCGATGTGGATGTGGTTATACGGCTTGATGATGTCTACTACAGCGATCTTTCGGAGCTATCGCCAGAAGACAAGGAGGAGTATGAGCGTGCATTTATTCCTGCCACATACTCCTATGATCAATACAAAAGAGATGTCCTGAAGGCCCTTGGCAACCGTTTTGGTTCTGACGTGAAGGTCGGGGACAAGGCCATTGCCGTGGCGGAGAATGGCGGTAGACGAAAGGCAGACGTTATTGCGTCGATGCAGTTTCGCCGTTACTGGAAATTCAAAGGCGCTTACGACGCTCGCTATGATGAGGGTATTTGCTTCTTCAATGGTAAGGGCGAACGTATCGCCAACTATCCGAAGCAGCACTCGCAGAACCTGACCACGAAGCATCAGGGCAGCAACCTATGGCTCAAACCTATGGTTCGCGTCCTAAAGAATATTCGAAGCAAGCTCGTTGATGACGGCACATTGCAACCTGGAGTCGCCCCGTCCTACTACCTTGAAGGCTTGCTCTACAACGTGCCGAACGACAAATTCAGTTCCAGCTATGCGGACTCCTTTGTCAACGCAATAAATTGGATCCAGAATGAAGCGGACAAGACTAAATTAGTGTGTGCCAATGAGCAGTACTACCTACTCCGTAGTGGAACGCCAACTTGTTGGAAAAGCGCTGACGCGGAAACATTTATCAACGCCAGCATTGACCTCTGGAATACTTGGTGAGGTACGCCAAAAAACAATCAATTGCCGCTAGGACAATGCGGCCTGCAAGCAGGTGGAGTTAGGAATGGGCGGTCGCGTCATCAACCTTTTCATGTGGGGATACCAAGACAGCTACAGAATTCGGATTCAGTTGCTAGCTCGCAATGTCCTTAGGGAGTTGGGTGCACCTGCAGAGGCAGAAGTGCTTCTTGTTGGAGCACGAAGACCTAATAGCGAAAACCGGAATCCAGTTTGCGTCGAGCCAGAAGCGGGAAAATGGCCCCTGTCGCTATTTGATGGTTTGCTCGATTCAGTCGAATCGACTTACCTCAACCACGATATGCAGAACCTTTTTTATGGTGACGAGGCAAGTATGCGGGACAAGCCTGAATGGATGCGCCGAGATTCGGTACGCATATCTGTTGGGCAGGCTCTCAAGGTCTTCGATGCCGAGCACGACGTGGCTTCGTTCTGTGGCGAAGTCAGACGCATTGACGATTACTACATTACCCCGGTCATACAGATTCCAAACGCAACTTTTGTGCAGTTCCCACCGCTACCTTCCAAACCTGTCGATAAGGGACAGCAAGGGAGTGGGCTTCGCAGTTTGATATATGCAGCGATGCATGCCGTTCTTCATGAGGCTACTGAAGAGTTACAGAACCCTCAGCCTGGACGATTTATCCAAAACAGCATGAGAGATGCAGAAGAAATCGTACGCATTGCTGCGAAGAATTTCCTGCATACTCCAGGACTCTCAATCGAGAAACAGTACATTCATGCCGATCTTTTCAATGTATTGAACCTTATCTCATCTCTTATGTATGAGGGGGCGAAAGGTGTTGGTCAGCTTATTCTCGTCGATCCGGAGAACGAGGCGATCGAGTTCCTGGCAAAGTTTGTTGAGCCTGTTCCTTTTCGTGAGCCACGATGGGCGCGGAAGGTCTTGCAGATGGCGACAACAGGTGTTGGCATCATTGCAGACAGTCAGCGCATCTACGGACTCGGGAGGCTGAGGGATTCGCACGATTTCAGTGCACAGGATGCGTTCACAGTTGCTTTTCTCGATCACTATCACTGGGAGTTGCGTTGCGGCAATCAAGTCCTGCTGCGCAGTCACTATGCTGTGCCTAAGCTTCCGCAGGAACCTTTCGACAAGGTTGCCTTCCTCTCAAACTATGCTCGCCTGTTTCCACAAGCTTCACGGGAAAATGGATTGCACCTATGGAGCCTATTGCTGGCCCAGACTAGACAAGATTACGGCAGCATGATTGTCGTCGCTGCCGACGCGGCCAGCGAAGCACGACGGCTTAGCAAGCAGGGTACCTGTATAGATCCAACCTTGCTTTCTGAATCGTTGATGCAGAGTGTCAGTGGAATCGACGGTACCATACTGCTCGATCCCTCTGGTTTTTGCCATGCCATCGGGATCATTCTCGACGGCGAGGCGACCGATCAATGCACGCCTTCAAGGGGCTCTCGATACAATTCCGGCGTTCGCTACGTAAAAGCGAGCGGTCCCAGAAGGCTTGCCGTTGTCGTATCTGATGATCGCACCGTCGATATTATTCCTCGGCTCCGACCGCTGGTTAGCCGTGCGAAGATAGAACAGCATATAGCTCGGTTAGAAGCGGCGACACTCGGCAACTATCACGATTCTCGAAACTGGCTGGACGAACATCGGTTTTACATCAGTAACGAGCAATGCTTTCGGATCAACAAGGCAATCGAAAGATTGGATGCTCTTCCGAAGGAAGTAGGTCTTATCTATCTTGGGACAGAGAGATTCGCGGCGCACCCAGAGATGGACGAAAGCTA
>Ga0136589_1001038_pt1 | contig 13033 bp, 5 predicted proteins | sample AntRauMFilla3764_FD_104640 | JGI IMG/M metagenome (GOLD analysis project Ga0136589, IMG submission 104640) | Saline lake microbial communities from Rauer Islands, Antarctica - Metagenome Filla 3 #764 | ecosystem: Environmental > Aquatic > Non-marine Saline and Alkaline > Saline | place...
GTTTCGTTAATGGTATCCCAGCTTTCGAGGATGCTTTTGTGTCTTTTGTTATTGATCTGGGGCGTGGGGACTGGGGCCCGTGCTGCGCCTGATAACCGTGCTTGGGTTGAGAGTTATGTGGGAGAAGTCAATGGGCTGATCCAGCAGGGTGCGGATGCGACGAAGGCCGGAGATGTGACGCTGGCTCGTCAGAAAATCGGTGCCGCAACTGACCAGCTTTGGGCGGAGGCTGGTGGCTTTGCTGATCTCGTGCAGGAAGCTCAGCAGCTTTATCCAGACTGGACGGTACCTAACTTCATTGCATACCCGACTGAGTTTCAACCGCAAATCTATGATGTGCATCAAGTGATCATCAGTCAGAAGTATGAGGAATTTTGCTTAAAACTGGCTTTGGCTCGGGCGAAGTTGAATGAGAAAAAAACGCTGCAGAGCGTGGCGATCATCTCGACAGGGCTCGTGACTTTCTTAGATGCGTATAGCATTGCGACCACTGGGGATGCGCTAGGGTTAGTTGCGTTGTATGTGGCCGAAGGCGACCCTTTGGCTGTGGCGAATTCCGCCAAGGTGAATGCGAAGAACTTGGAAGATGGCTTCAATGTAGTGGCGAATGCGCGTGAAGTGCTGCGGAAAATGGAGGTGATTGAGCAGCAGATGCGTGGCGCGATGGAAGCACTGAAGCGGGGACGTTTGGCTGCAATCGAGGTGAAGGCTGATATGGAGTCGGTCTCATACATGCTCAGTTATATCAGAAAGTCAGTTCAATCGCTCAATACGATACAGATACCACCTGGGGAAGCAGAACCGAACTGGAGCGCGACTCCTTACATTAACAATACACAGGTGGTTGTGGGGCGTTTACGTGCGGGGACTCTGCCTTGGGCGTCTGCCTTGACGATGCTTGACAAAATAGATGTCAATGCGGAATCCAGCTATCCTGGCACCCTGCCCGAAGAGTGGGCCCGCTATGAGCTAGTCTTCGACGAGGCGGAGGCAGTGCGCGCCGAGCGTGTCAGCGACCTAGCTGCGTTGTATGCTCTGCAGGTTCCGCTTCAGGCTAAATTGGATACGGTTCGCAATGGCTTGTCGGCAATCGATCTGTCCAGTTCCACGCTGACAGGTGAGCTGCAAGATGCGAGTGGGCACAACGCGCTGGATCCGCTTAAAACTGCTGTGTATGATTTGCCTTGGGCGGATGAAGTCAAGGCGGACGATGGCTCCAACTTCGGCGGGGTGAATCTAGCCTTGCTCAACGGCTCGGCTCGGCCCGTGCCCGTGCGGCCTACGGTGGAAGAGGGGATCAACGGGGTCGAAGCGTATATCGAGGGACTCTGGGACAATGGTGCGTTTCTCTTTGCGCAAGCAGCAAGGCTAGGGCAGGGGAGCAAGCGATTGCCAGTGGGGTATTTTTACTGGCCTAGCAGCTACCCGCAGACGTATGGCACCACGGTGCTGACAGAGGCTGCGTTGTGCGCGGCGCTGGATAATCTGCAGGCCTATCGGGCGGAGGCGGCTGCTTTCGCTGAGGACTGGGCGGTGATTGAAGCCCAAGTCAGCGCGTTGAAGCCAGATTTGGATGCGATCGCTACGGACATCAGCAATCTGGATGCGTTGATTGATGCGCATCCGGTGACTTTGCCTCGGGCGGAATTTGTGCGCGGGTTGACCTTCACCGATTTGCGGGGAAACGCTCTGCCATTCATTGAAATTGAGGCCATCATCCCGCAGGCGGATGCCTTGGTGGGGGAGGCACCGCTGGCGGCTATGTATGCGTTGGCTGAAGCGGAGCGTTTTTATGATGATTGCCGCGCGGCGGAGCGCTTGATTGAGGCGGATTTGGCATTCAATCAGAACCTACGGAATGCGGGATCCAAGTGGCAGCAGGTTGGGCAGACCTTGGCAGCATTTAGTGGTGATTATCAGGGGAACGGGCACCCAGGCTATTTGGTGAATGTGTTACGCTTTATTGATTCCAATCTGGCGGCATTTTTTGAACCAGAGCTGTACGGGGTGATTGTTAACGGCCAGAAGCTGACGGGCCCCGAGCTCGTGGCAGGCCTGCGGGTGTATATGGATTATGTTGAATCCTTGGCGGGATGGACGCATGATGACTTGGCCGATGCGATCGATGAGTCGCGCAAACTGTCGGATAAATTGTTGAATGTGCACTACGATGCCAGTTCTAACTCTTATGTATTTGAATCTCACGGTTACGCGGAGGACCCGATGTTGGGGAAGTTGGTTTTTGCTGAAAATATTCCAGTCGTCGATGCGGTGACTGACAATCGCTGGACTGACAAACGGCGCGCTTATAGTGAGTTGCAAGGCTTTCTGACGACGGACGAGTTGCGGACCGGCTTATCTCGGCTCAAGTCATGGTTGTTCATGCAAGAAAGTGCCATTGCCGGTGGAGGTGATGCGTATGCGGGGTGCACGCTCAAATTGGATCCCGTGGGCGTGCTCAGCCCAGGTGTCTTGCCACAAAACCGTTTAGGCGTGCGGGTGCGCGATGCCTCTGGAGATGCGGTGGCGGGGTGCTTCCTTAGTTGTGAGTATGATGTGGGGGGCGTGCGTGTTGAGGCCGTCGCAGTCACGGACTCAGAGGGGCGTTGCGATGTGAAACTCAGCCATGCGCTGGCTTCGGGGGCGCTGGAGCTGGATTTTTATTTAGGAGATCGCTTAGTGCTGACGCGCAGGCTTCGGGTGGAGCAGGATTCCGACGGGGATGGCATCAGCGACTTGGTTGAAGTGGCCCGCGGCATGAATCCGTATTTTGACTGGGATGCGACGCTTGATAGCGATGGCGACGGCATTTTGGATGTGGACGAGCTTGCGCTGGGCACGGATGTGGCGAACCCAGACAGCGACCACGACGGAATGAATGACGGGGATGAGGTTGATACTGGGCGGGACCCGATGCATCCAGACATGCCCGTGCTCTCAGGTGAAGCGCAGGTGGGGCCGGTGCTATTGAACGTTCCGGCACAGTGGGTGACACTGCCAGCGATCGATCTGCCCTGGGGCAACGAAACTGAGTACCCTACATCGATTCCGGTCGCGGGGCAGGGCAAGCTCTTCATTTACGTGTGGGAGTATAGTCGATATGCCTTAGATGGTCAGCCAGGGCTGCAGTGCGGTTGGAGTTTGGACGGGAAGACCTGGGACTTTGCGGAGACGGACATCCCCTATGACGGTGTTGGCAGGGTGACTGCATTGAATGAGCGCTTGATTACTACGGTTGGGGGCGATATCTGGGAGTCGAGCGACGGGGTCAGCTGGGTCGAACTTGCGACGGACAGCCCGTGGACGAACTCTGCGATGCCTCGTGTGGTGATGGGGGGCACGCTGTATGTCGCTGATGCAAATAATCAATGTATCTGGAGCACGGATGACGGCATGGATTGGGTGCAGGCTGGAACTGATCTCACGTTTTTGGAAAACCGCAGTTCGTTCATCCTCTTTGTCTTCGGTGGGAAGTTGGCGATTGCGAGCGGGTATGACACGACTTTGGGCATTTCCAGCTGGAGCGCTGGTTACGCTACTATCATGGTCAGTGATGATGGGGGTGCGAGCTGGACGAGCGGCCTGAGTTTACCCAGTAGTGGTGCCCCGTTCATCAAAGCCCAGCACTATCGGATTGCGGGTAAGGATTACTTTTTCCTGAAGACCTACTCTAATTATCTCGGTTATGTTGCAACGCTTTACCGTTACGATGTTGAGAATGGTTGGGCGCTTGTGCCAGGGTATGACGGCGATGATTCTTCGGGCGCTCTTTTTCTGGGGGAGCTCATCAAGTTGAATGCGGATGGGACGATACGTTATTCGGGCAATCGTCTGCGAGGGCTTGGGGGGGATGGGGTCCCGGGCTTTGCGAGGCCGGCTCACTTGGCTGCGGGTTCGGGCTTCTCTCTGGCCATTGCCCGGGATGGCACGCTTTGGGCTTGGGGTGGCAATTCGAATGGGCAGCTTGGTTTGGGGGATACGGAGTCGCGCAATCGTCCGACTCAAGTGGGTGTGGCATCGAACTGGGTTCAGGTGGTGGCCGGGAGTGACCACACGGCAGCGCTCGATGCGGACGGCAATCTTTATACTTGGGGCTGGAACAGATATGGGCAGCTCGGCTTGGGGGACACGGATAATCGTCTGGAGCCGACTCTAGTTGAGCCTGCGGAGCAATGGCAGGCTGTTTCCTGCGGCAGCTATCACACGCTTGCCCAGCGTACGGACAATACGCTTTGGACCTGGGGTAATAATTACGGTTACCCGACTTATGATGGGGTCTTGGGCTTGGCAAATCCAACACAAGCAACGTATAGCACGCCCCAGTCTCCAGCCTTGCTGCCAGGTTTTGAAATGATTGCGGCGGGCAAATTTGACGCGACAGACAAATACAATTTAGCGACGACGACCGATGGGCGAACGATGATGTGGGGCTACCGTAGACCCCCCTATGAATTTGTTGGCAGTCCTCAATACTATGGAAATTGGATCGGTGCTGTGGCCTCGCATAGTGCTGGTTCCAGTTGGTTCCTGACTACTGCTGGCAGTATCTTCGATGCCTGGCGGGAAAATCAGGCGCCGCTCGATCACTGGATTAGCATCAGTGGCGACGATGTACGATTGGCTGCAATCCGGTCTGACAATACCTTGTGGCGGCGCAATGTGGAGGGTGGCATGGATCAGATTGGGGCTGACAGTGATTGGGTGGCTGTGGTGCGTAGCTCGAGCGATTATAATGATTTTTACCTAGTCCAAAAGGCAGACGGGAGCCTGTGGTCATTTGGGCAGGGTGGGAGTAATTTCGGGGATGAGTCCGATGATGTCCGCACTGTGACGGTGCCCATTCCAGTTTTGCCATTTGCGAAAGATGGGGTGGTGGACAGCGACGGTGACAGCCTGCCTGATTGGTATGAGCGCCGTTACGCTTCGCTCGATCCCGAGGATCCGAACGACGCCCTAGGTGATTTTGACGGAGATGGGCTGAATGCTGCAGCAGAGTTCCAGCATGGCACCGATCCTGAAAAGTATGACACGGACGGGGATCGCTTGGCTGACGGATGGGAAGTCGGAGTTTCGGGGGATCCTTTGGTGCCCCTTCAGACATATAATGGCAGCATGACCTTGCAGGGTTTTTGGCGGCCCGACGGCCTTGAACCGGATGATCCCATTGGCATCATGTTCGGCTACGACAGCTTGAATCAGAGGCTTTATGGATATGATCGCGACTCTGGATTTGGGAAAGTATATGCTGCTATCGATTTGTCGGATCTCATTGAAGTGGGCGAGTGGGATACTCGCTACGTGGGTGATTCAAGTTCTGGATCCTACCATGGCTCCGCGGTTCAGCCGATGGGGCAGTATTTGGCGGTTGCCGGAGGGTTCAGTGGGTTGTTTGTGTATGACATGAGTAATCCTGGTGTGATGCCCGAAGTGCTGATGCAATACGAGCCGTCGTGTTCTGATTTGGCGGCTCAGGGGGATGTCCTTATTTCCGGTGATAATCATTACAACCGCAGTGAAATATCGGTTTACCGATTTAAGGTGGATGGGACTGTCGAAGCGCTGAGCACGATTTCAACGGGACATTACCCTGGCAGTTTCGACTTTACTGGTAGTCGCTTGGCTTTTGGTCTGGAGAGCGGCGGCATTACGGTGTGGGATTTGAGTGACCCGGCGCAGCCAGTTTCGTTAGCCTCATGGGTTGAGCCCAACTATAGTTCTGGGGTGATTGGGCAGTTTGGTGATGACATCGTGGCCGTGGGTGTGCTCAACGGGAAGCCGGTGGCACTCAAGTTCGAGTTGGAGGGCGCGGCACTCACTCTGGTGAGTCAGACGGCGGTGCCAGGTGGATGGAAGAGCTTTGAGCGCCAGCAATACACTGCCGACTGGTTTGTTTGCAAGGCACGCAACGGTGATTTAGGCAACGGGTTTCAGGCGTTTCAGGTGAGTGTGGATCATAGTCTGATGCCGTTGCCTCATGTTGGTGTCCCGGATATATGGGAATTTGGGGTAGGGCTGGAGGGGGACAGCGTGATTTTTAGCCTTCCTTCAGGCATACATCAGTACTTACTTGAGACTAGCGACAGTGACAGCGACCAGCTCGATGATGATTGGGAACGTCTATTCTGGGGAGACCTCAGTCACAGCGGGCATGAGGATGTCGATAGTGACGGGCTGACGAATCTGGAAGAAATGTGGATTGGGAGTTCGCCGGTGTTGCGTGATAGTGACGGAGACATGGATAGTGACGGAGATGAGGTGGCGCAAGGCCGCATGCCCCTCCATTGGGACATGCGCTCTGACATTGATACAGATGGGGATGACCTTCCAGACCGTTGGGAGTTTGATCACTTTGGTGATCTTCAACAGAATGGGGATGGGGATTTTGACGGCGACGGCTCCAAGAATGCGCTCGAATGGTTGTTCTTGCGTGATCCGAATACACCGAATGCTGGGGGCGACCTTCGCCTTGAGATGCCTCATGCGGGGTACTTGCGAATTATTATACCTGCAACTGCGAGCGATGAGGCGCACGTGACTGCATCTGAGAATCTGAGGGAGTGGGGGATGTTAGAGCAGGCCATGATTGAGGCCGCAGGAAGTAACGGCGAGACGTCTGTGCTTATCCCCTTTGATAAAAAGGCTCAGTTTTTCCGTGTATTTGTGCCGACGGGGGATTAAATGAGGCTCGGTTCGGGACGCACACACTCGACCAGTCAATGTATCAAACCTAGAATCAGTCATCAGGTGCCCATGGGGTCAGCCGCACCGTGAACTTGGCGGTCGAGCCGAGCTTTACCCTTTCTGGGCTCCGCTCGACCGCCAAGATTCACGATGCTGAAAACAACCATTCCGTTATTCTTATAATGAAGATTTCGAGTGAACTAAAACTTCACTTATTGACGTTTTAATCATTAGATATCATAATAATTACGACATGATCCCATTTCAGTTCACTAAACGGTAAAGTATGGACTTTGCCGCTGGTTTTACTAAAACGCTCCTAAGTAATCACTACTATTTAAAGCCGCCATGATCCGCATTTTTCTCTCGCTCTTCGCTTTGCTCTCGGTGGCAATCGCCAACTCAAAGCCCAACATTCTCTTTATCTTCGCAGACGATCTCGGCTGGCGCGATGTCGGCTACCAAGGCGCCACGTTTATGGAGACACCGCGCATCGATGCCTTTGCTGAGACTGGGATGATCTTCACGGACGGCTATGCCCCTGCGGCGAACTGCCAACCGTCACGTGCCTGCCTGCTTGCGGGTCAATACACGCCACGCCACGATGTGTATGCCGTGAAATCGACAAAACGCGGAAACAAGAAACTCATGCGCCTCGAGCCGGTCCCGAACAAATCGGGTATCCCAGAGGAAGACCTTTCGATCGCAGATGCATTGAAGCTAGCTGGTTACCGGACTGGAATTTTCGGAAAATGGCACTCCGGCCCGCCGGATGGATGCCACCCACTCAAACAAGGTTTTGACGTTTATGTGGACTCCTCGATGGGAGGAAATCCGAATCTTTCCACGGGCGAGATTCAGGAAGACCCCAAAGGGATCTTCTCCATGACGCAGTCCGTCCAAGAATTCATGCAGAATAGCGTGGCCCAGCAACAACCCTTCTTTGCCTTCATGTCGCACCACGCGATCCATACCGCGCTAGAAGGCCGCAAGGAGACGGTGGAATATTTCCAGAACAAAGCCACAACTAAGCAAGAGCGCGAGTTGGCGGTATATGCGGCTTGCACCAAAGATTTGGACACCGGCGTCGGCATGCTGCTCGACACGCTGGATGCACTCGGCATCGCAGACAATACCTTGGTGGTTTTCACGTCGGACAACGGCAGCATCAACGCATCCTCGCAAGAGCCCCTGCGGGGCAACAAAGGGGCCTACTATGAAGGAGGGATCCGTGAGCCCTTTATCCTGCGCTGGCCGGGACTCACCAAACCTGGAAGCAAGAACGGGACGCCCGTCAGCAACATCGACCTCTTTCCGACTTTCGCCGATGCCGCAGGAGCAAAGATCCCTGGAGATAAAATCCTCGATGGCGAAACCTTGCGACCACTCTGCACGGGTGGAGAACTCGAGCGCAGCGCCATGTTCTGGCACTTCCCAGGCTATTTGGACCGCCCCGTGATCCGCGGCCGTGATCCGCTCTTCCGCACTCGCCCAGTCAGTGTGATCCGAAAAGGTGATTGGAAACTTCACCTATACCACGAGGAGTGGTTGCTCGACGGCGGGCGCGAAAAACTCGCGACCAATCGTGCCGTGGAGCTCTACAACCTCAAAACTGACATCGGAGAAAGGGTAGATCTCAATCATGAGAACACTGCCAAACGCGATGAACTGCTTAACGACTTGCTTGCTTGGTTTGAAAGCACCGACGCGAAGCTTGCTGCCAAGAAGTAGTGGGGCTCACGCACCCAATGCACCGGGGGTTCCCCTCCTCTTGGCGGTTCCATGGCGGTTCCAGTAAGGGGTTCGATTCGTCGTCATTACCGGAGGCCCTCACAAAAACCACTGTAGCAACGTGACGATAGTCCCGTTGATCGGACCCGCCCGATGTGCTAGCCACGTCCTCACAACGGCTGTCACCGATGTGCTACATGGCATGTAGCCGATGTATTTAAAACCCGCTCGCCGGAAAGCGGGTTGGAAGGGGAATAAGGAAGGGATAAGCAGGGGAGTCGAGAAGATGACCGTATTTTGTCTCAGCTGCCCATTTTCATCAGGACGATGCCAAGGAGTAGGAACATGATGCAGACTAATTTGGGCTTAAAGTTCAGCTCCTTGTGGAGGAGTATGCCACCTAGGAAAGTTACGATTACTGCGGCGCGCCGAACCGGCGAGATTACCGCGATTAGGGCTCCTTCTTGTGCGATCGCACTGAAATAAAGAAAGTCAGCGGAGAGTAGTAGTAGCCCGATTAGCGGGATTGACCAGCGCCACTCGAAAGCCCCGCGCGGCCAGGCCCCTCGCAACCAGAGCACATAGAAGGGTGCCATCACCACGATCAGATACAGCGAGAACCAAGCCTGCACGGTAGCCGGTTCGATCAGTGCGGTTTGCAATAGAAACTTGTCGTAGATCGCGCTAAAGGCACCGATCAGGGTCGCCGCGAGCATAAAGCCAATCCATTTATTACGCGTGAAGTGGATGCCCTCTAGTTTGCCCACGAATGAAAACGCATAGAAGGCACCCAGCACGATCGTGATGCCGATCCATTGCCAGGTGTTTGGGCTCTCGTTCATTAAAAAGACGGCTAACAGGATCGTCCATAGCGGGCTGGTGGCGCGGATCGGCCCCGCGATCGAGAGTGGCAGGTTTTTTAGCGCGAAATATCCGAAGATCCACGACGTTGCGACCAGTGCCGATTTAAGCAAGAGGAGGATATGTTCGTGTGTTTCTAGCGGCTGCACCAGAAACTGCGCGGACGGATAGCTCTCCGGCGATAGGTGTGACCACAGGACGAAGGGCAACCAGACGCAGCCGCTGGTGACGATTCCAAAGAAAAGCACCGGCAGCACCGCATTGTCGCGGAGCGCATGTTTTTTTGCGAGATCATAGAGACCTAGCAAAAGTGCGGAGAAAATACTGAGAGCAATCCAAGACATAGAGCCGTGCCTCGCACGGAGTGGCCGCTAATGCGGAGTGTGAGTGGCGGGTTAAAGTGAGGGCGCATCCAGCCCCGACATGATTTTTGTGGTCTCCGCGCCGCGAACCGGAATGTCGCGGTGGTCGGTCACCAGTGCCGCGCCTTTGGAGCCCCATGAACGGTTTTGATGCAGATAGCTACAGCCGAAACCTAGACCGAGAGAAATTAGGACAGCGCAAGCTATCTTGAGGCGAATTTTTCCAGTCATGGAACTAAAAATGGTGGGACGGGAAATGGGTCAAACCTGAATGGCACTTACTTAACCACATAAAACGGGAAGAAATGATTTTTCATCCAGGACTCAGAATAAGTGAGAAGCTGGTAATAGTTGACGTGCTTCATTGCTCGATGAGTTGCACGACAATGTCTAAGTCCCGTTCATAGCGCTGGATCAGTTTAACCACCTCTTCTGTCGCGATAGAGATCGCGACTCCTGCGGCACCCATTCGCCCCATCCGCCCCGCGCGGTGCAGGTAGTCTTCGGAGCGGGTGGGCAGGTCAAAGTTGATGATGTGTGTGAGCCCTTTGATGTCTAAGCCGCGCGCGGCTACATCGGATGCAATCAGCACGCTGGCCGTGCCCTTGCGGAAATGCTTCAGCGCCATCTGGCGTTCGAACTTGTTCATGCTGCCATGCAGCACTGCGAGTGGCAGGTCGTATTTCTCCAGCCCATCGCCGACCTCCTCGGCGGTGATATTGCGGTGGGTAAAGATGAGCGCACGCTCCGGCCGCATTGTTTGCAAAAGCTTGCCCAACGTATCGACCTTGCGGTGATAGTTGGCCTCGACATAAAAGTGTTCTACCTTTGCATCGGATTTGACCGCTTGCCCCTTGATCCATTGGACGTCTTGGCCAATCGATTCAGCGATTCGAAAGGTGTCGCCTTTCTCGGTAGCTGAGGCGAACACGAGTTGGCGGTCGCGCGGTGTCATTTTGAGAAAGGCTTCCAAGTCCTCGATGCGATCTTCGGCCAGCAAATTATCCGCCTCGTCGATGCAGACGGCGCGGCACTTATGCAGCTTTAGTTTTCCGCTGCGCCCTAGCTCTAGCATCCGCCCGCAAGAGCCGACTACGATGTGTGGCTTCTTCTTTAGCTTTTCTTTCTGTCGTTTGGTCGATGCGTTGCCGATTAATAGCTGGCTGCGTATTGCGAGATTCTCGGTCGCATCCAATTGGCGGATGCAGTCGTGTATCTGCACCGCGAGTTCTTGAGTCGGCGCTAAGACGACGACCTGTAGATCGGTTGTGCTCACATCGAGTTTTACGAGCAAAGGTAGTAAGTAGGCTAGAGTCTTGCCGCTGCCAGTCGGCGCGCTGAGCCACGCATCCCGCCCTTCGATTAAAGTGGGGTAGGCCTGCGCTTGAATGTCTGAAGGCTCGCGGATGCTTAGGCGTGCTAGCTCGGATGTGAGCGTCTCCGGCAGTCCCATGGATTGAAAAGTAGGCATGGAGTGGAGAGAATCGTAGGCGGCGGGGCGATGCGATCTTGAATTCGTCGCGACGTTTCGGTGAAAAAAAAGGAGCTTAAACGTTAAATATACATATTGGGCGAACTAAAGGCAGAGTGGTTTGTGGATAAGGAAGGCAAAAAGGACTCATCTCATTACCTTGGTGGTCTGGGATCTAGCAGGCTTCGGTTCTTCAGTCGTCGACTCTTCAACTAGGATTTCGCCACGTTCAATGGAGCGATGGAATCATCAAACGGGGCGCGGACATTTCTGTCCGCCTGCAGCTATTGCCAGAGATCATCCGAGTTACTTCGGATGCTACTTGCGATGAAATGTAGCTTCGTAATTTCCCGCTTTAAATAACGAGGCGGTCGCCCCAACTTGTGAGACCTCGGTATCAGCAGCTCTAGAACCGCCCATTCTTTATCGGTCAGATCACTTGAATAGTTATCACGCATCCCTGGAGGGGTATGGGGCACTAGTCCACGCATTCTAACATTTTGAGTTTGGGCCACTGTTGATCCAAGCCCTTTTTTGTGCGTCGATAAAAGCTGACCCGACTGCTGACGGATTTCGCCGTCCCCATCTGTAGCCGCTCCGCCAACCATCGGTTTCGGGCAAGGCAGGATACCAAAGCTGATGGCACCGATTGATCGCATAGTAATAGGCTCCCGCGTATTCGATCCGAACTTTTCGTGACATGGATAATCAATTCGACCCTGGCCTGAGCTTGTTTTGAATCCTGAGCGTAGCCGCAGGGTCGAAAGCGCAGCCACCGCACCGGCCATTACCGGCAGTGGGCGCTTCTTTTACTTCGCACGATCAAGCGAGTTTCCCCTGCGGCACGGGCGGCTCACTCCGGGGTTGTGCCCGCGTCGAGCATGAAGCCGAATCCGTCGTTGTAGACATGCATAAAGAGCATGCCCCAGCGCCAGTTTTGTCGGGTGGAGATGGCGAGGGTGTTCTCGCCATTTTTGAGCTGATCGACGGCGCCGGGGTTGAAGATCGCGTCGACGTTGCCGGTCTTCTTCTTGAGTTGGTTCACTTTGCCGACAAGGTTACCGTTGATATAGATCTCAATGTCCTGCTGACGGAAGAGCCAGGCTCGGAACCGCAACGCGTCGATTTCATCTTTGTCTTCGACGTGGAACTTCGTCCGCAGCAGCGAGGTGTGGTTCAGGCGCCAGGAGATCGGCAGCGTGGTCTGGTCCCAGGAGGACGCATCAAAAGCGGGCTGCATCCATCCCGCGGGGGCCTGCGCTAGGTGTTCGATGACCTTCAGTCGCCACTGGCTCGCCTTTTCGTCCGGAACTTTGCCCAGGATGTTGCGGTTCTTCTGCCTCTCATCAGTAATGACTTCGGTGGTCAGCGGTGTCCACTCGAGGTTTTCATTTGCCGCGACGACGACGCGCTTGCTCGTCGCGGGAACGAGCGCGGCTTGAGCCTCTTGGTAACGCGTCTCATCGTTGGGCCGCGCTTCGTTCTGCAGCCCCTTCTCGATGGCCGCGAGATGGTTGTTGCCCGCGTGAATCACACCTTTGATCTGAGGCAGGTCGAGCCGCGCTTCGTAGAGGCGGCCTGCTTTGATCAGGCCTTGCAGACGGGTTAAGTCGGCTTCGATGCTCTGCTGGATCTGCCGCGCTTCGTGGGCGAGCTTCTCAACGATCGGCTGATCAGTTTTACCCACGGTGCCGGTTTCGAGTAGTTCGAGCGCCAGCGATTCAGCTCGGGCGTAGTCACGCTCCTGATAAGCCGCGACGGCCGGCTTGAGGAAATCAGGTGCGTCGACCGAGAACGGCGAGGTGCCAGCTCCGAGGATGCGTAGCCGCTTGGCGGGCACCACCAGCGCCAGGCCGTGCCCGGCACCGACGCGGTCGCTCTCATTGATAATCAGGCTGCCGTCGTACATGCGGTTGAGTTCGCGGTA
>Ga0136589_1001047_pt1 | contig 12962 bp, 11 predicted proteins | sample AntRauMFilla3764_FD_104640 | JGI IMG/M metagenome (GOLD analysis project Ga0136589, IMG submission 104640) | Saline lake microbial communities from Rauer Islands, Antarctica - Metagenome Filla 3 #764 | ecosystem: Environmental > Aquatic > Non-marine Saline and Alkaline > Saline | place...
CACCACGGCTTCGGAGTAACAATGAAACCCCCGCGTCGCTACGCTCCGATGGGTGGCAGCCTTGCGCCGGTCCGGGTGGCAGGCTTCAGGTGGAATGGGTGGCAACCTTCAGCGGTTTACGCACGCCAGGTGAATGCCTTGCTGGACTTCCAGTTCCTCGACGAGCGGAACAACCTGGTGTTCATCGGTCCACCGGGCGTAGGCAAGACCCACCTGGCCATCGGCATTGGCTACAAAGCCGTGGAGGCCGGCTACCGGGTGCTGTTCCGCAATGCCCTGGATCTGGTGGAAGAACTGGAACTGGCCGAGATGAAAGGGGAACTGAAAAAACGAGTCAGCCAGTTGGCCAAATACGACCTGCTGATCATCGATGAACTGGGCTATCTGCCCATGACCCGGCAGGCCCGCTACAACCTGTTCCAGTTGATCAACAGCCTGTACGAATACCGGTCGATCATCCTGACCACCAACAAGGACTTCACCAGTTGGGGCGAGTTCTTCCACGACGACAACGTGGCAGTGCCAATCATCGACCGGGTCATCCACCACTCACACATCTTTATGCTGGGAGGAGAAAGCTATCGACTAAAGCAGAAAACCACAAACTAGACTATGAAAGGTGGGTCAATTTTATTGGCCAAAGGTGGGTCAAAATAAATGGCCATTGACATCTGTCAATCATGGTTTCTTCAAGGCACCGATCAATGCAATGTGACTTGCAGTTCTGAACAGACTTTTGTTGAAGGGAGTCCAGATGTTGGTGTTAAGGATGTGGACGCTCGAGCATGACTCTTCAATTTTTTTATACGAATCAAAAACAGAGTAGTGATAAGCTATCCCATCGGCTTCTGATTCTGTATACATTTTTCCTTTTGTTTGGAGAAAATATGCTATTTTGTAAAGATTTAAATACCTCAAAAATTGCTTTATATACCTTCTTGACGCTTTCCCATCACCGTAAATATTGTTGTCAGAAATAAAAATACATTTATCAGCTACCCTTAGCATTTCTGCAACTACTCGATCGTTTTCTTTTATGTGGTGGAGAACGCCAAACTCACAAACCAAATCAAAAGAGTTGTTTTCAAAATCCAAAGCTAGAGCGTCGCCAGAAATAAGCTCTTGTTCTTTAATTCCTTTTTTATGACCGATCTCTCGTAATGCGCTCACTGGCTCTACGCCTACGATCTTTATGTCAGGTCGCTTTTCTTTGATGAAAGTAAGTGCTCGTCCAGTTCCCGAACCTATGTCCAATATAGACTTAATCTCGAAAAAATCTAACAATCCGACCATATAGCTTAAGGCGAAGTAATGCTCATCTTTTTTCGAAAGATGCATTGCGTCATAGTGCTGCGCGGTGGACTGATAATAATCACTTTGTTTTTCTCTATCACTGGTTTTCATGCCTGTCTCTCCTCATTTAAATGAGAGGAATAACTTTCTATGAGGCGCGCCCAAAGCGTGAATCGCCAAACGTGAACGAACGGGCTTATAAACCCTTCTATGCACAGTTTGGCAAATCCCACTTCAAACTAATGTTCCTTATTTTTCTGAACGAAGCTGAAAAGCGCTAACTAGCTAACGCTCAGTGATAGTTTGGCTTAAATTTTTGATTTCGCCACTGTAATTCCAGGCGATTTTCAATTCAGTTTTATGTGCCCCAGTGATGCGCACAGCAAGACAGTCGTCATTTGTGCTGCATGGGTTGGGTGGCGCAGCCGGATCTGGGCTTGGCTATCGAGCCGGATCATCCGTCCTGGATCAGCCGCAGTTCGCTCCCGTTTTCGAGGCAAAACACAACCCTGGGCGGTAACTCAAACGCCACGCTCAATCGATCGTGATCACGGTTGGGCTCGAAGGGCAATCACCACAAAGAGGATAGCCTTGGTCGTTGACATTGCCTTCTTGATCGATAACGTAAACGTACAAATTATCGAACTGGTCAAACGAGAACTTTTCTAGTACTACTTCGATGGAAGAATCAGACCAGTTGAGAGGTTGCAAAACTTCTCTATGACTTTCGAGATCCCAAGTTGGAGAGGCAGATACTTCGACTCTAGCTTGAGTTTCGGAGAAATAGATATCTTTCATTCTAAAACTGTAGTCTGAATAAGGAGTAGATTCTGAAGGGTCGAAGCCGATTAGACGGATATCCAGGCCCTCTGAGTTGGGTGCCTTGACGAAATTGGTTTCTGAGTGTTTAACCTTACCATTTAGCCTGGCGGTTATAGTGTTGCTGTCACTATCAACGTGGATTTCAAACCTGTTCCATTTTTCTGGTGTTGGCTGAGTTTGATTCCAGCTTGGCGAAGGTGAAGTATGGGTCATATGCATTTGAGTCCAGGAAATTCTGGTACCCTCTCCATCATTTCTATCCCAGATCCTAATAAATTTATTAGATCCCCCTTGGTCGACCGCTTTGGATGGTTTAAACCACCAGGATACGTAGAGCTCTCTTGTCTGTGAATCACTGAGAATAGAAGGATAGCCTAGCTCCGCTTTGCGCAGTCCAAAATAAGCCGCCGATGCTCCATCTGTTCTTAAATCTCCGGATCTGACTATCTCAATGGGATTGCCCCATTTGGATGCTCTGGTTGTCCACAAACCTTGATTTAATGGGACAGGAGTACCGTGCGCCAAATTATCATAAATTGTTTGGTTGTCGACTTGATCGTATAGAGTTTTTTTGTTGTCAACCCGCGAAAATTCCGAGCCGAAAATAGTGATAGTGGATCCCTCGGAAGCCTCCCCAGAAACATTTTCGATTTTTGGTGATGCGTCTACGGTAGAAACAATGCCCGTTAACAGACAAAGAGAAATAGCGTAATTCTTTACTTTAACTAGACAAGTCATTTGTGGTCACCTCGTCGATTTTCTCATAAACAGCTTGTGCCATCTAGATTTTGATTTAGATCTAGCTATTTCCCTTTAGCCGAGGGCTTTGCGCCCATTTGACGGAATTTTACAGGAACTTTTTTTGAGGAGTGAGGTTGGGTTGGGATAATTACAAAATTATACAATTGCGTTTATTCGGTGACTTTTTCGCGTTACCGGGCCATTTTCTTCTTGGGCGTGGCCTTGGGAGATTCTAGATTGTCATAATATCTTTTGTCTAGACATACTGACGGCTCGCTCTCGCTTTTCGGGAAAGGCTTGAGCGCGGTGTGGAGCTTTATTGTTCCCCTCTGTGATTCGCCACAGTGACATTGTAATACCTGCTGCGAACCACCAGTAGATTTCATAGGTGTCCATGCCAAAAAGCCCGAGGAACAGTCTGGCTAGTACAAAAGCGAAAACTGCGCGAGCGCACGCAATTACCAGATGGCTGTCTTTATCATTGAGCTCTGAAAAATTAGTGGTTCGGACTGTAATTTGCCGATTTGTTCGCATGATCGAAGATATGAGATATCCAAAAGCCAACACCCCAAAGATGCTAAGGTTGGTTAGAAGTTCTAGGTAGAGGTTATGCGTGTCCTGAGATCGCCCGAACATCTCCATGCGAACATCAGGAAACGCAGCCACACCGACGCCCCAGGGATGGCTGAGAAAAACGGCTATGGCGTCCTTCAGGATTTGGATACGAGCCTCTGCTGAAGACCCTTCAGTCTCCTCTAAAGTGAAGATCGATACGAAACGATCTATGTATTCTGGCGAGAGAAGGGAGATTGCGATTGGGGTAATCAAAGTTCCGATCGCAAGCAGTTTTAATTTTCCGGTACCTTCTTTCTCCCACCAAAAATAGAAAACCAAAAGCCCAGTGGCAACATAGCCCGTGCGGGAGCCCGTAAATATGATGATCACGACGCAGCAGACAAGTAGGCCTGCAAGTGCGAGTTTCTGAATTTTATTAACGACAGGGAAAAGGTAATAGATAAAGGGAAGACACCCAACAGCCATCCCACTAAACGAGTTGGGATGGCCATATAGCCCGCCTTGTTGTCCATGGAGTCGGGGAACGCCCTGATTCTCCCAAACCATTGACCCTGTCAGCCACCCTACAAAGCCTTCCTGCCCAAGCTTCATCATGGCCAAGAGAAACGCTCCTATCGCCATCTTTAGTGCCCAGGGGGTTCTGATGAATGCCGAAAAAAACAGCGCCATCATTGAGAATTTGACGACCCGCTCATAAAACGTGGCCCAGGATTCTGCATGGTCGTAAGAGAATGCTGTATAAAATATGAGAACACTTAAAAAAATTAGAATGGGCTTTTTCAGTGGGGTTGAGGCTCCTCGTTCATTAAGGAGCCGGAGAGCAGCACAAATTATGAGGAAGGTGCCGAGCAAAAACTCGAAGCGTATGGCTCCTAGAATGCCTACGCGTGTTCCTAGCTGAAGATACCAGGCGAAAATAAAGACACAGGTGGCAACAACCAGAAGTTTGCTTTCCTGATCTGCGTAGAGGCGCTTATTGCCTAGCGGTTTTATCTTTGTTGTATTCTGACTAGCCGTTGACAGTGCCATCTTGCTTACACAGCTCCGATTAGAAGAGGACGACGCTTGGTTATGAGCATTCTTAAATTGGCTGAGTTGCCGTGACGCGAGCTTTTGCGGCCTCGCTTCCTTGTTTTAATTGCGCTTCGCTACAAGCAGGTATGACAGGTTTGCTATTTTCTGTCCGCAGACCCGTTCCAAAACTACGTTACTATCAAGGATATCAGAATTGGGGATAAGAGAGGCAACATTGGGCCTGTTTCAAACGGATGCTTGGCAGATAAGCTGGTGGAATGAATGGGGGCGTAGGCCTGACGTGGAGTTATGTTTTCACGGACTGGGTGGGAGCTCCGGTGCCTACGTTCATAGTTATCCGATTGCCAAGGTTTTTAGTATCCGTTGCCTCCAGTACGTTGGAACAAGCTATAGAAAGTTATCCACCCCAAGGACGGAGTACAACACGCTAGGAAGCGTGGCCGATTTATTACCTGCCCTCAAGAAAATGGAAAGCTTTGATTGGACCGAGGCGGTATTTTCGGACATGAAGTCGGAGTCCGGCGAATTGCAAGAAATGGAACGCTGGGCGCGCAAAAATGGATGGTACCTGCGTGCGATTCGCTGGGATACGGCCTATGGCATAGATGCAGCGGGATCCTTTGACCAGTATTTGGGAATGCTAGGTAGAAATACGCGATTGAAGCTCTACAACAGGCGAAAAATCTTTGAATCAGTGGGCGATATAGTGGAAGAGAATTTTTGGCCAAACAGGGCGGGGGACTTCTTTGACCTGCTGAATGACTTTCACCGGGTGCGCTGGGGCCGCCCGTGTTTTAGTGACCGGAGTATTGCGTTCCATCTGGATTTTCTGAGCCACGCAGAGGCATGTGGTATCCAGCCACTGCTTATGGTTCTCTATAATGACCAGCGTCCGCTGTCGGTGCTTTATAATGCCTTGCATCAAGGAACCATCTATAACATTCAGGCCGGTTATGCCGAGAACTTCCATAAAAAAATAGCGCTGGGAACGCTTCACCTGGGCTATTCGATTGAGTCGGCGTTTAATGACCCGTCCGTGCGTTATTTTGACCTTTTGGCGGGGGAAGGGAAGAATACAAATTATAAGTCGCATTTAGCGACTGACCAAACGCCGCTGACGACATTCATGATTGTCAGAAGCCCAATGTTTCGTTTGCTATATCGGATAAAGGACGCGATTTCGCGGCTTAAAGAGTTTCGAGCGGCAATTGGTTGAGGGTCTGTGTAGAATCGTGGGTGGTAGTTTTTAGAACCGAATCCAGGGCAGGATATCTATAATGTCTGTAAACGTAAGTGTCGTCATACCGTGCTTCAATGCTTCGGATTTCATAGTTGAGACTATCGAATCAGTTTTTGCTCAAAACCGTTGTGATCTTGAGATCGTTATTGTTGATGACAAATCGACGGATGGAACGCGACAGATTCTGGAGCGATTATCCGAAGAAAACGGTGAAACGATCCGGGTTATTTCAGGTGCGGGAAAGGGCCCCGCAGCAGCGCGTAACCTCGGCATTGATGCTGCAAGGGGTGCGTATATCGCTTTTCTTGATGCGGACGATGTTTGGTTGCCGGATAAACTTGAAAAGCAGTTTTTGCGTCTGGATGAGGCAGGCGAGCAGGGATTGGTTTACGCCGATCGGTTCTGGGTCGATGGGAATGGGGAAAGGCTGGCAGAGTCTCCTTTACAGGAAACGTTTCCGGAAGGGTTTGTATTTACTGACATGATTGCCGGGAATTACCTGGTAACTTCTTCCGTCCTCGTACCGAAGGAAGCGCTCGAACGAGTCGGTTGTTTCAGCGAGTCGGAGAACTTCACGAATTGTCAGGATTATCATTTGTGGTTGCGGCTTGCTGAGATCCTTCCGTTTTATGCGGTTAAAGAACCGCTGATCAATTATCGGGTTCACGAAAGCAACCGACATAAAAATGTGCGGCCACGTTATGTTGGGCTTGTGTCCTGCCTCGAGTACGCTAAAGACAGCTCTTTTTGGAAATCACATTCCAGAAAACCATTTGAGCATCTCTTACGGCGTAGGTTAGGGGCATTTCATAGCAGCTATGCCCGTACATTCTTCAGGCAAGGCAACTTTCGTTGGGCCTGGTATGCTGCGCTGTCCGCACTGCGTTGCCGCATGTTTGACTGGAGGTTGTTTATTATTGCCAGCCTCGGATGGCTGCCGGAAGGTATTCTTCGTCGCCTCGCGACTTTCAAATAAGGACATTTGCCAGTGAAGAAACGGAATCTCGAATCCCTGTTGAATGAAGCGTCCAGTTTTGTGTTATCCAACCGAGTTGGAAATTCTTTTGAGTTTCGCATGTGGAAAAAAGGGCAGGTGACCCTTTATTCATCAGTGTTTGCGGTAATGACGCTGCACTACACCGGTGCTCTGAACCGGTTTGATGAGCGTGAGAAACAAAAATGGGCTGATTACATTAATAGCTTTCAGGATCCTGACACCGGAGTCTTCAGGGCTCCTGAGATTTTTCAGGGGCAGATCAAAGGCGGTGGCCATAACGAGGAACACCTGGCGCTTCACCTGGCTGCTCACATCCTCCCAGCGCTCGACCTGCTTGGCAGTGCCCCTGAACACGAACTCGGCTTCGCCAGAAAGTTTCTTGATATAGGCACGTTGAAGACCTGGTTATCAGAGCGTGATTGGTCTGAGGCGTGGCTGGAAGGCAATAATCTTCTGTTCGTCGGGCAGTTGCTTGTCTATATGCATGAGGCTGGAGTCAAAGAGGCCGAGCCGGCGCTCGAGTTCTTCATGCAATGGTTGGATGATCAGGTTGATCCCGAGACAGGGCTTTGGGGTACAAACGGTTTTTGCAATAAATACGCAGCCATCTATGGCGGGTATCACCAGTTGCTGCTGTATTACTACCTTCGCCGGCCTCTTATTTCCCCGGAAAAACTGATTGATACAGCGTTATCGATCCAGCATGTCGATGGCGGCTATTCGCGCTGGAATGGCGGCGGAACATGCCAGGACGTCGATGCCGTCGATATCCTGGTCAATCTTTATAAGCGGACTGATTATCGACGCCGTGATATTCGACGCAGCCTGCGCCGCAACCATGCATCGGTAATGAGGCGAAGAACTTTCGAGGGAGGTTTCTGCGACAGACTCGGCCATGATTTCAATCATATGGGAATGGAAATGACCAGGACGCCTACAGACCGGGCTAATATGTTCTCGACCTGGTTTGGAATCCACACAATCGCTTTGATGGCCGAAATTTTCAAACAGGATCAGCCTGATTGCGAGAGCTACGATGGTCTTATACGTTTTAATCGCTCGTGTTCGATGGGCTGGCACCGCAAGGCTGTTTGCGGTGAGTTGCCTACCGCTGGTACAGGCGAAGTTTTTACGGACAGGTTTCTATTGGTTGTTCAGGAGCTCATCGTTTCGATTTATCAATTAAAAAAACGATTTAAATGAAAATCGGGACTATAACCATATTTTATAAAATACCAAACCCGCCTATTTTAACCACGAGGCTTTTACGGACCGGAACCTAATAAAGTTTTCTTCAGGCACCGAGCTCAGTGATAATACCTTAGGAACTGTATGTCGATAATGCCGCTTCTTTTTAGAGGTTCAATGTTGAGGACCTTGCAAACCACTGTAAATATCATAGTTGGTTTGTTCATGTTGCCCTTTATGATATCCATCCTAGGTGAAGATCTCTATGGGATCTGGATATTAATTGGTGGATTTACCGCAAGCCTGCATCTTATGGATTTTGGGTTTGCAAGTGCGGTAACTAGATTTGTGGTTAGGTACTTAACAGAAAAAGAATATGATGAAGCTAACGAAGTGATCTCCTCGGCGCTGGTCGTTTATATCATATTGGGCTTACTGGTGGCTATCGTTACATTAATTATAGCAGTAATTTCTGATATATGGATAAGCAATCCTGAAAACGTTGATTTAGTTTTCGCATTGATAACAATTACCGGGCTGTCACTGGCTATCGAATTCCCTTTTAAAGCGTTTGCTGGCGTGTCGATTGCCTATATGCGGCACGATTTAAACGCGTTGTCTCAAATTATAATAAAAGTTATTTCGACCGTTGTTTCAATCTTTCTTTTGCTGCAGGGATATGAGCTTATTGCAATAGCCTTAGTTGGTCTTGGATCATCTTTATTATCAAATATAGTTTTTGTTATCATCGCAAGGAGGCTATTCCAAGACATCGCTGTTTCTTTAAGTCGGGCAAAAAGAGATAAAATCAAGCAGCTTTCAGGATTCAGTTTTTGGGCATTCTTAACGGATATAAGCAGCCTCCTGAATAAGAAAATGGACATTTTTATGATCGGTGCCTTTTTAGGTCTTTCGACTCTTACCATTTATTATGTGTCCTTGCGTTTGGTCGAATATACGATACTCTTTCTGGGCCGAGCCACCGGTATCACTATGCCAATCTTTACGAAGAAATTTTCAGAAAATAATACGAAAGAATTAAATGAGGCTATATTGATATTTGTTAGGATCAACTTAATGCTCGGTTGTTATGCCGTCTTTATGGCGGTTTTTTTTGGGCGTACAGTAATTGAAGCTTGGATGGGTTCCGGTTTCAATGTTGACCTCGCTTATTATTCACTGTGTGTTCTGATTTCAGGTAAAATTTTGCTGTTTATTTTCGGGCCGTTAGCAAGTGCTTTGATGGCTCTTAATAAGCATCAGTGGTTATCTTATCTTGGTTTGACGGAACTGTCTATTTCCGCAGTAGTCATCTACTTAGCAATTGGGATTTTCGATCTCGGTATTTTGGGAGCGTCATTCGGTGCGGTCGTGCCATTGTTTGTTACGCGCTTCCTTGTACTTCCGATCATAGTAGAGAAAAAGGTTGGCTTGAAGTTATCAAAAATCTACTCGAATTTGTATCGTCCATTCTTTTGCATAATCGCAGCAGTTCTAATTTGTATCCAGTTGCGATCTTATATTTTTACCGAGGCAACCGTTTTATATCAGTTCTATTTTTCTTTGGTAGCTTCAATTGTTTATTGGGTATTTTCACTATCCGCACTGACGAGTAAAGAGTGGACCCATTTATTTAAAATACTGCCCGAAAGATTTTCTAATTCTTGGCTTTCTAAAACACTTACCCAAAAAAGGAGATAGAATGGTTATTGTTAGTCTTACTACCACGAGCCAAAGGCTAAAGCTATGCGTCCAAACACTAATTTCACTCTCCAGTCAAAAAAATAAACCAGATAAAATATCTCTCTGGGTCTCACAAGATCCGTATCTAAGGGATCAAGGTGTCTCCCCTGAGCATCCGTTGCTGAAGGAAATCGACGAGTATCTACCGCTCGTAGAAATAAGATGGACTGATAATACAGGGCCTTATCGAAAATTGTTGCCGACGCTGCATGAATGCACCGAAGATGATTTGGTCATCATGGTAGATGACGACGTCATATATGGGCGAGACTGGCTGTGTTCAATGATCGATGAGCATAATTTATTCCCCGACTCGGTAATTGCTACTCGTGTTAGAAACATAAAGCGAAATAAGATAAAGCGTGAAACTACTTATACGCAATGGCCTTTAGTCAAAAACAATAGGTCCATAGATCACGATTTTGTTATTACAGGTGCAGGTGGCGTGCTCTTTAAAAGGGAGTTTTTTAGAAAGAGTGATATTATGAATAAAGACTTTACCGAAGTTTGCCCAACCGCGGACGACCTTTGGTTCAGTCGAATTCTAGAAAAGAATGGGGTTAGTGTTAGATGTCTCGCGACTAGCCTCGAGGACGTTTTTTTTATTGAACACAACGAAGGTCTTATTCGAATGAACTCACGAGACCTAAATACTAGATTGAAACAATTCACTTTTTGGTTAGTTTATAAGCGCCTTGGTAATCTAGGATTTTCGGTGTGTAAAAACGATGTTCTCTATAAGCAAACTAAGCGTTATTTTAGTAATGACAAAATGGTATTGGGTAAATCGTAGGGTTCTCGCCTGAAAGCTTCCGATACAGTGAGGGCTTGATAATATTGTAAAAAACGCAAATATGAGTGTGTTGCGGCCTCCTTAAAGGCTATGGCGGTGCCCCGGTCCGATGGCATAGGCTTTCTGCTACTCAATCAAATGTGAATTAATGAGTTCCATTACATCTTTCGCGAGATATTTGCTGTAATCTACCGTCAAGTGGTGGCTGTCTCTATATTTTAAGATATTCGGCCCTTGTGCGATTGGGGAGCAAAGAGCGGAACTGCATATTAGATCAAATACATTGACCGGCATGACGTTGGTGAATTCGTTAGCTAACCGGATTTCGATTTCGTCAACTGCCAACTGTTTTGGATTTTTACGCGGAAATTTACATGAATCGAGGTCTTCTTCTTGCCATGCTGCTCTCGATGCGCAGTTCGGAATGTTGAATCCAGGGTTTGGGGTATCGTTAAATAAAAAGACGTTGCCTGCGGTTTTACTAAGAATCGAAAGCGTCTCGCGTGATGCTTTCTCCCATTGATGGGAGGATATCGACAAATAGCGTTGTTGCTCTCTGAGTTAAGATAATGTGCAGATTGAGTCAGGACGACCAATTGAGGCTCTGTTTCTTTAATATATTTCAGTATCTTGTTTCTGAAGATACTGCATTCACTATACTCCCTGGATAACGCATCATTGTATATCCTCAAGTTAATCGGAGGGCATGCAGATTTTGTGATAGAAATTAATTTCCAGTTATTAGTGAGAGCTATCTCATTCAAGGCGGGAAACCACTGCGCGGCATGGGAGTCGCCAATTAGAATAACTTTATATTCAGAACTTATATTTCCGAAACTGCAACCGTCAAATTCAGTGTCAAAGAATCCGAGATGGCAGTTGGTGTCGTACACCATCGGCTTGCTTTTCGATGCCTGTAGGAATTGGATCTGGTTTGGTGTGTTCATTTCATCTGTTGAGTATTTTTTTAGCGTTAACGCAGTCGCCGCGCTTATTGTCATGAGGCCTAGAGCTATACCTGCCCCAATTTTCCTTGTTCCTGCGGCCAAGTTAAGTCTTCTGGATGGAACTTCAATAAATCTGTAAGAAAACTCTGATAAAAGAAAAGTTAAAAATATCGCACTAAAAATCCAATAACTGTTATTTCCAAAATTGTTCGTCTGTTGAAAAAATATGATCAACGGCCAGTGCCACAAGTATAAAGAGTATGAGCGTGCGCCAATGAAATTAGGTAACGCGGTCGATAGGTATTTTGTTGGTGCAGTTATTTTCGAGGTCGAGCCTAAAAAAATCAGAAGCGCTGTTCCTGGGTAATCCCCCCGAAAAACAGCGGTGCTCAAAAGTAGAATTTTCCGTAAGCTAAGCGCAGGGAGATTCTGCATGAAGAAGTCACGTTTTTCGGACAGCCAGATCCTGTCGATCCTGAAGCAAGCCGAGAATGGTGTGCCGGTTCCGGAACTCTGCCGTGAGCACGGCATGAGCAGCGCCAGTTTTTATAAATGGCGAGCCAAGTTCGGTGGCATGGACGCATCCATGATGGCCCGTTTGAAAGAGCTGGAGGATGAAAACCGCCGGCTCAAGAAGATGTATGCCGAGGAACGATTGAAGGCTGACATCCTCAAGGAAGCTATCGAAAAAAAGTGGTAAAGCCGTCTCGTCGCCGTGAGATGGCGCAGAAAGCCGTCAATGAGAAGTGCATCAGTATTCGCCTGGCTTGCTGGATGTTCAGCATCAGCGAGACCTGCTATCGCTATCGGGCCAAGCTCAGCAGCGAGAATGCCGAGATTGCGGACTGGCTGATCCGCCTGGCCCACAATCAGCGGAACTGGGGCTTTGGCCTGTGCTTTTTGCACCTGAGAAACGTCAAAGGCTTTGGCTGGAACCATAAACGTGTGTACCGGAATTATCGGGAGCTGGAACTGAATCTACGGATCAAGCCCAAGAAGCGCCTGGTTCGTGAAAAACCTGAACCCTTGGCCGTGCCCGACATGATCAACGACAGTTGGTCGATGGACTTCATGCACGACCAGCTTAACGACGGGCGCAGCTATCGGCTGCTGAATGTGATTGATGACTTCAACCGCGAAGGCCTTGGCATTGAAGTGGACTTCTCGCTTCCGGCAGAGCGTGTTATTCGATCACTGGAGCAGATCATTGAGTGGCGTGGAAAACCGCGTTCTATTCGCTGTGACAACGGCCCTGAATACATCAGCGGCAAGCTGGCGACCTGGGCGGAGAACCAAGGCATTGCTCTGGCGTTTATCCAGCCCGGCAAACCCCAGCAGAATGCCTATATCGAACGTTACAACCGAACCGTACGTTACGATTGGCTGGCACAGTATCTGTTCGACAGCACCGAAGAAGTCCAGGATTATGCCACTCGCTGGCTCTGGCACTACAATCACGAACGACCCAATATGGGACTCGGAGGGATTACCCCTCAACAGAAGTTGGCCATGATGGCCTGAGGTCTACTTTTGAACCCCGTTAAAAATGGGGGGATTACCCCTCCATGCGGAAAGAGTGGATAAATG
>Ga0136589_1001058_pt1 | contig 12904 bp, 12 predicted proteins | sample AntRauMFilla3764_FD_104640 | JGI IMG/M metagenome (GOLD analysis project Ga0136589, IMG submission 104640) | Saline lake microbial communities from Rauer Islands, Antarctica - Metagenome Filla 3 #764 | ecosystem: Environmental > Aquatic > Non-marine Saline and Alkaline > Saline | place...
AAATATTTTAGTTACAGGTAATACGGTTATCGATGCTTTAAAATATAGTAATGAGAAAGTAAATTCTAAAAATTTTAATGATAGAGAAATAGATTCATTAAAAGCTATTTTAGATGCTAAAAAACAACTTGTTTTAGTAACCGGTCATAGGCGTGAAAACCATGGACAAGGATTTATTAATATCTGCAACGCCTTGAAGCAAATAGCTGAAGAAAACAAAGACGTCCAAATTATTTATCCTGTTCATTTAAATCCAAATGTTCAGAAACCTGTGTATGAAACCCTTAAGGATGTTCCTAATGTGAACTTGATCGATCCTTTATCTTACCCAGCTTTTATTTGGTTGATGAGCCAGTCTTATATCATAATCACAGACAGTGGCGGTGTACAGGAAGAGGCGCCAAGTTTGGGTAAACCTGTTATGGTAATGCGAGAGACTACAGAACGTCCAGAAGCAGTTGATGCTGGAACCGTTTTGCTGGTAGGAACTGACACTAAGAAAATTACAGGTCAAGCTAATAGATTACTTAACGACAGTCAATTTTACACGAAGATGAGCATGTTGCATAATCCTTACGGAGATGGTGTGGCTTGCAAGAGAATAGTGGAATTTATTAAAAAACTTTAATTATGAAGATGAACCCTGAAGTTGTAATGATTGGGTTAGGCTATATTGGTCTTCCAACTGCAGCTTTAATCGCCCAAAATAAAACCCAAGTATATGGTGTGGATATCAATCCAACTGTAGTCAACACCATAAACGAAGGAAAAATTCATATTGTAGAACCAGATCTTGATCATGCTGTGTCACAAGCTGTAACCGATGGATATTTAAAAGCTGATACAAAACCTGTTTCAGCAAATACATATTTAATCGTTGTGCCGACTCCTTTTAAGGCAAAGAATGAGCCTGATATATCTTTTGTAGAGGCCGCAACTAAATCGATTATTCCTTTATTAAAAGAGGATGACTTGTATATCATTGAATCTACATCGCCAATTGGTACGACTGAAAAAATGGTCGATCTAATATATCAAGAACGACCAGAATTGCAAGGTAAATTGAACGCCGCTTATTGTCCAGAGAGAGTTCTGCCAGGAAACGTCATGTATGAATTAGTTCATAACGATAGGGTTATTGGTGGTGTTGATGATAAATCAACATTCAAAGCAATTGAATTTTATAAGCAATTTATTAAAGGAGATTTACACAAGACCAATGCACGAACAGCAGAAATGTGTAAGTTGGTTGAAAATTCATCTCGAGATGTTCAAATTGCTTTTGCTAATGAACTCTCACTTATTTGCGATAAAGCAGGTATTGATGTTTGGGAATTGATCACATTGGCAAACAAACATCCTAGAGTTAATATTTTACAGCCTGGTTGTGGTGTAGGCGGTCACTGCATAGCTGTCGATCCTTATTTTATTGTAGCGGATTATCCGATGGAATCGAAAATTATTGGTGCTGCCAGAGAGATTAATAATTACAAATCATTTTGGTGTGCGGAAAAAGTGCAGTCTGCTAAGTTAAAATTCGAATTAAAACATGGCCGAAAGCCAAGCATTGCCATAATGGGACTGGCATTTAAACCTAACATTGATGATTTGAGAGAATCTCCAGCCAAATATATTGCTCAGAAAGTATTGCAAAATGCCAATAACGAAGAGTATTTTATAGTTGAACCCAATATTGAATCCCATAAGATTTTCAAGTTAACTGATTATGAAACTGCTATAGAACAAGCAGATATCGTGGTTTTTCTGGTAGCTCATAATGAATTTAAAACTATAGAATTGTCAGAAGATAAAGTGGTTTTGGATTTTTGTGGAATCATGAATAAAATTAAAAAATATCGATAATTAGACCTTTAATAATAAAAGGTTTTATAATATTTATTTTTTAATAAAACAATTAATCCTAACGAAATAATCCATGATTAAGTGGAGGTGATTTCTAATTAGGACTATAAAATATTGAAATGAAAGGAATAATTCTAGCAGGAGGTTCAGGGACACGACTGCATCCCCTTACCTTAGCAGTATCTAAACAATTATTACCAATTTATGACAAGCCGATGATTTATTATCCATTATCGGTACTCATGCTGGCTGGAATTAGAGAAATACTAATTATATCAACACCTCATGATCTTCCAAATTTTGAAAGGTTACTTGGTGACGGATCAAGATTTGGAATTAACCTGTCTTACAAAGAACAACCTTCACCTGACGGTTTAACCCAAGCCTTTATTATAGGTGAAGAATTTATCGGTAACGATGATGTTTGCTTAGTGCTAGGGGATAATATATTTTACGGAGCAGGATTGCAAAATTTGCTGTCCAATGCTGTAAAAACTGTGGAAGAAAAACAAAAAGCAGTCGTGTTTGGTAATTACGTTAACGATCCAGAACGCTATGGAGTAGCTGAATTTGATGAGCATAAAAATGTAGTAAGTATTGAAGAAAAGCCAAGCCAACCCAAATCCAATTACGCCGTTGTTGGTTTATATTTCTACCCCAATTCAATAGTTGAAATCGCTAAAGAGGTTAAGCCATCAAACCGTGGAGAGTTAGAAATAACATCTGTTAATCAAGCTTATCTAAATCAAGGAGACCTAAAAATGCAAATATTAAGCAGAGGATTTGCTTGGTTAGATACCGGTACGCATGAAGCTTTAACAGAAGCAACAGAATTTGTAAAGGCTGTTGAGAAACGAACCGGGCTGAAGATTGCTTGTTTGGAGGAGATTGCTTTGAGAATGGGAATGGTACCTAAAGGAGAAGTTTTTGAACAGTCCAAAAATTTAAAGGGAGATTATTACAAGTATCTTTTAAAACTTTTAAAATAATTATTTAGGTCATTATTTTTATACTCATAATTTTAATTATTGTTTAAAAAGAGTATCATGAAGAACGATATAAAATATTTAGAATGGGATAGTCTTTTTTTTGATAAAAAAATTGGTCAAATTACAATTGAAAGAGAACTTGATATTCTTCAAGAAGATAAAAGTAAGTATGATCTAATTTATGTGTTCAGTAAAAACGGTGAATTAAACTTGAACCTAGTTGATAAAAAAGTTATTTATTTAATTGATGATTTGATAAGTTATAAGGATGAGATAAATAATATTGAATTATTTCAAGATAGTCAAAATAATCATGCTGATTTATTGAATTTAGCACTTCAAAGTGGTAAACACTCAAGATTTAAATCAGATTCTAATTTCAAAGATGAAGATTATAAAAAACTTTATACTGAATGGATTAAAAAATCTATTTCAAAGGATTTAGCTACTGATATTATTATTAAAAAAAGTAAAAATAAAATTATAGGTTTTGCAACACTCGCCCGGAAAACTGATGAATTGGCAGATATAGGTCTTGTTGCTGTTGATCTTGCTTATAGAGGAAAAGTTTTAGCTAAGGAAATAATAATGAATACACTTAAGCTAGCTGCAAGGCAAGGGTACAAAAAAATTCAAGTCGTAACTCAATTAGATAACAAACCAGCGAATATTCTGTATGAAAAAGTTGGTTTCAAGAAAGATAACCTTACATACATATATCACATTTGGAATAATGATAGCATTCAATAAACCATATATTTCTGGAAATGAGTTTAAATATATTTCCGAATCTGTAGAATCTGGTAAAATTTCCGGTGATGGCATTTTTACTAAAAAATGCCATGCCTTTTTTGAAAAGACTTACGGGTTAAATAAAGTTTTACTTACTACATCTTGTACCGATGCTTTAGAAATGGCTGCAATTCTAATTGATATCCAGCCTGGAGACGAGGTGATTATGCCATCGTATACTTTCGTGTCAACGGCCAATGCTTTTGTTTTAAGAGGCGCAAAGATTGTTTTTGCTGATAGCCGCAAAGATCATCCAGGAATTGATGAAGCTTCTATAGAAGAATTGATTACAGAAAAAACAAAAGTAATTGTACCTGTTCATTACGCAGGCGTATCCTGTGATATGGATATAATTATGGAAATAGCAGATAAGTATGACTTATTTGTTATCGAAGATGCTGCACAAGCCATTGATTCCTATTATAAAGGAAAACCTCTTGGCAGCATTGGACATTTAGCGGCCTTTTCTTTTCATGAGACAAAAAACGTTATTTCTGGTGAAGGTGGTATGTTGGTAATTAATGATGAGCGTTTTGAAAAAAGAGCTGAGATTATAAGGGAAAAAGGAACAAATCGGTCATCTTTTTTCAGGGGAGAAGTTGATAAATATGGCTGGGTTGATTTGGGGTCATCTTTTTTACCATCAGATATGATAGCAGCATTTCTATTTGCACAATTAGAGAATTTGCAAGAAATACAATTGAGACGAAAGAAGATATGGGAAAAATATAATTTTTCGTTTAAAGGGTTTTTAGATACTCAAAAGAAAGTAAGGTTACCTCAAATCCCTGATTTTGCTACTAATAATTCTCATATGTATTACTTAATTTGCTCTTCTGCTCAGGAAAGGAAAGCCTTATTGCTTCATCTAAAATCAAAAGAAATATTAGCAGTTTTTCATTACCTCTCTTTACATAAGAGTAGTTTCTTTGAAGGAAAATATAGTGGTTTAAATTTAACTGAGGCAGATAAATATACAGATTGTCTAGTGCGTTTACCACTGTATGTTGAGCTTGATATAGATGAACAAGAATATATTATAGAAAGTGTAAATGAATTTTACAAAAAAAAATAAGTTAATACATATTGCAAAGGATGAAAAATTTATCAATAGTGCTTATTGGCAATTTGAAGAAATCTTACCTAACCAAAATGTATTTTATATTTTAGTTGATAACCTTGATTCTTCTAACCTAAAATATTTAAGACTAAAACAAAATATGGTTTTAATTAAAAATGATTTAGTGAGTATTAGAGATTTTTTAAAAGAGATACATTTATTTACTCACTTTATGTTTCATGGGCTAGATTACAAAAGCAGCTACATATTTAATAGACTTCCGAAAAATTCACTTCGCTTTTGGATGCTTTTTGGTATAGAGTTTTACCAAAACATGTACCTGTATGATGCTAGTAAATTGTTAGGCGATAAAACTAATTTGCTATTTAAGAAAAGCCTTTCAAAATCAAGATTCTTAAAAACACCGGTTAGAAAAAGTTATTACAGAATTATTAATAATACTAAAACTCCAGAATTAGAAATTAAAGAGTCTGTTGAAAACGCGGATTTTCTAGGGATATTTTATAAGGAAGAATTTAATTTTATTAAATCAAGAATTAAAAATAAAAAAATAAAAAATTTAAAATTTTCATATTATCCCTTAGAGAAAATGGTAAATGATCCAGAAGTATTTGTTTCAGGAAACAATATCTTACTTGGAAATTCTGCTAGTTATACGAATAATCATTTGGAAATAATAGATATTCTGTCTGATTTAGACATGAATGATAAAAAGGTGATTTGTCCTTTAAGTTACGGTGATGAATACTACGCCAAAAAAGTAAATGCTGAGGGCAATGATAAACTAAGAGATTCATTCGAGGCCTTAGTTAATTTTATGCCTTTACATAAGTACAATTCATATCTAGAACAATGTGGTTTCGTAATAATGAATCATTATAGACAACAAGCTGTTGGAAATGTGATGATTATGTTATGGATGGGGGCTAAAGTCTTTTTAGATGAGCGAAATACATTGTATAATTATTTAAAACGATTAAATATCCATGTGTTTAGTATTAAAAATGATTTAAATAAAAGAGAATTGAATCTACTTCTTACAAAACAAGAGCGCCTGCATAATCGAAAGATTTTAATTTTGGAATTGGGTGAAAATATTCTACTAGAAGAATTGGAAACTTTTTTTACAAAAAAAATAAATAAGTGAATTTAAGAAAAAAGGCTATTGGTGGAGTAAAATGGACAACTATCTCTACAATAACTTTAGCTTCTGTAGGTCTTATCAAAATTTCTGTCTTAGCCCGTTATTTGGATCCCTCAGATTTTGGTTTAATGGCTTTAGTAACTTTTGTATTAGGCATTATGAACTTATTTATGGATATGGGACTTACTTCTGCCATATTACATAAGCAGAACATAACCCAACATCAGTATTCAAGTTTATATTGGATCAATATCATTTTTAGCATTACTCTATTCTTTATAATTTTTTTAATCAGTCCTTTTATTGCTATCTTCTATGAAGAATCGGAGCTTTCTGTTCTTATACAATTGATGGGATATAGTATATTATTATCCGCTTTGGGGCGTCAGTTTAAAACTATAGAAGAAAAGCATTTAAATTTTAAATATGTTGGAATTGTAGATATTTTTGGAAGTTTATGTGGGTTAGTAGCTGGTATTTTATTAGCAATATGGGGCTATGGTGTTTATGCTCTAGTGTATGCTGCGTTAATTCAATATGGGATCTCAAATTTGATTTATTTCACAAAAGGTTTGCTTAATAGAGGCGTGCTATTTCATTTTAATTTCAATGAAACCAAGCCCTTTTTAAGAATAGGAATTTATCAGGTCGGAGGTCAAGTTGTAAATTATTTCAATAGAGATTTAGATATATTGCTTATAGGTAAGTATTTTGGATCAGATATTTTGGGCGGATATAGTCTTGCAAAGCAATTAGTCCAAAGACCAATGCAGATTTTAAATCCAGTTATAACTAGAGTTGCAAGTCCTGTATTGGCTTTAATGCAAAATAACATGAGTGAATTAAAAAGAAACTTTTTGTATTTTTTAAATATAGTTGCAACAGCCAATTTCACAGCTTATAGCTTGTTAGCAATTTTTGCATACCCAGTTGTTCTGGTATTGTATGGTGAGGATTTTACTGAAATAGTAATTTTGGTGCAACTTTTATCTTTTTACATGTTTTTGAGGTCAGTTGGCAGTCCAGTTGGGAGTTTAGTTATTGCAACCGGGAAGACCAACTTAGAGTTCTATTGGAACTTATTAGTATTAATTGTTATGCCAGTCGCAATTTTAATTAGTGTTAGTTTTTCAATAGAGATAGTAGCATTAACTCTATGTATTATAACTTTACTTATAAAAGTACCTTTTTGGAGATTATTAGTATATAAACTTTGCGGAGCAAGTTTATTAGAGTTTTTAAATAGTTACATTCCTAGATGGAAAAAATTATATCATATTCTAAAAAAATAAATAGCTGTGTTTTAAAAAATCATAGTTTGATCAAAAATTTGTTTTAAAAATAGCCTAATTTGAAAATCTTCATAAATATAGTGTTTGCTTTATTATTTATTTTACAAGGAACTAAGAAGTTAAATGTTTTAGTTCTTGGACTTTTTTTGATGTTAATAGTATCTGTTTTTATTATTAATAAAGAAAAAATTAAATTACCTAAATACTATCTTCTTACGCTCGCAGTTTATTTATTTTATTTATCAATTGGTTTACTCAATTGGCATAACAATATGCTTCTTGATATTAAATTTCAGTTTTTTGCATTTGCCTTTTTTTTCTGCATTATTAATGTTAATGTCAGTTTTATAAAACTTTTGTTTCTCATAAATACATTTATATTTATAATATATATACTGCTATATTTCTATTTGATCCCAAATATTTGGAGTGATTACACCTTTGGTTATGGTGGACGAATCTATGGTCCTCCCATAATTGCCATCAACTTTTTACTTTTCTATTATTTATTGAATAATAGACCCTTCGATAGAAAACTTGTTTTCGCTTCTTTGATGGGGCTTACTTACATCGCACTAACAACAAACTTTATGAACCTGGCTGTTTTTTTTATTCTAATTTTTTTATTAGCAGTAAATTTCAAAAAATTATTGAAACCAGTTTATATCATTTCATTTTTAGGAGTAATTCTTATAGGTGTTTTATATTTGAATTCTCCATTTGTGCCGGAGTTGGTGTCTGCTAAAATGCAATATGTTTATCAGCCATGGAATTACTCTAGCCTTAGGATAAGACTAGATGATTTGATTCAAATCTTAGACAAAGAAAACTTTGGGATTTTTAAGCAAATTTTCGGTGAAGGTTTTGGTACTAGTTCAGAAATCTATAGATTTAATGAGAAAGCAGTGTCATTGAGCGATACCTTCAGTTTTCAAGAAATAGACAACGGATTTTATTATCTGTACCATAGGGGAGGCTGGACATTATTGTCAATATTTATTTTAGCACACTTCTATTTAGCTCTTAAAATAAGAGAAAACAAAGCAAGGTTAGGCTTTATAGCTTTGGTTTTCATCACCTGTATTTTGTCAATCCATTATTTTAATTATTGGTTCTATATGTTGATTCCATATTTCATTATCTATAAACAAAGACGAACTAATTATATAAAAATATAGACTCTGATTTAATTTGATCAATTCAACATAAATTATGTTGAATTCAGTCTTTTCGATAAAAAGGAAATTAATTATCAATAAAAGGTTCTGAAACCTTTGAGATATATTTTTCAGAATCAATTAAGATCAGAGTGTTTAATGGATTGATAAAAGTTTTTGTTTCTTTATCATTAATTATCATTCTCATAGATAGGTTATTCGGCAGAGTAAAATTTGCTTAATTCTCAGAAACATTAACATTATGAGCATCCACTCCTAGATTACTTTTTTGGTTTACAAAGCTGATATAATTTATTAAAAATTTACCTTTGTCTGCGATGAAATAAAAATATTTTCTTTCATATTTATTAGAATGCATTTTAATTAATCACCCTTAATGAAAGTATTATATGTTATACCTGATTTAAAAAAAGTCTCAGGAGGACCTCGTACTAGAATATCAATGTTTAAAAAGACATTTCTCAAAAATAATGGAGTTATTATTGAAAAAGGGAATAAGTTTTCAAAAAGTACCAAACTTAAAACTAATGACCTTCTTTACGTGGAGTCTGCAACAAACAGAATAAGTCTAACAGACTTTTTTTGTTTACTTTTTTTAAAAATGCATTCTAAAAATGTAATCGTATTTATACGTGATATTTATATTGAACTTTTCCCCGAAAAATATAATTCTTTAAGAAGCAGGGTTACCCTAATATTGAATAAGTTAAGTAATTTCTATCTCACATGTATTTCTAATTCAATGGCATTTCCTACAGAAGAGATGGGTGAAATCTTTTTTAGAAAAAATAGTGTTTTCCCGAAAAGGAATTACTTTGCTTTACCTCCCGGTACTTCATCTGAGCGAAGAATCAGACGAACTCCTGATTTTGATAAGAAGTTAGGTTTATTGTACTTAGGAAGTACTAAATATACTAATTCGGGATTTGATAAGTTCATAAGAATAAGTGAGATTTTTTCAGAAAATTACAATTTCTTTGTTCTTTCAGGTGACAAAGGATTAGTAGAAACCTTGAAAGGGAAACCAATAATCTTAAATAAAGTTGAGCATGATCAAATAATTAAATATATAGAGAATAATAACATAGCCTATGCTATACATACACGTCCAAAAAATACTTATGATGATCTCACTTTTCCTATTAAAGTTTTAGATTTTATTAATATGCAATTGCCTTTCTTTACAGAAAAGCATTTGCCGTTGATTGATTTATTAGGTGATGATTATAAGTTTTTTTGTAAGTTAAGAGAGCTGGATAATATTCATGAGATAATTCAAAATATTTCTGAAACAGAGTATAAAAAAGCGATGATACTTCTTTATAAAGTGAAATTGGAAAACACCTATGATGATAGATTTAAAAAATTATGTAGCCAATAATAATTGGCAGGATATTTTTTTTAAGATGTCTACCTATTTTTTTGTAGGTACCCTGCCTTTATTTTTAAATTTAAATACAATTGCCTTATGGGTTTTTGCTTTGGGATCCATCCTAACATTTAAAAAGCACAATGGATACATAAACCTTAAAAGGAATATTTATATCATATTGCCAACCTTTATTCTTTTTATTCTATATGCTTTAGGACTTTGGCTCTCCGAAGATATAAGTAGAGTTTTAAAAGATATTGGACGAGTTGTTCCGTTAATAGTAATACCCTTATTAGTATCCATGCATAAAAAGCAAGATTTTGATCTAAAAAACATTTATAAATTTTTAGGTTTTGGTCTCTTTTCAGGTATGTTAATCTGTTGGTACTTTATTGTAGAATCAATTTTATCAAAAGCAGATCCAGCAAAACAGGCCTCTTATTTTTTTCAATGGATATACACAGATTTTAATCTAGTAAAACCTTTAGGGGGTCACCCTAGTTATTTTGCAATTTTGATTGTCTTGTTTATAAGTGCCGTTTCTTTCAGTAAAGAATTTAAAAGCTTTAGGAACAATAAGATGAAATTAGTTTTACTCTTGATACCTTTCTTTCTTTTCCTAATTGAAACTAGTAGTCGCATAGGTGTTTTGACTGTTTTAGCTATTACTCTATATCACGCTATTCGGCAAGTCAATGTCAAATTACTTCTTTCTGTTGTTGCTTTAATTTTTATAGTAGGTCTTTCGTCAATTAAATTTGATTATTTAGGCTCAAAGTTCAAGAAAATGATTAGTCAAGATGGAGAGGTTTCTATTGAGCGAGTGGATCGATGGAAAGAAATTGTTGATGTTTTTAAAGATAAAGAAAAGCTATTCATAGGAGCCGGCTCAGGCGATGCCAGATTGATTTATAGGGAAGCTTATTCGCAAGGAGGGTTTGACTTAGCTTTAAAAGAGAATTACAACGCTCATAATCAATATCTGGAATTTTTCGTAAGCAATGGAATAATTGGAGTATTTCTTTATTTACTTGTCTTATGTTATATTATTAACCAGACACATAAAGAGATTAACGCAATACATTTTTTTTTAATTTTTGTAATTTTTTCCTTAAGTGAAAGCTTTTTAGGAAGAAGTCAAGGTGTAATGATTTTTTCTTTCTTTTACTCTTTCTTACTCTTATACAAAACAACTTCAAAAAACATAAAATTTGCGGCATAAGTCTAAATTGTTTTTAATATCAAACATGTATCCTTCTAAACTTCACGTTAGATACGGTATTTTTGTACAAAATTTTGAAAAAGCAGTTAAAACTCACTATAATATTGAAAGAGTAGTTTTGACAAAGAAAGATAGTATACTCACTAAACTATTAGGGTATGTTTTCTTATATATGAAAATATTCAGTTTAATTTTAAAAGCGAAAAGGGAAGATATTCTTTATGTCCATTTCCCTTTACAAATTGCCCCCGCTTTATGGTTTATAAATTTTTTCAAGAAAAGAATAATACTCAATTTTCATGGAAGTGACTTAATATTTAAATCTCCATTAACCAAATTTTTATCTCTTTTTCTAAAACCACTAATGAATAAAAATTACATAGTTGTACCCTCAAACTATTATAAAAATAAAATTGCAAAAGAATATAATATCAATTCGCATCAAATTTTTGTATATCCTTCAGGAGGCATAAATACAAATGTTTTTTATCCGATGCCAACCCCAAAAAATAAGTCTTTTGTGCTTGGTTTTGTTTCAAACTTTATTAAAAGTAAGGGGTGGGAAATATTTTTAATTGCAGTTGATAGAATCATTAAAAAAAGAAGTATTGATAATATTGAAGTTGTTTTAATAGGCGATGGACCTGATAAGAAAAAAATCGATCAATTTTTGAGTAAAAGTGAAATAAACTATAGAATGGTGTCGAGTGTCTTGCAGTCAGAATTATCTGTAAAATATAACGAATTCGATCTGTTCATATTTCCAACTTACAGAGAAGCGGAGAGTCTAGGGTTAGTAGGTCTTGAAGCTATGGCTTGTGGCACTCCAGTCATTGCCGGTAAAGTGGGTGGACCCATGGGGTATATTAAATCTGGTTCTAATAGTTTTTTATTCCAAAAAAAAGATAGTGATGATTTAGTTGAGAAAATTTTGGAATATTATTTTCTTTCAGAAAGAGATAAAGAGCTCATTAAATATAACGCTATTGAAACAGCCAAGCAATATGAAAGTAAAAAGGTAAATGCTCAACTTTTGTCCTTTTTAAAAAGTCTAAACTAAATGATTAAAATTAATATACTAAACACCAAAATTCACAATCTTTCTATGCAAGAAACTTTGGGTTTAGTAGATAAATCCATTCAAGAGGACGAGCACATACACCATTCCGTAGTCAACGCTGGAAAGATAGTTATGATGCAAGAAGATGTTCAACTGAGAGAAAGTGTAAATAGCGCAGATATTATCAATGCAGATGGACAAGCAGTGATATGGGCTTCGAAGTTATTAGGTAAGCCATTAAAAGAGCGTGTGGCTGGAATTGACCTGATGGGAAGCTTAGTAGAATTAGCTTACCAAAAAGGCTATAAGATATATTGCTTGGGAGCGAAAGAGGAAGTCGTTTCAAAAGTTATTGAAAAATATAAACAGAAATATTCTAAAGACATAATTGCAGGCTACAGAAATGGCTATTTTTCAAAGGAAGAGGAACCACAAATTGCAAGAGATATTGCAGAAAGTGGTGCTCAAATTTTGTTTGTGGCAATTTCTTCACCCAAGAAAGAAATTTTTTTATATGATCATAGAGAGACTCTTAAAAGCCTAAACTTTATAATGGGCGTTGGTGGAAGTTTTGATGTGGTGTCAGGTTTAGTAAAGCGTGCTCCAATATGGATGCAGAATATGGGTCTGGAGTGGTTTTATAGGTTTATTCAAGAACCCAAAAGAATGTGGAAAAGATATCTCATTGGGAACTCTAAATTCATCCTTCTAACTTTCCAAGAAAAATTCAAGAATAAACCTTGAAAACTTTAAATTTGTAATTAGATTAGAATCACAAAATCCACCTCATGAAAATAGCTGTAATAGGCACAGGCTATGTAGGTCTGGTTACCGGAACCTGTTTAGCCGAAAATGGAAACGATGTTCTTTGTGTCGATATCGATAAAAACAAAGTCAACCAAATGAAAGCG
>Ga0136589_1001060_pt1 | contig 12893 bp, 9 predicted proteins | sample AntRauMFilla3764_FD_104640 | JGI IMG/M metagenome (GOLD analysis project Ga0136589, IMG submission 104640) | Saline lake microbial communities from Rauer Islands, Antarctica - Metagenome Filla 3 #764 | ecosystem: Environmental > Aquatic > Non-marine Saline and Alkaline > Saline | place...
CCGCCGGCCGGAACTGGAGGTGTCGCCGTGGCCGCCGATAACGCGCCCGGTCGGGTCGAGTGGGCCGCGGTCGATGTCGACCACCGATCGGCAGAGCGGGCGCTATGGATGCTTGCACTCCTGTTCTATGGAGTGGGCGACCTCGTCTCGACGCTCGTCGGCCTGGGTCTGGGCGCGTCAGAGGGGAACCCGCTTCCAGCCATTCTCGTCGGTGCCGTCCCGGGAGTTCTCGGTCCGGCAGTTGCACTGACCGCGTGGAAAGCAGCTGTGATGACGGGCTTCGTGATCCTCGCCCGACAGCTACGACCGGCCCACCGCCTCGCCGTATCGGGCACGCTCGCCGCGCTCGGCGTCGTCGTGGTGGCGTGGAACACGACTGTACTCGTCTCAGTCTACGCATGACCGCCGCTAACAGCGGTTGGCTCCTCGCCGTGGCGGTCGGTCTGGGCTGTGTGCTCCTGTTCACAGCGGGCGTCCCGGCGTCCGCACCGCTCGTCGTCGCGCCTGTCGGTTCCGACGCGCTGGGACGGGTCATCGTCGGTACCGACAGTACCTCCGGCACGTAAGCTACTCCCCGACTACCGTCACCGACACCGTCCGCGTCCGCGGGCCGTCGCACTCGACGAGCAGTACCGACTGCCAGGTGCCGGTGTCGGGGGTGCCGTCGACGACCGGGATGGTCTCACTCGGGCCCAGAAGCGTCGTTCGGAGGTGCGAGTCGGCGTTCCCGTCCAGTTCGTCGTGGCTGTGTCCCTCGTCGGGCACCAGATCGGAGAGGAACCCTTCGATGTCGTCGAGCAATCGTGGCTCGGGCTCGTTGATCACGATTGCCGCGGTCGTGTGCCGAACGAATACGGCACAGAGCCCCTGCTCGACGTCGTCGGGAATAGCCTGCTCGACCTGGTCGGTGACGTCGACGACGGTTAGTCGGTCGCCCGTCGACACCGAGAACTGGTCGCTACTCGTCATTGGACCTCCGCAGCACAGCGGTTCGGGCCGAGTTCCAGTTCGATCGCCTCGGTTTCGTCCGCGACTGCCTCGCGGCCGGTGTTGAGGCCGATTATCTGCTCGTAGTTCGGTGGCTTCTCGGGGCGGCGCTCGGTGACGTGCTCGACGAACGCGTCCCGGGGCTGGTCGAGCAGGTCCACCGACTGCCGGATATCGCCGACGGGCCGGCTGATCGGCTCGCCAGGGGTTAGCTCGCCGTACTTGCCCGCGTCGCTTACGGGAAAATGCCCCGGGAGGACGGTCACACTGTCGGGTTCGGCGAGCAGGGTCCGATGGAGCGACTTGTAGAGCTGTCTGGCACCCTCTGCAGCCTCGCTATCGCCGAACTGCAGTTCGGTTCGCCCGACCGAGTCGACGAAGAGGGTATCGCCGGTTGCGACAGCCTCGTCCTCGACGAGATAGCTCACTATCTCGGAGGTATGCCCCGGCGTCGAGAGCGCCTTGACATCGAGTTCGCCCACGCCGACGACCTCGTTTCGCTCCAGCGGTTCGTACTCGTGTGTCACGCCCCGGTCGGTCGCGTCGGCCCCGAGGTAGTACGGCACGTCCTGCTCGTCGGCGAGTGTGCGACCGCCGGAGATGTGGTCGGCGTGGACGTGCGTGTCGAAGGCCGCAGTGATATCGTAGCCTGCCTCCGTAGCGGCGTCGACGAACTCCGCGACGTGTCTTGTCGGATCGATCACGCAGGCCTCGCCCGTTTCTGTACAGCCGATGACGTAGCCGAGACAGCCTTTCGCGCGGCGCTGTATCTGGATAATCTCGATGCCGTCACTGTCGGTCGGGACGGTAGTGACATCGTAGACGCGGCTCCACGCCCGCATACCGTTCTCGATGACGGTGACATCGTTGTAGCCCGCTTCGTCCAGTTCGTCGAGGATCTCGAACGATGACTCGCCTTTGGCGCAGATCGTCAGGATCCGGTCGTCCGGTTCCAGCCCGGTCTGTGCCCGAAAGTCCTCGGCGTCGAAGTCGTAGTGGGGCTTGTAGGTGTAGTTGATCGCTCCGTCGATATGCCACGACTCGAAGCTTTCTCCCGGACGCGTATCGACGAGCGTGTAGGACTCGTCGCTGTCCTGTAGGTCGCGGAACTCCTCCGCAGTGATCGTCTTGGTCATATCGATTCTTCGTGTTCGGCCAGTAAAAGCGTAGTCCGACTGTGGGGATCGACGACGATCCGACATCGGTGATCCGGACTGGGGGCGCTCCACAGTAATCCCGAGGTGACGATTCAGAAGCTAGGTAGCGATGTGCACAAATATTCTATAAATACTATTAGTCTAGCAAATTATAATATTATCTATACTATAGCAGAGACACCGGGCTCTCAGCGAATCTGTTAAGTGATTCTTCGATATTCGGGGTGTAGAAGTCGAAAAACCGGCATATACTGTTTGTCTTTCGAGTACCAGCGTCCACGGTGCGTCACCTCCATTTCGAGTCGCCATCGGGAGCTATATAACCGGATTTACTCGACTAATAACTACTTGTAAAGTATTTAAACGTGTTTCATTGGATTACAGTTGTGATCGTATCTCCGACACTGGCCGCGATTGCACTCCCACCGCGTGATAGAATACTCAAATTCATATGCATATATGAGCTATGATAAGTGAAGGAATAACGGAGCGCCAGTACGGCTACAAAACGTCGATCGGTCCACCCGGTTCGGCGTCACCGTCGGCATCGAACCGGTCCAGTGCGTCGGCCAGTTGTGTAGCACGTGTGGCCAGATCGGACATCGAACCGGAGACCTCGGTGAGGGCGTTCGTCTGTTCTTCGGTAGCAGCGACGACCGTGCTCGCCTCCGAAGCCGTCTCCTGACTGATCGACGCTACTTCGCTGATCCGCTGTTCGACTTCCCGGGTCGAAATCATCTGTTGTTGGGTCGCGGACGAAATCTCCTGAACGCCGGAGCTCGTTTCGTCGGCGTACGTGGCGATGGATTCGAGCGCCTCGGCGGCGTGTTGAACGCTGCTGCTCGCGTCTTCGACTCGGTCGCTCGTCTTTTCGACGGCATCGATAGACTGTTCGGTCTGGGTCCGAATGCGGCCCAGTCGGGTTTCGATCTCCTCGGCGGCGGACTTCGCATCCGTGGATAGCTCTTTGACCTCCTGGGCGACCTTGTCGAACCCATCGTCCTGCTCGCCACCGGGCGAGCGGACGGCTTCGAGGTTTGCACTGAGCGCCAGCATATTCGTCTGATCCGCGATCTCCTGGATCTGATCGATGAGTTCGTCGATCTGGGCGACCTCCTCGCCCAGTTCCTCGATCTGCTCGACCGCATGCTCCGACTCGGCTTCGATCTGGCCGATCCCTGCGACTACCTCCTGGACCGCTTCTTGCCCCTCTGCACCCGTAAGAGCCGTCTTTTCGGCGATATCGGCGACGTCGTTTGACGACGTTGCGATACTTCGGGTGGTCGAAGAGAGATCGGATATCTCCGTTTTCACGTCCTGCAACGAGTCGTTCTGACGGTCCGCTCCCGCGGAAATCTGCTGGACCGAGCTGGCGACACGCTCCGAGGACGAACGAACCGCCTGACTCGACGCAGTCACTCGTTCGCTGGCGGCCGAAACTTCGCTCGCGAACTGGTTCAGTTGGGCGATAGTTCTGCAGGGCTTACGCCAGCCAGTCGTCGGGTTTCGTGTCGTAGTCGACGTCGCTTGCGGCGATATCCTCGACGTCCTCCCAGGGGAGTTCGCGCTCGTCGAACCCGTCGCCGTCGTACCGGATCAGTCGGCCTTGCTCCGTGGGTTCGGGTTCCTCGTTGCGGCGACGGGCGACTTCGAGGTCGTGATCGTCGACGGTCTTGACGATTGTCACGAGGTTGACCGGGCGACCCCATAGCTCGAAGACGCGTTCGATCGTACTCTTTGCCTGCTCGATATCGAGCATCACACCGTTGTACCGGTGGGCCAGCAGGAGTTCGTTGCGGTTGTTGTAGTTACCGTCCTTGACGACGATGGTCGGTTTGCCGAAGTTGGTAAACCGTAGCAGTAGCTTCTGTTTGACGTCCGTGGCGTCCCTGCTGGCAACCCGTGGCTGGCCGGTGGCGTGGGAGTGTTCGTAGGTGAAGTACTCGTTCTCCTCGATGAACTCCTGTGTGAGGAACTCGTCGAGGAAGGTCACGTCGTTGTGACTCTCCCGGATCTCGCGCATCCGATCCCAGCCGGTGGTGTAATCCACGTCTTCGAGCGCCTCGTCGACGCTCCCGTAGATGGTGTCGTCGAACAGGTATCGGCCGATCCGTTCGAGTTCGGACTGGCTCACACTCGGCAGGAAGCGCCGGTGCTGTGGCTTGGTGAGCGAGAAGTGTCGTCGAACGAGCCCCTCGTAGGTGAGTACTTTCCAGGGGTACTGGTCGATGTCGATCTCACCCTCGCGGGCGCGTTCCAGGTTCTCCCTGTCGACGAACTCGTCGGGGAGCGCGGCTACCTCGTCGAGTCGGTCACTGGTGATTAGTTTCAGTGCCGACGGCGGTTCGAGGGTCTCCAGCACGCTATCGAAATCGACCGAATCGAGCAGGTTCCGCCACGAGATTCCCTCCACGCGGAGGAGTTTGTCAAGCACCTCGCGTCGGTTGGCCGTGTTCTCGGCGTACTGCCAGAGTTCGAGGCCGAGTTTGTAGGGATTGAGTCCGGGCGAACCGAGCACCCGCGCCATGTGGTCGGCGTAGGTGAGGAACTCGTCGGTGTCGGCGAAGTTCTCGTCGGCCATCATGATGGATTCCCAATAACTCGCCCACCCTTCATTCATTATTTTTGTCATCTTCTGCCCGGCGAAGTAGTACGACTCGGTCCGAAGCATCTCCAGCACGTCGCGCTGCCAGGGTTCGTATTCGCGGGCCTTCCCGGCATCCTCGTCGAACTGCTTGCCGTGCTGGCCCAGGAAGGCGATGACGTCCTTTTCGGGCGTCTCCGGCTCTGCGGGATCTTCCTCGGGCGACTGGCCTTCGAGCCACTCGTCGGAGAACACCTCCTCCCGGACTTCGTCACTCATGTTCAGTTCGCCGAGTTTCTCCGAGAGGTCGGCCTCCAGTTGCTCGGTCTCGGCCTCGGGTTCTCCGGGGCGTGACGCCGAGAACGCCTGATGCTGGTCGATCGTATCCTCAAGCGTGAGCACGTGATCGATCCAGCGCTCCACGTCGGCCCGGTCGATCTCCGGGTCCTCCATGTACTCGCGGATCTGTCGTGCGTGTCGCTCCAGCATGGCGGCCGCCTCGACCGTGTCGTCGCTGCGCCCGTCGGTGAACAGGCCGAACCACTCGTTGTTCGCGAAGAAGTCGGCGTGCGCCTCGACGTGCGTGATGACCGCTTTCTGGTCGGCTAGCTCGTTCGACTCCTGCAGGAAGGCGTGTGATGGGTTGTCGTTGTTGACGATTTCGAAGGCCTTTCCGCCCATGTACTGGCCCTGCTTTTGCTGGCGGTCGTACTGCATCCCCCAGCGCCAGTGGGGGTATCGCTGCTGGAACCCGCCGTAGGAGATCAGTTCGTTCATCTCGTCGTAGTCGACGATCCAGTAGTTGACCGGATACGGCTCTAATCCGAGCCGTTCGGCTAGCTTTCGGGCCTCGTCGACTGGCTCCTGTAGTTTCGTTGCCTCGCGCTGTGCGTTGTATCGGTCGAAGTTCATTCTTCACTCTCCGTGCTGAGTATCTCCTCGATGGCGTCGACGATGTCGTTCTGGTCCGACACGTACGCGACCGCAACGTCGTCGTCCTCGCCGAAGTGACTCTCCAGTTCCTTGGCGTGGGTCGCGTTGACCGCGTTGCCGCTGGGTTGGGTCTCCACGTAGGCGTGGAGGTTCGCGGGAATCTCCTCCATCAGTGGGATCACGCCCGACTCGGTGTCGTTGCTGGAGTTCTCACTGTCGCCCGCGGCGAAGACGTAGCGGTTCCACTCGTGCCAGGGGTACTCTTCGAGCAGGTGCTGAGCGAGTTCGTACGCGCTGGATATCTTCGTCCCGCCGCCCGAGCGGATCCCGAAGAACTCGTCGCGGTCGACCTCCCACGCCTCGGCGTCGTGGGCGATATAGACGAACTCCGCGTTGTCGTACTTGCCCTGGAGATACCAGTCCAGCGGCGTAAACGTCCGCTCGACCAGTTCGCGCTTGTTCTGACGCATTGACCCGGAGACGTCCCGGATGTTGACCACGACGACGTTCTTTTCCTTTTCTTCGATGATCTCCGGATGTCGGTAGCGTTCGTCCTCGCGGCGTAGTGGGACGTGTTTGAGCCCCTCGCGCCTGATCTTCTGCTGAACCGGCTCACGGTCGACGTTCGCGTCTAGCTGTTCGAAGCTCTCCCACGTATCGAGTTCTTCGGAGGGGATGTCGCTGTACGCCTCCTCGATCCACGGCTTCGAGACCGGGATGTTCTCGCCGCGGGCCCACTCGAAGACGCGCTGGGGGCCCCAGCCGTCGATTTTGAGTGTTTCACGGAGGAACTCCTCGTCGAAGTCCATCGTCAGTTTGCGTTTGAGTCCCTCTTTGAACATCCGCTCGAAGTCGAGGGTTGAGTCCGGGCCGCTCCGGGTGAGGTCAGTGAAGGGGCCTTCCTTCTCCTCGACGACTTTCTTTCCTTTCGGCTCCAGGTCCAGCCCCAGTCGTTCGTCGAGTTCCTGGGCGAACTCTTCGGGATCCATCTCGTAGTACTCGTGTTCGCCCCCCTCCTCGCCGGGATCCCCGTCGTCGCCGTCGCCTGGCTGTGGCTGTGGCGGCCCTACCGGATCGCCGACGTCACCCTCACCCTGGCCGACGCCGCCCTGATCGCGCTGGTCGTACTCGAAAGATGGCAGGTCGACGATCTTGATCGGGATCTTCACCTCGTCCTTCTCGCTCCCACTGAGATCACCGTACTGGATGAACTCTTCGAGGTCTTCGCGGCGCTGTTCGCCCACCGCCCGGAATCGTTCGAGGTCGTCTTGCAGTCCCATTATTCCCACTTGTAGGCGATCTGTCCGATGACGTGACGGCTCGTCAACTCGGCCGACGCCGCCGTGTAGTCGAACAGGTCGATCATGTTCTCGATCGTCTGTGCTTTCACGCTCTCTGTCTCCGTATTTGCCGGGGGATCGTCCCACTGGTTCGGTTCGAAGTCCTCGTAGATCCGCGCGACGTCGTCCCAGTCGTAGCTCTCCAGAAGGCTTCGGATGATCGGGATCTCGGTCAGATCGACGTTCGACACGGAGAAGTCCTCGTCACGATGCTCCCACGCGTGGCGGTTCAGTGACGTGATGATCTTGCTCCGCCTGAACTCCGCGACCGCGGTAGAGGGCTTTTTGCCTTCGTAATCCCTCTCCGCGAACCGGCCCATATGCTCTACCTCGAACAGTTTCATCTTCAGCGGGTCCGGTTCGATCCGCTCGCCGCGGTCGTTGGTGATCCGCTCGTCGGTCGCCCACGCGTAGACATGCTCGACGTACTCGCCGACCGTCTCCTCGTCGACGCGGTTGTCGTGAAGTATCGCTTCGAGGACGTCGCTCTCTTGCTGGCCGAACAGGAAGTTCTTCACCGGCACGACCCGGTTCTCGAACTCGGCACGCTCACCCGCCGAGAACATCGGCGCGCCGTCGAGGCCCTCCGCCATCGCGTTCAGAACGTCGCGGGGCATGACCACCCGTTCGACGGGGAGTTCGGCGTGGTGTCGATCCGTTTCGATCTGGAGTAGCTCTGCCAGCACGTCACGCGTGAAGGTAACGGGAATCCCCTGCTCGCCGTTCGTTTCGTCGTCAAACTCGAACTCCGATTCGTCGCGTCGCTCGTCGCCGTCCTGCAGGTAGCCCTTGTCGTAGAGGACCGCCTTGTCGACGAGGTCGATTCCCGCGGGGAGGTCGCCGTCTTCCAGACGCGTCACGACGGCGTACATCGCCGCCGCCTCGATAGTGTGCGGTGCGAGTTCGCGCTCCCAGATCTCGCCGTCTGATCCCCGCACCTTCATACTGATCGGTTCGCGGATCTTTGCCTCTAGCTCGTCGTACTCCTCGGTCTCCCAGACGGTCGTTTCACCGGTCAACTCACGCCTGATCAGTTCGGTCTCCAGCGAGATGTTCGTGAGGTAGGTGAACTCGTGTTTGTCGAGGCGTCGCTTGAGAGCTTTCAGCGGGTCCGTCCCGTTGCGATCGGCGTGCTGATTCAGCTGATCTTCCAGGTCCGGGTTCGAGATGATCAGCATCTGCGTATCGATGTCCATCCCGATCCCTTTGTCGAGTTTTACCGTTCGCTCGTCGGGGACGTTGAGCAACTTCTGGAGCAGGTCGGCGTGCTGGGCCGCATCCTCGACGATCGTCAGGAGGCCGTTGCCCTGCGAGAGCACGCCATCGTAGCTGAACGCCTGCGGGTTCTTTCGACCGCGGGAGTCGAGTTCCTGCAACATTCCCTGCATCCACGAACCGACGAGACGCTGTTTGGGATGGCCCTCGTCCTCCGAGTGCAGGACGCCGATCCCCTGCCCGACGTCGACGACGTAGTTTTTCACTCGCAGATGCCCGGGGTCGGTGATCGCGGAAAACAGTTCCTCGGCATCGCCGTTCCGGCGGTACTGTTCTTCGAGGTAGTCGTACGCCTCCCGCGAGAACGGATCGAGTCGGGCGTCGACGTGAAGATCGACGTGATCGTCGGAGCTGTCGTTGATCGAGCCCAGTATCTCCGACCGGACCTCGTCGGGAAACACCGAGAGGGGATGGGCCTGCACGGGGCTCTCGTACCAGTCGTCCTCGTCCGAGTGCTGCTCGCTGCCGTAACTCAGTCCCCGTGTATCGGCGGCTCCCTCGACGTTCCATTCGACGGTGTACCGGCGCCCTTTCTCGGTCTTCGAGTACTCCCGGAGCCCGTTGATCAGGCAGCGTTTGAGTTCGGATTTCCCGGTCGCCGTTGGCCCGTCGAACCAGATGATCTTCTCGCCTTTCCCCCGTTCGGCGGCTATCGTCCGCAGGTCGTCGACGAAGGCGTTGAGCACCTCAGTGTTGCCGAGGACGGCGTGCTCACCGTCGTTGTGTGGGTCGTCGAAGAAGCGATACCGCTCTTTCTCTTCGCCCTCTTCGATGACCGACCGGGTTCCCTGGGACTCGATCGCCTCGACGAGATACTTGCTCGCGTGTGAGGCGATCCGGGGGCGCTCGAAGACCTTGTCGACGTACTCGGCCAGACTGTGTGGCTCCTCGTAGGCCCCTTTAAGCGCGGCATCGGCCTCGCTGACGTACTCTTCTCCTCGGGACATTACTGTTCTAGTTCGGACTTTGCGACCTCGGCACCGGCGAACTCGAGCACTTCGCGCGCGCCGTCCTCGCTGTAGCCCTGCTGGACCAAGGCGTCGATCCACGCCGAGCGCTCGTCGTCGTCGAACTCGTTCGCGCTGACCAGCGCCGAGAAATTGATGTTGTGTTTCTTGTCCTCCCAGAGCTTGTGCTCGAGCGCGCGGCGAAGCCGCTCGTTGTCCTGCGGATTGAACGCCTCACCCTCGCGTGCTCGCCGGGAAACCCAGTTGCTGACCTCCTGTCGGAAGTCGTCTTTTCGGTCCTCGGGGATGTCGAGTTTCTCCTCGACCGAGCGCAGGAAGGTCTCGTCCGGCTCCTGTTCGCGGCCCGTGATCTCGTCTTCGACGGTGTCGTCGTCGATGTAGGCCATGACGTGGTCCATGTACTTCTCGCCCTGTCGACGGATCTCGTCGACGTCGTAGGCCAGGGCGTGGCGGACGTCCTCGATGGCTCGCTCGCGGTACTCCTCGCGGACGCGTTCGAGGTAGCGGTAGTACGTCTCGAAGTTGTCCTCGGGGATCGAGCCGTGATGTTCGAGGTTCTCCTCGAAGAAGTTGAAAACGATCAGCGGCGAGAGGAACCCACGGCCGCGATGTTTGCTGTCCATGATCGCTTCGGCTATCTCGTCGCCGATGAAGCGGGGCGAGATGCCGTCCATCCCTTCGCCGATCTCCGCCGTCGTCGAGGCTTCCTCACGCAGTTTCTTCACATCGACCTCGTCGGCCTCGTCCTCCTCACCGTGGTAGGCTTTGGCCTTCTGGAGCAGGTCGACCGTGTCCGTATCCGGCTCCTCGATCCGCGTGAGGACGCTGAACAGGCCGGCCATCTCCAGCGTGTGCGGTTCGACGTGGATGTCGGGCACATCGGCGTTACCGAGCAGTTTCCGGTAGATCTCGGCCTCCTGATCGTAGGACAGAACGTAGGGGAAGTCGATCCGCTTGGTGCGGTCGTTGAACGCTTCCATCTTCTCGTCGCCTTTCTTGTCCTTGTACTCGGGCATGTTCGTCCGGCCGACGATCACCTGGTCGATATCGATCCGCGGGTTGTTCTTCGGTTTGATCGTCTGCTCCTGGGTTGCATGCAGGAAGTCGTAGAGGAACTCCCGCTGGAGTTTCAGTAGCTCCTCGCCCGAGAAGACGCCGCGGTTCGCGTTACAGAACGCGCCGGAGTAATCGAACGCGCGGGGGTCTGACTCGCCATAGACGGCGATTTTCGAGTAGTTGACGTCGCCGGTGAGTTCAGTCTCGTCCTGGTTCTTCTTGTCTTTCGGCTCGAACGTCTCCAGGGCCTGGCGCTTGTTCTCGTCGGCGGTGAGCCGGATGATCTCGACGTGTTTTTCGAGCACCTTCTGCAGGTCATCGTTGTAATGACCCAGCAGTCGGTCCATGTAGAACTCGCTTTCCGGGTCCAGCGACTGCTCGTTGCGGATCGTGTAGGGTGCTTCTAGTCGGTCGTTGATTCCGTCGATGACCTGCTGGCGCTGTTCGAGCGGCAGCAGGACGAGCGGGTCCTGGTTCATCGGCGATCGGACCGTGTCATCGGCGGGGTCCTGATCGTCGATCACCGAACAGAGGTCGGTCCACCGGAAGGTGTACATCCGACCCTCCTCCTGCATCGTGTAGTCCTCGAAGTACCGCCGGACCTGCTGGTCGAAAGCCGACTTTCCTGATCCGACTGGCCCGAGCAGCAGTTTGATACGGCGTTCCGGGCCAAGCCGTCGGGCACCGCTTTTGACCTTGTTGACGAACTCGTGCATCGACTCGTGTATTACGCGGCCGAAAAAGCGGTTCTCGCCGTCGTGAAGCGGATCCTCCGACGCGAGGTGGTACTCGACGACGCCTGCTTCCTCGTCGTACTCGGTACCGTAGTGGTCGAACATGTCGGCCACCCGCTGGTGTGCGTTCCGCGCGATCTTCGGATCGTCGTAGACTTCGTCCAGATACCAGTCAAAGGATCTGGTCTCACGCAGGTCTGCTGGTATCGACTCCCTGTACTCCTGACTTAGCTCGTCGAGCGTTTCTGTATCTCCGTTCATGCTTTCGATAAATACCGATCGGTCGACTGTTCCATCTTCGCGGCTGGTGCCGCGTCGGGCGGTTCGCCGTCGGTTCGGATCCTGTGTGTCATGTGCTGTCACTCCCCAGACCGTTCCGCGCAACGAGTGACTCGGCAATGAACGACTCAACAGTGCTAGACGCGTCGAAGTCCGGGTCGGGGTCCGGCGGGCGGCCGCCGAATCGTGTGCTAATCACAGAATCCGAGACATATAAGCTTGTCCCCAAACCATATAACGATCAATAAGCCCATTATAATACTTGTCGGTATTCCGACGAAAGGTGTATTTATTTGACATCCATTAGACCGTATGAGCGACCTCGCTAATGTATGTGGGGGGCTCGCACGGAGGTAGGACCCGCGGGCGCGATGTGCTCGTGACTACCAGCCAGTTGCCGGGCATCGTCGAATGCCGTTACTGGTACCCATTCTACTCGCGCGTTCGCAGGTAATGGAACACGTACGTCTGGACGTAGCCCGCGTAGTCGTCGCCGTCGCCGACGCCGAAGCGCTGGCGAATGGCCTGTGACGTCTCGGCGTAGTTACCGCAGTCGCAGTCGGGGAAATGGTCCTCGATGGCCGTCCGGATCCAGGTGTCCAGCGGGACGGCCTCCAGATAGCCCAGCGAGAACAGCAAGACGCAGTCCGCGACCTTGTCGCCGACGCCGACGAATCGCGTGAGGCTCTCGCGGGCGTCCTCGTAAGACAGTCCGAGGGCCTCGTTCGGATGCGCATCGCCGTCCGCGACCATCTCAGCCGTTCGGACGACGTATGGGGCACGATAGCCCAGGGCGAGGTCACGCAGTTCGCTCTCGGTCGCACCGGCGAGTTCCTCGGGCGTCGGGAAGGCGTGATACGTCCCCCCGTCGAACTCGACCTCCGCGCCGTATTCGCGGGCCAGCGTCGTCGTCATCGAGTGGATCCGCTCGACGCGCATCTGCTGGGAGAGTATGAACGAGATCAGGTTCGGGAAGACCGGGTCGGCGACCAATCGGAGTCCCCTGGCGTACTCGTAGGCGGCCTCGAGCATCTGCTCGTCGGGGGCGGCCCCGAAGATTTCGGGGAGGTCGTCGTCGAGGCGCAACAGTTCCCTGACGAGCGCTTCGGCCTCCGTGCTGGCGTGCCACTCGATGGCCGACTCGGTCTGGCGCACCCGGACGACCTCGCCGTCGACGACCGTGTAGTACCACGGCGATCCTTCCGTCGCGTTCTCGTACATCCGACCGTCCTCGCGCCGCCAGAGATACGACTGACCGCTTTCGAGGGTGAGGTGAAGATCCATCCCACCCGCCAGCGACGCCGTCGGTATCGCACCCGTGGGCATTACCGTGAGGGTAGGCCGACGGGGGCTTGTGGGTTTCGAGTCCTCCCGGACGGTGGGAGTCGGTGGATTCAAGCGCATGCTGGAAGAACTACCGGACAGATGACGCTGCAGGTCACGAACTCCCTGACGGGCGAGACAGAACCGTTCGAGCCACAGGACCCGGACTCCGTTCTCCTGTACTACTGTGGACTGACGGTCTCGGACCTCCCCCATCTCAGTCACGCCCGTTCGTGGGTCCACGTCGACGTGATGCA
>Ga0136589_1001065_pt1 | contig 12870 bp, 9 predicted proteins | sample AntRauMFilla3764_FD_104640 | JGI IMG/M metagenome (GOLD analysis project Ga0136589, IMG submission 104640) | Saline lake microbial communities from Rauer Islands, Antarctica - Metagenome Filla 3 #764 | ecosystem: Environmental > Aquatic > Non-marine Saline and Alkaline > Saline | place...
CTCGGGGTCTCGCAGGTGGATCGCGGTCTGCCCGATCACGCCCTGGACCGGCTCGTCGGCGTGGACCGTGACGTGCTGGCCCTTCGAGACGGTGCGGTCGGAGCCGCCGATCCGCGATATCCGCAGGAAGCCGTCGTCGAGCACGTCACGGACGATGAAGCCAATCTCGTCGGCGTGGCCCGCCAACGCGACTGTCGGCGCGTCGGGTGCGCCCTCGTGGACCGCGACGGCGTTGCCGTACGCGTCGACGGAGACGTCGTCAGCGAACTCGCGAACGTAGTCGGCCCAGACCCGCTGGCTCGGGGTCTCGAACCCGGAGGGGCTGGCGGTCGCGAGCAGGTCATCGAGAAACGTCCGGCCGCGCTCATCCATGAACGCGAGTGACCGGCGGGCGGGAAGTAGTCGCCGGTCTGCGGCGGCCAGTCCAGCGATCGACTGGTCGATCCGTGACGTTTCGCCGCCACGACTAAATCGTCGCCGCACGAACGACGGGATATGGGAGAGTCCTCATTCACCATCCTGGAAATCCACCTCGGCGACGGCGACATCGAGGTCGGCCCCTTCGAACTCTTCGGCGCGGCCGACGACTCGACTGCGATCGCGGCGGCCGAATCGAGCGCGAACACGGACGCTGACACGGGTACCGACGAGACGGACGACGGATCCGCCGGCGGCGTCTCGGCGAAATCAATCGTCGGGCTCCTGCTCGCACTGGCCGCACTCGTCGCGGTCGCGGTCGGCGTCGTGAAGCTTCGAGGCGACGACGAGGAGATCCCGCCGGGGATCGCCGGCGATAACTGAGAGAGCCAGCGAAAACAGCATCACGAACCCGACACAAGCGATTTGAAGCGGGCACTCCTCCGTGTCCGTATGGACATTCTTCGAAGCCTGCGCGCGGTCTCTGAGGCGTCCGGTACCGGCATCGTCGACTGGGACCGGGCCGCGGCGGCGGCCAAGGCGAGCACCGATCCCGGATCACTCGCACTGACGGCCGAGGAGCGAGAGGGGTACGCCGCCGACGTTCGTGACGCCCGCGACCGACTGAGCGAGGTCGCCGGGATCACCTTCGATGTGCCCGACACGATCGAGGTGCAGGACCGCCACCACTGGATCGACGCGAGCGTCGACACGTTCCGGAACGTGATGGCCCCCATCGAGGCGGCAGTGATCGAGGCGAGCGAGGGCACCACGGATCCGACGGCCGACGAATGGACCGTCAGCGGCCCGCTCGACCGCGTTCCGGACCCGTTTGCGGTCGAGCCAGAGCGTCCCGGCGCGCCTCGTGGACCGGTCGCCGCGTTCTCTCGAGACATCTCGCGGATCACCAACACCGGGACGATGGCGTTCGCGCTCGGCTTTCTCGCGCGGAACGTGCTCGGGCAGTACGACCCCCTGCTCTTGGCCGACAAGCCGGACGCCGACCACGGGCTCTACTTCGTGCACCCGAACATCGTCGCCGTCGCGGCGACGCTCGACGTCGACTACCCGCGGTTCCGGCGGTGGATCGCCTTCCACGAGGTGACGCACGCGGCGGAGTTCGGCGCGGCACCGTGGCTCCCCGAGTACCTCGAATCTCGCGTCGAGCGGGGCGTCGAGGGGTTGACCGCCGACGAACTGACGATCGGGGGGCTCGACACGGCGGCGTTCGGCGAGCTACAGGCGGCGATGACGGCGGTCGAGGGGTACGCGGAGGTGCTGATGGACCGCGCGTTCGACGACGAGTACGCCGACTTACGGCGTAAGCTCGATGCTCGGCGCGGGGGCGGCGGACCGATCCGCCGACTCGCCCAACGACTGCTCGGCCTCGGGATGAAGCGCCAGCAGTACGAGCGCGGCGCCGCCTTCTTCCGGCACGTCGCCGACGCTCGGGGGATCGAAGCCGCCGGCGTCGTCTGGGAGCGTCCAGAGAACCTCCCGACGAAGGCCGAACTCGACGACCCGGAGGCGTGGTTGCGCCGGGTCGACCCGTAGCGAGGGGCGAACAGCGGGAACGGCCCCGGAGATGCCCGGGGCTACTCGGATACTGGGATAGCGTGGCTCTGTTGAAATCCGTAGTTGCTGATAGTTTGTTGGGACCGTACTGAATAGAGAGCGCGAATCTCGCACAGAATTTTCTCCCAATTCGATCAGATCGGATCGGTCTCGAATCCCGTCATCAGTACCGTTTTTATTATTGAGACCGACCGCGACGAGGAACTTGTTCGCCCGGAACGTCGAGGCCACTCCCGTCTCCGTCGGTCTTAACGGCTTCCGACAGGATCGTCTCGGCGCTGGAGATATCCTCGATCACGTTGTGGTTGATCACGGTATCCGCCGTGGCCGGCTCGGCGAAATGGAACCGCTCGTCGAGGCCCTTGGAGGTGATCCCAAAGTAATCGACACGGCGCGACGGTTCGTCGATGAGACCGCCGACGGTGATCGAGGTGGTCATTCCAACGCCTCCAGTTTCTCGGCGCGGTCGAGTTCGCGACGAACACGTTCGAGTTCGGGGTCGCTGCCGAACTCGACGAGCGGGGCTAAGGCGAGCGCCCGAACGAACGGACCGGTGCCGATGCGTGTGTGAGCTGGGCCGCCCGTGAGGAGCTGATCTCACCGGCGGCCCACCTCGAGGTGGAGATGGATCTAGTCGGGGCGCACGTGCTTGCGATGGACACACAACCTGCGGCGCAGTTCGGCCGGTGAGTGCGGACGGCGAGCACCATCTGAGGTGCTGCCGACCAGCCATCCGATCTCCGAAGGGGCATCGCCTGTCAGGCGACCGTCCTTGGGAGGGCGGCCGCTAGATCCCTTCGTGGTGGACCTCTTGCCTGCCGTACACCGGCGTGGGGATATCCTCATAGCGTGCCTTCAGCTGCAGCGCCAGATACAACGAGTAGTGGCGTGACTGGTGCAGGTTGCCACCGTGGAACCACAGTTGTTCCACCTGCGTCGGCTTCCACATGTTGCGCTGCTCGCCCTTCCACGGTCCGGGGTCTTTGGGCGTGTCTGAGCCGAGCCCCCAGACCTTCCCCGCCTGCCGCGCGGTCTCCTCATCAATCAGACCGGCCACCCAGTGGTTCATCGAGCCGTACCCTGTGGCGCACACGACAAGGTCTGCCGGGAGCTCGGTGCCATCTTCCAGCAGGATCGCATCCTCGGTGAACTCGGTCACCTGCCCATGGGCCATATCAATCTCTCCGTCGATTATGAGCTGACTGGCGCCGGTGTCGATGTAGTAGCCCGATCCACGGCGGAGGTACTTCATGAACAGCCCCGACTCGTCGGGACCAAAGTCGATCCAGAAGCCGGCGTCCTCGAGCGCATCGTAGAAGTCGGAGTCGATCTCCCGGATTTTGTCGTATTTGGGTTTCTCGAACTCATTCATGATGCGGTACGGGGCGGATGCGAAGATCATGTCCGCCCGGTGGGTGTCGATGCCGTTCTCGACGGCCCGCTCGGAGTACAGATCACCGAGTCCGTGCTCCAGTATTGACTCTGTCTTGATGACGCACGTCGATGAACGCTGCACCATCGTCACGTCCGCGTCGACCTCCCAGAGCCCCTCACAGATGTCGTGGGCTGAGTTGTTCGAGCCCACCACGACCACGGACTTGTCCTCGTACTTCTCGTCGGGGCCGGGGTACTCGGATGAGTGTAGTACCTCGCCGTTGAAGCGCTCCTCGCCGGAGAGGTCGGGCATGTTGGGCTTGCCGCTCATGCCCGTCGCCATCACGAGCTCCTGTGGGCGCAACACGAGTTCCTCACCGTCGCGGTTAACCTCGACCTCCCAGGTGCCCGTCTCCTCGTCGTACTGTGCACTGGTGGCCTCGGTCTTCGACCAGTAGTTCAGCTCCATCACCCGCGTGTACATCTCCAGCCAATCGCCGAGCTTGTCCTTCGGTGAGAACACCGGCCAGTTTTTGGGGAACTTGATATACGGGAGGTGGTCGTACCAGACGGGGTCGTGCAGCGCGAGCCCCTTGTACCGGTTACGCCAGGAGTCCCCCGGCCGGTCGTTCTTCTCGACGATGATCGTGGGCACGCCGAGCTGGCGGAGCCGTGCACCGAGTGCGATGCCGCCCTGTCCCCCACCGACGATCACGGTGTGCGGCTGTTCGGTGTACCCCAGGTTCTCCAGTTCCTCCTCACGGCGCTCTGCCCACGTTTTGCGGTCTGCGTCCGCAACCGGCTCTGCGCCTATCGGTCGGTCTCTGCCCTTGGGCTCCTCATGCCCCTTCAGCTCCGTCAGTGCGGTCAGGAAGGTCCACGCACCGCCATCTTTCAGCCGGACGACACCCTCACCACGACCCACCTCGGTCTCGAAGGTGAACCAGGCGGTGATGATCCCATCCTCCTCCTCCGCCGGCTCGCTAAGCTCAAAGTCCGACGGACCGGTGTGCGCGAGTGTCTCCTCGAGCATATCCTCGACGCCACTGGGATTCTCCACCGTCTTGATGTTCCAAGTAAACGCGACCAGGTCGCGCCAGTAGCTCTCGGCACAGAACATCTCCGCCGCAGCGGCGGCATCCTCCCGGCGCATCGCATCCTCGAGCTCCTCCAGGTACGCCTGTGCCGTCTCGGTCGCATGGTCGATGTCGCCATCGGACATCTGCTCTGGCGAGCTCATCGGCCCACCTCCTCCGCTGTGGTGGTCGCCACAGCGGGTGTCGGTACCGATTGCCGTTCAGGGTGGTCGGTTTGTTCATTAAAGAACATCATCTTTCTGAACTGTCGCCTCTTATTTAATGATTGTTCATAAAAATTTGTCATCCATACCGGCTCAGTTGCAAGGTTTGGATTGTGACGGTGGAGATCCTACGCAATTCAAAGTCATCATATCTTCCCGCGAGCCCAGTTAGAACGGGCAAGATACGATTCGGAGAACAACCACCACGACAGGAAGCGTGTGAATGAAATCGCGAATCGTGTCCCGCTCACCCAATCGGGAACCTTCGACATATTCGATTCACGACCGACTGAGTATCTCTCAACCGTCCGCGAGAATCATCTTTACCGGTGTCGTATTCGATACTGTATAGACCCTCTGTATCTCTCACGCCATTACTGTCAATTTAAATTTGCTTCAACAGAGCTGATAGCGTGTAATCACACGGCGCGGGATCGATCAACTGCCGACCCAAGAACCAGACGGAGACCGAGACGCTCGCCTCGTCAGACGCCGCGACCCTGCAGCTTCTCTTCTTCGGGCATGTCCTCGTTGGACTGACCCTTCATCCCCTTGCCGGTGCCGCTCGCGATTCGCGCGAGCTCCTCCGGGTCGTCCCAGTTGTTGACGGCCTCGACGATGGCGGTGCCCATCGCCGCGGGGTCCTCCGCGCCGAAGATGCCGGAGCCGACGAAGATGCCGTCACAGCCGTGATACATCATCAGCGCCGCGTCGGCGGGCGTCGCGATTCCGCCGGCGGCGAAGTTGACGACCGGAAGCCGACCGGCCTCTGCGGTCTCGTGGACCAGATCGTGAGGGGCACCGTGTTCGCGGGCCCACTTCTCGCGCTCCTCGTAGTTGAGCCCGGTGAGCGTCCGGATCTGTTTTTTGATCGTGCGCTGGTGTTTGACCGCCTGGTTGACGTCGCCGGTGCCGGCCTCGCCCTTCGTGCGGATCATCGCCGCGCCCTCGCGGATGCGTCGGAGCGCCTCGGGGAGGTTCCGAGCGCCACAGACGAACGGCGACGCGAAGTCGCGTTTGTCGGTGTGGTACTCGTCGTCCGCGGGCGTGAGCACCTCCGACTCGTCTATCATGTCGACGCCGAGCGCCTCCAGGATCTCAGACTCTTTGCGGTGGCCGATACGCGATTTCCCCATCACGGGGATCGAGACCTCGTCGATGACCTCGGGAACGCGCTCGGGGTCGGGCATCCGGGCGACGCCGCCGCGCTTTCGGATGTCCGCCGGAACGTGTTCCAGCACCATCACGGCGACCGCGCCGGCGTCCTCCGCGATGCGGGCCTGTTCGCGGTTGACGACGTCCATGATAACGCCCCCCTTTTGCATCCGTGCGAAGCCGCGCTTGACCAGTTCAGTCCCACGCTTTAGCTCCTCAAGATCCGTGGCCTCTGCCATGTTCAATTCCTGGATCGCCGTCCACTTAAGGGGTCGCTTTTGGGCGATGCGTGGCGTCGAGACGGTCGACCAGCCCGGTGCTGAGATGCCGGTCGAAGCCACCGCCGGTTCGCGTCGTTCGCGCCACCGGAACCGGCAAGTTCCCGGCCGTCGCAGATGGAGCCATGACGACCGGAGCGATCATCGCCGGCGGGCGCTCAACCCGGTTCGGCGACCGCGACAAGTCCGTCGCCGAACTCGCCGGAGTGCCGATGATCCGACGAGTGGCGGACCGCCTCGCCGGGGTCGACGACCCGGTCCCGCCGGGAGCGGCCCGCGCCGCGGGCGGCGACCCCGCCGTCGACGACCTCGTGATAAGCTGTCGCCCCGATCAGCGGGATGCGATTGCGGTGGCACTCGACGGACTGCCGCTCCCGGTCACGTGGGCGCTCGACGAGGCGCCCGACCTCGGCCCCGTGGCCGGGATCCGCAACGCCTGCCGTGCCGCCGCGTCGGAGTACGTCGCCGTGGTCGCCTGCGACATGCCCTTCGTCGATCCCGGCTTTCTCGCGTCGCTTCGGGCGGACGCTGAGGAGCGGGACGGGGGCGTCCCGCAACTCGACGACGGCTGGTTTCAGACGACGCAGGCGGTGTACCGCGCCGAAGCGATGGCCGTTGCCTGCGACCGTGCGCTCGCAAACGGCGACCGGAAGGTAGTGGCGCCGTTAGCGTACCTGGATCGGGTGATCGTCGGCGACGAGGCGGTTCGCTCGCGGACGACGGTGCGGACGTTCACGAACGTCAACACCAGCGAGGAGTTCGCAGCGGCGTCGGCCGTGATCGCGGAGGCGACCGGAGCAGCGAACGAGGCCGCCGGTGCGGACCGCTGACGCTTCCGGTGCCCAGTTTAAAATCACAAACCCCTCGAACATCAGTTCTTCAGCGTCTCGTACGCCTCGTTCAGCTTTTTAAACGCCTCCTCGTCGCCGTCCGGTCCGTCCGGGTGGAGCCGCTTCGCTTGCGTCCGGTACGTCGAGCGGATCGTCTCCTGGCTCGCGGTCCGATCCAGCCCGAGCGTCTCGTAGGCCGCTGGTTGGGTCATCCCGTCGGTCGGCGGCGCGCGGTTTCGCGTGTCGCGCCGGCCGCCGGCCGCCGTACCGCCGGCCGCCGCACCGCCGAAGCCGCCGTCGGTCGCGCCCGCGGTTCGGCGCGCGGAGCGCCGGTGTTCGGCCGTCCGAGCGCGACGTCGAGCCTGCTCGCGTTGAGTCGGCCCGGCGCGTGCCGCCTCTCGGCGGACGCGGTCGCGGAGCTTTCCGCTGGCGTGATACCAGAGGAAGTACGAGACGACGCCGAACGGGACAGCGACCGCTAGCAGGACCGGTGAGACCACGACCCCGGCGACGAGGAGCAGGGCCGTCAGCGCGATGAACGTCGCTGCCATGCCGACGATTATCGTCCGATTCGTCACGTCTGTATTGAGGGGTCCATCGTTGTAAGGCTCCCGGCGGCGCGGGGCATCGAGCCCGCGTCGCTCGCGGTCGCCGCCTCCGCACCGTTTATGCCCGCGGGAGCCCCGGTTCGCGGTATGCCAACTGCGGACCGAGCGGTCGCGACGGGGCTCCCGCCGGGAATCGCCGCCGCCCGCGAGGAACTCACGCCGATGCTCTCACAGTACGCCGACCTCTGTGCCGCCCACGAGGACGCCCTGGTGCTGTTCCAGGTCGGCGACTTCTACGAGGCGTTCTGCGAGGCGGCCGAGGCCGTCGCACGGGTCTGCGAGGTGACGCTCACGGAGCGCTCGGACTCGACCGGCGACTACCCCATGGCGGGAGTCCCCATCGACAACGCCGCCCCGTACCTCGAATCGCTGCTCGACGCGGGGTACCGCGTCGCCGTCGGCGACCAGGTCGAGGACGCCGAACAGGCGTCAGGGCTCGTCGACCGCGCCGTCACCGAGGTGATCACGCCCGGGACCGTCGTCGAGGACGACCTGCTGGAGGCGGGGACAACGAACTACGTGGCGGCGGTCGCGGCCGATACGGGCGACGAGGACGGCGACAGCGCGGCCTCTCCGTCCGTCGGCCTCGCGGCCGTCGACGTCTCCACGGGCGAGTGCCTCGTCACGTCCGGCGACCGCGACGCGATGGCCGGAGAGCTCGATCGGATCGCCCCCGCAGAGCTTATCTCGGGACCGGACGCGCCCGCGTTCGAATCCGCCGACGCCGAGCGCGGCTGGACGGTCCACGAGTACGACCCGCGCGTCTTCGACCGACGCGCCGCGACCGACCGGCTCGAATCGTACCTCCCGGCACCTGAGCGTCGGTTCGAGACGGGCCCCGAGCTTCGCGCGGCCGGCGCAGTACTCGCGTACGCCGAGTATACGCAGGGCGACGACGGCCCGCTCTCGTACGTCACGCGGCTCCGGCGGTACGACCCCCGCGATCGGCTGCGGCTCGACGCCGCCGCCCAGCGCAGCTTAGAGCTGTTCGAGAACCGCGGGCTCGGCGCCAGCGACACCCTGTTCGACGTCCTCGACGAGACGAGCTGTGCGCTCGGTCGGCGCTGTCTGGAACGGTGGCTCCGACGCCCACTCGTCGACGCCGACGCGATCCGGGGCCGGCACGACGCGGTCGGTGAGCTCGCCGACCGCACGCTGGTCCGCGAGAGGGTCGCCGACGCGCTCTCGACCGCCTACGATCTGGAACGCCTCGTCGGACGCGTTTCGCGGGGGCGGGCTGACGCCCGCGACCTCCGGTCGCTACACGCGACGCTCGCGGTCGTCCCGGAGCTGAAGGCGACGCTGGCAGGGGCGAACGGCGAGGGAGAACGCGGCGGCGACACCGACGACGAGGCCGCCGACCACCCGCGAACCGACCATCTGCGCGACCTCCGCGACCGCCTCGACGAGCTTGTCGAGGTCCGCGAGCTGATCGACGAATCGATCGCGAGCAACCCGCCTCCGGAGATCACCGACGGCGGCGTGATCCGCGAGGGGTTCGACGACGACCTCGACGCGCTCCGTACGACCGAGCGCGAGGGGCGCGAGTGGGTCGCCGACCTGGAGGCGAGCGAGCGCGAGCGGACCGGAATCGACTCGCTGTCGGTCGGCCACAATCAGGTCCACGGCTACTACATCGAGGTGACCGACGCCAACCTCGATCGAGTCCCCGACGACTACCGCCGCCGACAGACCCTGAAGAACAGCGAGCGCTACTACACCCCCGAACTCAAAGAGCGCGAGGAGGAGATCGTCGGTGCCGCCGAACGCGCGAACGCCGTGGAGTACGAGTTGTTCGTCGAAATCCGTGAGCGAGTCGCGGCCGAGACGGAGCGGATCCAAGGGCTCGCCGACGCGCTCGCCGAACTCGACGCCTGTTGCTCGCTGGCGGCGGTCGCCGTCGACGGCGACTACGTCCGCCCGAAACTCATCGACGACGCTGACGCCGGGATCGAGATCGAGGGCGGTCGCCACCCCGTGGTCGAGCGCGCCGGAGGGTCGTTCGTCCCCAACGACGTCGACCTCCCCCGCGGGTCGATCGCGGTGATCACGGGCCCGAACATGAGCGGGAAGTCGACGTACATGCGATCTGTCGCGCTGGCGGTCGTCTTGGCACAGACCGGCTCGTTCGTCCCCGCGCAGGCCGCCTCGCTCCCCGTCTTCGACCGGCTGTTCACCCGGGTAGGCGCTTCCGACGACATCGCGGGCGGGCAGTCGACGTTCATGCGCGAGATGAGCGAGTTGACGGAGATTCTCCACGACGCCGGCCCGGACTCGCTCGTCCTCCTCGACGAGGTGGGTCGCGGCACCGCGACGACGGACGGTCGCGCCATCGCCCGCGCGGCCGCCGAGTTCGTTCACGACGAACTGGGTGCCACCGCCCTCTTCGCCACGCACTACCACGGGCTCACCGACCTCGCCGACGAGCGCGACCGCGTCTTCAACCTCCACTTCACCGCCACCCGCGAGGACGGCGACGTGACGTTCCTCCACCGGGTCGTCCCCGGTGCCTCCTCCTCGTCGTACGGCGTCGAGGTCGCCGAACTCGCCGGCGTCCCCGCGCCCGTGGTCGAACGCTCGCGGTCGCTGGTGGCCGAGGACGAGACCGACGCGTCTGTCGAGGGGGCCGATCAGTCGACCGACGAGCGGGACCCAGACGACGTCTCGCTCCGTGAGTTCCTCGCCGAGGAGAGCGCTGACGACGACACGACAGACAGCCGCCCCTCGGCCTCGGCTGACCACGACACGCCGACCCGAGGCGACGGTGACACCTCGACTGCGGAGGACGGGACCGGAGTGGACGGGACCGGAGTGGACGAGACCGGAGTCGACGCCGGAAGCGACCTCGCCGGAGCGCTCCGTGACCTCGACCTCGCCCGCATGACGCCGATCGAGGCGCTGAACGCCCTTCACGACCTCCAGTCGAGGCTCGATAATGACGGGTGAGGGGCCCGCCGGTGGAGAGCCTGCCGGTGAGAGGGAGACGCGCCCGAGTGAGACGCGAGAAGGGATCGAGAAGTCGACTCGCGTCCATCGGCTCGATCCCGCCACGGTCGACCGGATCGCCGCCGGAGAGGTGATCACTCGGCCGGCGCGGGTCGTCGGGGAGTTGGTCGACAACGCGCTCGACGCCGGTGCCTCGGCCGTCGAGGTTGCGGTCGACGGTGACGGCACCGACCGGATCCGAGTCGTCGACGACGGGTGCGGAATGTCTCGTGCGGACGCCCGTCGAGCGGTGGAGCGCCACGCGACGAGCAAACTCGCGCCCGACGGCGACCCGGTCGGCGTCGACTCGCTCGGGTTCCGAGGCGAGGCGCTGGCCGCAATCTCCGACGCCGCCCGTCTCGAACTGACGACGAGCGACGGCGGCGCAGTGGGGACGCGGGTAGTCGTCGAGGAGGTGCGGACGACGGGCGGCGAGGGAAGGGACCTCGACGTCGCCGACGCCGGTCACGCCCGCGGGACCACAGTGATCGTGGAGGACCTGTTCGCGACGCGCCCGGCGCGCCGCGAGTCGCTCGCGGGGCCGGCGGCCGAGTTTGCGCGGATCTCCGCGATGGTCGCCGACTACGCGCTCGCGAACCCGCAGGTGGCGTTCACGCTGGCACACGACGGGTCGACTACCCTGTCGACGCCCGGGACCGGTCTGACCGACGCGCTGTTCGGCGTGTACGACCGCGAGACCGCGAGCCGGTCGACCGAACTCGCCGCGAGCACAGCGGTCGCGACGGGAACGGGTCGGGCCGCGGAGACGGTCTCTATCGAGGTTGCCGGCGCGCTCGCGTATCCCTCGCTGACGAGAGCCTCACGCGACCACGTCCGAGTCTCGGTGAACGGGCGACCGGTGCGGAACGACCGGCTCGCAGCGGCGGTTCGAAGCGGATACGGGCGACTGCTTCCGGACGGTCGCGAGCCGGTCGCGGCCGTAGACGTCGCGGTGCCGGCCGATCGCGTCGACCCGAACGTCCACCCCGCGAAACGAGAGGTCGGGCTCCGAGACGCCGACCGGGTCGCCGACGCGGTCGAATCGGCTGTCGCCGACGCGCTCACCGGCGCTGACCTCCGGCGGAAGGCCGAGGTAGACACGGGGATAGACGCGGCGCTCGACCCGGTCGGCGGCGACGAGGGCGAGCGACCCGCGACGTTCGAGGGCGCGACGCCCATCGGGACGTTCCGCGACCTCTACCTCCTCGTCGAGTCGGGCGAAGAACTGCTCGTCGTCGACGGCCACGCCGCCCACGAGCGCGTGAACTACGAGCGACTCGCCCGGGCGTTCGCCGACGAGCCGGTGACGACCGCCGCGCTCGATCCGCCTGCGACCGTCTCGCTGTCGGCGGACGAGGCCGCGGCCGCGGAGGCGCACGCCGACGCGCTTGCGACGCTCGGCTTCGAGACGGCACCGTTCGGTGGCGGGACCGTGAGACTCCAAACCGTTCCGGCACCGTTCGGGCGGGCGGCCGACGCGGACGCGTTCCGCGACGCGCTCGCGTCACTGTCAGGGGGTGAGTCGCCGCGAGATACCCGAGAGGCGCTGCTCGCGGAGTTGGCGTGTCACCCGTCGCTGAAGCGCGGCGAGATAGGGAATCTAGGCCGCGACGAGCAGCGCTCGCTGCTGGCTCGGCTCGGCGAATGCGATCGGCCCTACGCCTGTCCACACGGTCGACCGACGGTACTGTCGGTCGACGAGGCGACGTTCGCGGCCGAATTCGGACGAGATCGGTGAGTGACGGGGCGGAACGGACCCGGAGCGGCCCTGGAGCGGTGTCCTACGCCGGCCGGTCGTTCACGCGTCTGTTGCCCCTCTCGTCGAAGCGCTCGACGCGCTCGACGGTCTCGTCCGTCGCCGTCGTCTCCGGCGGGTACGAGACGGTCCGCTGCGGGTACGGGATGGAGATTCCGGCGTCGGCGAACCGGTCTTGAATCAGCTCCACGGCGGCCGCCTTCGAGCGCCACCGCGCCTGCGGCGTCGGCGGGTCGATCCAAAAGCGGAGATCGAGCAGGATCGCGGAGTCGCCGAACCCGGAGGGGATGGCGTACGGCTGCGGATTGTTGGCGATCGTGTCGATGTCGTCGAGGACCGATTCGGCGATCTCGCTCGCGGCGTCGGGGTCGTCGTCGTACCCGATTCCGACCTCCATATGGATCCGGAGTCGCCCCTCTCGGCTCCGGTTCGTGATCGCCTGATTGGTGACGAGGTCGTTCGGCACGACGACGTACTCGCCGTCGAAGTTTCGCATGTGGGTGTTCATGATCGTGATATCGGTGACGAACCCCTCCTCGTCGCCGATCGCGACCCAGTCGCCGATCTCGAACGGGCGGGCGAACATCAGGAC
>Ga0136589_1001073_pt1 | contig 12796 bp, 15 predicted proteins | sample AntRauMFilla3764_FD_104640 | JGI IMG/M metagenome (GOLD analysis project Ga0136589, IMG submission 104640) | Saline lake microbial communities from Rauer Islands, Antarctica - Metagenome Filla 3 #764 | ecosystem: Environmental > Aquatic > Non-marine Saline and Alkaline > Saline | place...
CCGCTGCTGACCGTCAAGGAGAATCTCAAAGAGTGCCTGCTTTTCTTCATCAATTGCGTCGTTCTTGATTTCGGGCGGGTTCTCCGTCTCCCATGTGAGAAGTCCACCGATGGGATAGCCCTTGCACAGGGAGTCCATCAGTTCCTTCGCTTGTTGGCGTTTCCAGACGAATTCTCGTTGGAACTCGGGAAGGACAATAGCGTTGGATTCAACGCGGTCAAGTAGTTTTCCGATTTGCATATCAGAGATGTTCTAAGTCTGATGTCAAAATATTTCTCCATACAGTATTATGTTCAGTACCGGTCGATACTTGATTGTGACTGGAGGCCAGAGCTGGACTCTTCTTTTTCATTGTTCCATTTGTTCAAGCCTTCCACGACCTGGTCACTAACACGTACCTTTGCAGCACTAGATGACGAGTCTGGCCCCCAGAGACCGAAGACTCGTTTGCCCGCTTGATACTCCTTGTGTTCATCTGGAAGAAGGTAGACCCAGCCTATCTCTTCGTGGTCGCTATTTTCACGACCACAAATAAGAGCGGTTTCTGGATAGCCTACTGGTTTGACTGCGATGGAATAATTAGTGTTTCGTGGCGGATGGTCTTGACAGCGAACAATTGCCATAGTGTCACTGGTTATTGTACCAATAAGAATGGTACGACCTACCTATCGTTCAGTACTGCTGTGAAATTTTACGGAAAAGTAATTCGTGGGGTATAACCAAGCTACCAAACGCTGTTCTTGGCGTATTCGGGATATTCAGAATAAACCTCGTCAATGAGGTCAGACAGTAACATTCCGTTGTACTCCGAAGCGAGGTCCTCCGCCAATGAATGCGCTGTGGCAGCACTCTTATCAACTAATTGGTGCTGGACCCACGACTGACCTTTCTCTGTGAGCTGATAGCTGTATTTTACCTTACCGTCCGCCATGTTCTCTTCTTCCATATCAATCAGTTCGGCATCCTCAAGTGAATCTAGGTCGTCGTACAGTTCCTTTGAGAATGGCCCATAGTCATACGGGATGAAATTATAATCGGAGCTATCAAGCGATGCAGTCGAATCATCTTCTAACTCCTGCTCCATGAGGAAAACAAGCTTCTGTAGGCGTGTGCGTCCCTCAATTTGGTCTCCTTCGCAGGCATCCAAGAGTGCCATTGGGAGCATTTTTCTATGCATTAGGTGTCACCTCATTCGCGTCCTTATATATATATTGGAAATACTCTGTGAAAATCTTTGCCGTACCAGTATCATGGAAGAGCATTCCAGTCTCGCCTTGGTTGAGATTAATCAATACTGCCCCTTCGTCGCACATGTAGAACGATGTTTCGACCTCATCAGCTTCTCTAAACTCGGTAGCGGGCATCTCTTCGGCAACATCCTGGAGCTCTGGTCGGCCGCTCCATCCGACAATCTGGACATCAACGCCCGATTCAGCTTTAGATTGGAGTAATTTCTTATCTTGTTTCGAGAACCAAAAAGTGCGCTCAAGAATCCAAATTCGATTTTCAGCCTGTTCAAAGAATTCGCTTGCTTTGGTTGATGTATCTGCAATTCCAGTCGTCACCCATGCTGGATGTGATTGGGATTCCAAATTCAGGTCATAGGCAGGCTCCAAACGTTCGATGGCTTCAACTGCCATTTCTTCGAACCGCCGCTGGTTTGGCTCAATGAGCTTACGTGGATTCTGAGCATCCCATTTCGTCGGCTGGATGCCCTGTTTCACGACCGCATCTTGGCTGTGTAACTTGTTCAAGATGTCATAGACACGACCTTGGGGAATCTCGGCGCGAACTACGACATCTGACGCCTCAAGTGGCCCATATCGAACGAGGACCCGATAAGCAGCCGCTTCGTACTTCCCCCACTCCATTATTGTTTGGAGCGATTCATCAAGGTCGGAGGTGTCTGACACAGTAACAACCACTTGTGTGGTTGTATATTAAAACATTGTTTAGTTGTGCTAATAATACAATGATTTGTGTTGTTTAGGTCATGTTATAACCACTACCCGTTCGTCTACGTAACTGTCCCCGATAATGCAGGAAAATAAGATGAGAGGTGTTGGTAGATGAGGAACAGCTATCTGTCAGGTCCTATCCCCCGGATAGAAGCAAAAGACGAGCATCTCAACCTCGTCTCGAAGGCGCAGACAGTTGAGGCTGTGATGCTTGATTATCCTCACGCCCGTCGTTTGGACCAGAATGGTGTTGACCTCGAAAACATCGATGCCAAACTCATTCTTGCATCTACGATTCCGGACGAAACACTGGAGGAATGGTTTCCCGAGCGTGAACTAGCATTTGCCAAACGAGTCGGTGCCGATGCTATTGTCCCCTGCGACCGACCAGTATACAATCGTGACGCGCGTGCTCAGCGGATTGAAACCATCCAGACGTACGTAGCGGACCTCCGGGATATCCTCCCTCAATTCCGGGATGCTGGTATCGAGGTAGTTCCTCTAGTGAAAGGTGAGACCGAGTACGAACGTCGACTGTGTTATGATGCATTCAATGAGCTCGGTTGTACAAGAGTAGCCTACTACTGTGTCCAGTATTTCAGCTACGGGTTTCGGTATGATGCTTTGCTTGAACGTGTCCAACGAATTTCACTCGAATACGAACCAGAGAACATGATATTAATTGGACTTCAATCGGAGAACCTGGTATCGGACTTCCCACCATGTGTGACCGGAGCAGCTGGTCAACGGTGGCTACGTAACTGCAACCCTCGTGATGTGCCGCTGGTCGAGGCCGCACATGAATACGACGAATGGAGCCGACAGCTTACCGCTGCTCTGAGTATGGGGCAGTCACAGCTTCATACGTTTACGAATTCGAAGGGGTGGGCCTGATGGGGTCTGGTATTGCACCGCCGAGTCACCCCGGAAATCAAGATGAGCGTGGGCCAGGCCACGCTGAATCCGGTCAGACTTCGTTAGATGATTATGCCGATGAGACTGGTCCTACAAATCGGCAAGGTAAGACAATCAACGAACGTCGTGAGCGGTTAGAACAGATATTAGAAGAGGAGATGGAAATCGTGGATAGTCATCAGTTTGGGTCATTCACTCGCGGAACAATGGTTGGCCCTCTTTCGGAAGACTCTGATACGGACGTAATGTTCGTGTTGAGCCGGGAGGAGCATGGTGGATGGGAACGTGGAGAGAATGGGTCGAGGAACTGCCTTCGAGCAGTAAAGCGAGCTCTCGATAAGCGGTATCCCAATTCAAAGGTCAGTATTGACCGGAACGTAGTGAGCGTCCAGTTCAGTGATTTCACTGTGGATGTTGCACCAGCGTTCGGAGATGGTCAAGGTGGATACAAAATTCCAGACACGTATAACGAAGGGCGGTCTTGGGTTCGGACTAATCCACGAGGATACAAGCAGCGATTCGAGGCCGTCGATAACGCCCGAGGAGGCAAACTCCAAAAGGTTGCTCGTGTCGCAAAGAAACTCCGTGAAAATCGGAATATCCCGGTCAGTTCGTATCATATGGAGGTGATGGCGTATGATTATGTCCATAGCCACCCCAATAAGGATGCCACGACAGAGGAGTTGACCGAGGGATTCGTCGAGGAACTACCCCGTCGAGTTTCGCGGGGCACTCGGGACCCTGTCAACGGGGACCGATTGGACTCGAATATGGACCAAGCGAATCGGAAAGAAGCCATCAGGAAGGTAAAGGCTGCCCGAAAAAAGATGCGTGAGGCGAGAACACGTCGCCAAGACGGAGACAGCCGAGAGGCAAATGAAAAATATGGTGATGCTCTTGGGGAGGACATCGACTGATGGACGGAATTCGGAGCAAACTGCGCTACAGGGCCGAAAACAAGGCCGAATCGGTTTGCTACACATACAAGCAACACTTTGCAGCAGCAAACTTCTACCGTGCTCTATCACGGGCTCTAGATGGTCTAATATTCGCAGCTGCGGCTCTCATTCTTGCCACCAATTTTTGGGGTGTTATGCCGACTCGCTATATCGCAATACCTGCATTGCTCATCGCGGCTATCACCGGCTATCGACGAGGTACAAATCTGCAAGACAGAGCAGAGGAGTTTCGACGGTCGGCGCGTCGGTATCACGCGTTGTTTGATGAATACCGTGACTTTCTCTCCATTACCGTTGCATCTGACGAAGTGAGTACGGAAGAAGTAAGGGCAGAATTTAATCGGCTCAGTGATGACCGCCGAGAACTTAACCAGACGACACCCGATGCAAATGGAATCTGGTACCGGTACATCAAATGGAAAGGTGAGGACCGAATTCGAGAGGAAATCACCACGACACCAGAGACCCGCGAAGCGTTGTCCAACGAGGATAACTCTGTATGAGTAACATTCCTTGGCGCGAGCTTCTTGTCAGAATTGGTAGTGTAGCTATTGTGGTTCCTGTTGTCAGTGTGGGCTACCAATGGGCAACACGCTTTGACCCCGGTGGCCCCTTCTCGGGTGTTCTCTCGGCAGTTGGCGTGACCGGTGCTGTTTCACTGGCTCTTCTCGGCGGTGGTCTGTTGGTGGCTGTTGGTTGGATACTGGGTCTGATTCCCGACAGTGGATTCTGAAAAGGTTGATATAACGAATCAGCTGTAACTCAGTCATTTGAACTCAGAGCAAGTCAAATAACCAAGTCAGCAATTCCCCAGTCATTAGGTAAGTCCGTATCAATTCCTCGCTCGGTCACGATGTCTCGAATCCGCTCCTCAACGTTCTCATCGAGTTCAAATTCATAATCAAGCTCATCCTGCCAGTCCCAATAGCGGGGAATTGTTGGGGCGAAATCACTGACTGCTCCTGCAGGTGCATCTAGTAGGAAACGAGCCTCTGAGATTTCACCTGTGGTATGAGGTAGACTCCGTTCAATAGCGTCGTCATGTACAATCTGCTCCAGTAAGTCCATGGCTAAATACTGGTCAGCATAGAATGCGTGTTCGAGCATTGGATTCACTAGAAATATATTCGTGAATGCGTGTTGGTGAATGTCATCTAAAACCGAATGGTCGGGGTGGCCAATCCCCCACCCATACGGATGTAATCCTTCATTTATGAAATCGTATCCGTCCCCATCAACTTGGTTGAGAATCACATTAAAGAACTCTAATGCAGGGGCTGGCAACGCTTCTACATCCTCTGACAATCGTGTTCGGATGAGATACCGACCAGTGACGTTCTGAAGAACCGTCGTTACATGGGGGAAGTCATCGGTCGTATCTGGATGATATGCGTCAAGGAACCCTTCGAGCAATCCCCAACCTTCTGTCTGTGTTGCATCATCAAGAACAGTGATAAGTTGCTCTTGATACTCTCTGGAGATTCCTCGGTAGCGGTTGGATTCACCTGATTCGTGCGCTGACGCTAACCGTGTTTCATATGTTGCCACTGCCTGTGAGAGTGCGGTCACATATCCGTTGTTAGCTCTTGCTAACTGTTGGTCAAGCTATTCTATTTCAACCTTGTCTGGTCGTCGGTCTCTTGGCATTACGTGTCTCTACAGGAACTGTAGGCGTAATGTTTGTCCCATGTAATGTCGATGATAGCGTATGGCCGATACATACACATTTAGTATCCGCGTCGAATCGTACGAGTTCAGCGGTGAGTTCTACTTCGTTGGCGAAAGATACGGCACGGGTGAAGAAGTCCTGAAACACGTCGCAACTGACCACATCTTGGCTATGAAACAGCGGCCTCACGTCGCTGAGTACCTTCTTGAAACGCTCCAAGATGGGGAGAACGTAAGCGAGTCCGAATACCGGGAGGCAGGCCCGGACGTTTCCTGTGGACTCCACTTTGATGTTGACCACCAAGAGTTTCGCTTTTGGGTCGAGGACTATGGCGTTGAGATTGGCCCACAACCGACTAAGAGTGAACTTCGCTCAATAGCGGAAGACCTTCCAGAGTAAATTCCCTGCTGAATTATTATTCACCCAGCAAGGACAAGTGCCCTTCTTGCATAGATGGAATCGAATGCGTCTCTCATTTGATGACGGAACGATTCTTCTTGAAGATGCTCCTGAGACTGTTCCGTATGCGGAATGGGACGACCGTGTTGACGAGTATCGGGCACGGGCACAACACTACCGAGATATCCGAGAGTGGGCGAATGGGACTGACAGACAAGCTACCCTCAATCAATCCACAGCGGCTGTGGATGAGTTGGAAGATGATGCCCGTGCTTACTCAGATTTTCTTTTCAGACCGTCTGTCGCCATTGAACCACGGAACTACCAGCAGGAAGCTCTCTCAGCATGGCAAGACAATGGCCGACAGGGGAGCGTTATCCTTCCGACCGGAAGCGGGAAGACATTTCTCGCGGTGCAGGCCATTGCTGATGCTGGTGTAAGTACGCTCATTGTCGTCCCCACTATCGACTTGATGAACCAGTGGCACAGTACGCTCACTAACGCCTTCGGTAACCAGCTACCTGATGGAGTGGGTGTACTTGGTGGGGGTAGTCACAATGTGACGAATATTACAGTGACGACCTACGATAGTGCATATCGTTATGTCAACGAGTACGGCGACCAATTCGGGCTTCTTGTCGTCGATGAGGTGCATCATCTGCCTGCTCCGACCTACCAGCAAATCCCTGAAATGACGATTGCCCCATATCGTCTCGGATTAACTGCCACGTACGAGCGTGCAGATGGAGCACATGAAGAACTGGAAGACTTGCTCGGTACAGTTGTCTATCAAGAGGAGGTTGACGAACTTGCTGGCGAGTACCTCAGTGAGTACGAAACGGTTCACCTCCAGGTTGAACTCACCGACAAAGAACGAACAACGTACGACGAGGAGTACCAGATTTACCGTGACTACGTGGACAGTCATGACTTCGACCTCTGGAAAGAAGGAGGCTATCAGGAGTTTCTCAAACGAACCTCCTACGACCCGAAGGGACGACGGGCATTAATTGCCAAGCAACGAGCAGAGAAGATAGCTCGTACTGCTGAAAAGAAACTCGATACGCTGGACAATCTTCTGAAGCGGCACTACAACGACCGTAGCATTATTTTCACGGCAAACAACGATTTCGCATACGAGATTTCTCAGGAGTTCGTTGTACCGTGTATCACTCACCAGACCGAGACCGACGAGCGAACGGAGATATTAGAACGGTTTCGGACAGGCGAGTACTCAATGCTGGCGACATCCCAAGTGCTGGATGAAGGAATCGATGTTCCAGCCGCAAATGTCGGCATCATTCTTTCTGGGAGTGCGTCAAAACGACAGTATGCACAACGATTAGGCCGGATTCTACGGCCAACAGACGACCGTCAACCTGCTCGCCTGTATGAGATTATTAGTGAAGACACGATGGAAACGTACGTATCTACACGACGACGCCAAGGAGTGAATTAAAATGCTGACCGCTGACCTTGCACGGTCGCGTACACGCGATGGTACTGTTTCTCCTTCGTTTATTAACGCCGACGAGCAGCGGTATCGAGACACCGCCAAAGAACTCATCCAGATTTTCGAGGACCATCTTGGCAAATCGAAAGGCGACTTGGAAGATACTATTGACCAGCTCACCATCGCAGATACAGATTACAAAATCGTCCAAGGGCTAGCGAAACTGCTGAAAGACGAGTGTGAGTTCGAGACGGTTTCTCCAGTTGAACCACGAGAAATTCGACAAGAACTCTTCGAGGTTGCCAATCAAAATCAACCGATTGTTCGTCAACCGACGTTAGGTGAAGACAGGCAATCCGTCTGGGTGTATAGCACTGTTGCCGACCGATTGGGTATCTCGCTCAAAGAGTGCTATCGGGGGATGTACGCCGATTTGGACGAAAATAAGCGACTCGTTCGGTTTGGACAACAGGTTTCCAGTGAAGACACTGATACCGACCAATCAACCACGACAACGCACCTTACGGGTGATAGTGAGGAATCCTACGCCGAGGATACAATTACGGTTGATTGGCTTCTTACTCGATACAACTTGGCTCTGGCACAAGCGGTTCTTTATGATGCAACCGAGATGCGAGTGCGTGTCTGGGATTCATTTTCGACCGTATTCAGCTACGTGAAGCTGTTCGGGTTGATGCACCGAATATATCCAATAGATTCCAATGGAAATCGAGTGGCGAGTACCGATGTTGCTGATGGATACGAAGCTATCTTGGATGGTGCAGCATCTCTCTTCTCGAAATCACGAAAATACGGGATTCGAATGGCAAACTTCCTCCCTGCGTTGCCGTTGTGTGAACGCTGGGAAATGAGAGCCGACATCCTTGATGACGATAGTGGGACGACCAGCCAGACACTCTCCTTTGAGCTTGACCACACCGAAGGACTCTCGTCGCACTATTCGGCCCAGAGTGATTTTGATAGCGACCTGGAACGGACACTTGCTCAGAAATGGGAACGGGCAAATACAGACTGGGAACTCAATCGAGAAGATGACGTGCTTGATTTGGGAGCAGAGGTGATGCTACCTGATTTCGCTCTTGAACATCCTGATGGACGACGGGTAATGTTCGAGATTGTCGGCTTCTGGACGCCAGAGTATCTCGATGAGAAACTGGCGAAAATACGAGACGCCAACCGTGACAACCTCATCGTCGCCGTGTCTGAACGCTTGGATTGTTCATCTGAAGATTTCGAGGGAATGGACGACCGCGTGCTCTGGTTCAAATCAGGTATTCATGTTTACGATGTCGTCGAGTTGGCCGAAGAATACGCTGTCGAGGCTTCATTATCTCGGTGACACAGCGCTGTTCTCTACTTACACTGTGGTTACCTGAACATTTTATAAACGGAGTGTTAATTTTGGTATGGAACTTGGAAATTGTCACACGCTCCAAGTTCCCCCTTCCCAAACCGCATGTCGAACACGGCGTTGAGCCTCGGAACGAGTCCGCTCTGTAGCTCAACTATTCCAGCAGAAGCTATGCTTACTGAGTACGAGGTTAAAGATGAGACACGCTTGTTTAGTAAATACTGAGAGTGTGAAGGGCCAGTTCAACTACTGTAGCTGTAGTATCCAGAACAAACCGCTCTCACCTCACCAGACCTCTCATAATATTTGTCTCTGAATAATTGGCACATAGCGGCGGTAAACACACGTATGGAGGACCTCAATACAGCTGTTTCAAGTTTCCCACCTCAACCGCTTGGGATGGAACAAGAACTCGCTAAATCATAAGATAGCAGGCGATTTCAGGCATTCATTCACGGCAATGGAATAACCGATGTGGCTAAGTCGTTTGTGTGCGTGTACAATCTCATTATATCGACAAAAATTACTATTCAATATTACATTATTTAATAACATTTATTAGTGTTTAGAATAATGTATATTTACAATGTTAGATAATGAATCTGATATGGGAAGTTTCGAATCAAGTCTCAAAAAAGAAATAAATAATATGCGAGCTAGACAGGATGGTGCTTGTGAAAGTGAAGTTATTAACGAAATAGAAGGCCGACTACGAGAGGTTGCTGGTGAGAATACGACTATAATCAAAAATCTTCCACCAGATAATTACCTCAATATAAAAACAGCAGAAACACGTGTTCATCTTCTTATTGATTATCTAAATGAGAATTATGATATAAATACTACCTATGATGAAGATTCAGCTGTTCAACTATTCCCTTGGCATGGTGGTTTTTATCATATTTCATTGAATAAGTGAGCAACTCATTTCAATAGTATGATGTGAGCTTACTAATGAAGAATAAATCCGCTACAAAAATAATCTCACACGAAAACAAAGGTTCTCAACCTATGTGAAAATAATCTCACGTTCTAGCGGGGTGATTTATTCTCTACACGGTTGACCGTGTTAACCGTGTGTAGACCATGTGCTGGCAGACCGTTTTCTAAACGTTTGAAATGGTTTGTAGCATCTGAACGACAACCATTGTATGCCCGTCTGTCGATGTTTAGTATAGTTGTAACCAGTGAATTGGTCTCCAAAGGAGTTAGAATAGCACAAAGACAAATAAATTAAGACATCTTCTACAAAATCAGCAAAGAATTTAATTACTAGTAGTTCTTACTAATTCTAGATGACTAGTTCAAAAACTGATATTGAGGCTCTATCTGACCTCATTGAGGAACAGCAAATCCAAATCGAAAAGCAACAGAACCAAATTGAGTCACAGGCTGAACGTCTCGAAGAATTAGAAGATGACTGTGGAATCAGAGAATCACGAATCAATAGCATCACACGTAGTTTAGATGCCATTGAAGAAGATATTGCTTCTTTAGCAGTTGGTGCAGGAAATGTTACTTTATCTCCAATTGAAAATGCAATTGTGAAACATGATGACCCTGGAAAATCCAATTTTATCAAACATAAAAAAGATATAAGAGCAGCACGGATTACTCTGAACTTCTCCGAGTGGTCTTCAGCGACACCAGGTGGAAGGCAAATAAATGTTAAAAATGGTAGGTTGAAAGCGCTATACGAATCAAAATACGAAAACCATCTGGCGAGCAAACAAATTGAACGTGCATTCAGAGCTGCAGTTGACCTTAGTAACGGAAAGTTTGTACATAGACGTAAGAATGGAAACGAGCTCTACCTTCCCTCTGACAAAAAAATCGTCACCACAGAACAAGAATTTAAGAAGGAAGCAAAGTCTACTCAGGAGAATTGAATTTTAGATTTATTTTATTTAGTCTGACAACCGACGTCAGGTGTGTATGTCACCCAAGGCTACTCTAAAAGATTGGAACCGTTAAAACAAGAGTTTTCACGGGTTTGAGACGAACCCCCAAAATATTGGATGAGAGATTATATTCGAAATCGAACATCCAAACCAAACCCTCTCCTACAAACCAACATATTATTTAATTAATTTAGGGTAATACTTATAACAATAGAGCACTAAAAGAAACTATAGGGTGCAACCTAGAAACAAGCTATAATACTCGTTTTGAGTTTATAGCGCAGTTGGCCCCCCGGTGACATTCCCCCCTGACGTCAACTGTCAGATTATGTTTCTTGGTCTCGATTCCTCATCTAGGATTCTTCTGTCAATTTGATATACTGATTTGGGTGTTCCTGTAACAATTATAAAATTCGCGTTAATATCCAAAATAGTATATTATATGGAGGTTGGTATTTGTGGGTGGAAAGTCATCAGTACAATATTAACACGGCGTGTGAAGGCTCGTTAGAGGCTCTTATTTAGCTTATTAGAGAATTCTCTGTAGAGCTGGTTATGACAGTATCTCAAGTCATCTACAGAAACCGTTTTTTATTGTCAATATTAAATCGTCAGCTTTACATAACAATCTAACATATCAATAAGTGAAGTGATTATAAATGAGACAAAATGTCTGCACAATCTGTGGAGCAAAGTACGATAATGAAACACTAGTTCGGACGCATATTGCACTCTCGCAAGCTGGCGACCATGCAAATAGAAGCGGTTTCGCGGCTGAAGATGTTGTTTTTGTGGTAGATTATAAGTCCGGTTCTCTGGATACTGTGAAAGGTAGAAGAAATTCGAAGGAAGCAGATATCTCTGAAAGGGAACTCCCTGACAATCTTAGCCAGACTAGTGCTGTAGTAATCAAAGCGGTCGTCAATTCAAATGGAGTTGATGATTCTCATGAACTTATCGACCGAGTAAATACTGCTCTACGTGCTGAAGGATTGGCCGAACAGTCGGATAGTGAGATTATGAATGTGGTGAATGAGTTCTTTGAACTCACTGCTACAGAAACTGTAGAATTTAAAAACCTCTCAAATAATCAGCAGCGGGTTCTTAGGGCGTATGCTAAGAATCGCTCTGGCCAAATATCGCAACTCGCCGACGATGTTGGTGTTTCTCCAAGCTACTTCAAGCGAGTTATTGAGCAACATGGAGATATCCTTGACAGAATCAGTGTTGAGGAGATGAGCAAACAGATTACAAACGACAGTCCTGACTCCAAAACAATCGTCTACAACGGGACTGAACTCACGGAGACAAAAACAGAGATTATCGAATATCTCGCCCGAAATCCAAATGCAACAAATCAAGAAGTTGCAAATGCTGTCGGTTGCTCAATTAGCTATCCCTCGCCCGTACGTGACCAATATAGTGACCTAATCAGACAACGTGCCGAACAATTAGGTTCAGACTTGGATGGTCTCAATGAGAGTATTGCCCGTTGTCAGAAAAAACGTGCAGATTCCTGGGAGAATCTCACTGTGAAGCAACGAGAGGTTCTTCGACGCCTATCTGAAGAACCAGACCCTAGAAACCCAGACAGTTCATTGCGTGACATTATTCAAGATTTGCCTTTCTAGACACATCCAGCATACATCCGCGATGTCAAAAACAAATATATTGAGTTTGCTTTGGAACTAAGGGAAGGACGAACTATGAGAAGTGATGAAACAGGTATAAAATCAGAGACCGTTTCATCAGATAACCGTCCTAGCCAGAATCTGACAAAGGAGACAGAGGAGAAGCTCCGAGAGCTGCTCCATTTTGCTCAAAAGCATATCCAAATGGCCAAGTTCGAAATTGAAAATAGCACTTCCTCTGATTCAGCTGTAGGTCGTCTTGTAGTAGCACAGCAGGTCGAGAGTGAGGTACGGAAACATCTCAATGTGTCATAAATAGATAGATAGAGGTAGGGTTAGACATTTTGGCCTTGTCGTAGCCTCGGCAATTGCCAATAGTGTATACAACAAGGTGTATTACACAAAATAAGATTTATAGTACAAATTATATGTTTATTCTGATATTATTATGCTTGATTTTTCTGTGTTTTTGTATTTTTAATTTACGGATGAGTGATATACAATAAGAAACACATTTCCACCGCCAATTCTGTTTAATA
>Ga0136589_1001075_pt1 | contig 12784 bp, 13 predicted proteins | sample AntRauMFilla3764_FD_104640 | JGI IMG/M metagenome (GOLD analysis project Ga0136589, IMG submission 104640) | Saline lake microbial communities from Rauer Islands, Antarctica - Metagenome Filla 3 #764 | ecosystem: Environmental > Aquatic > Non-marine Saline and Alkaline > Saline | place...
AAACTGGGTCGGGTTTCAGGAAGACGTCACAGAGCGAATCGAGCGTGAGAAGTCCCTCAGAGACGTTACTGAGCGACTCGAAGCCATTATCGAGGTCTCCCCAGACCCGATTTTCGCGCTTGACATGGACGGACGGATCGAGTTGTGGAACGAGGCTGCTGAAGAGGTGTTCGGATTCGACGCTGAGGCTGTGATCGGTGAGCGCATACAGTCGATCGGCCTCCATACGGAGGGCCAACAGTCGGAGTTCAAGCGACAGTTCGGTCGTGCACTCAGTGGAGAAACAATCAGTAATTACGAAATACAGCGACAAACAAAAGACGGCGAACAGGTCCGATTGAGCCTGTCTACGGCACCGTTACGCGATACATCGGAAACGATTACCGGAATAATGGCAGTCGCCAAGGATATTACCGATCACATTGAGACAGAACCGCCAACGTGAGTCTTCTGTGGCGCTCGGTCGTCATACCTCTTCGCTCCCAGCTTGTTGATGCCGATTAGTGAGATAATCACGACCAGCATCTCTTGGCATATTCTGTTCCACAATACCGGAAACGAAGCCGTTTCGGACAGCCTCTACTCAAACTTTGTGGGTCCATTTTTCGGGGTGAATGAGTACTAGGTTGTATGAGGCGTTCGGGAGAACAAAGATTTCAGGGGGCGGCAGTGGCTCCGTCTCCGGGATCGTGAGAAAGTGGCGTTACGACGAGATCGTCGTAGGGGAACACTGGCTTCTTTGCCCGCCCAACTGCCTCGAAGCGGATGACGCCCAGCGCTTCGAGTGTTGTCAGCTCTTCGTGGACGTTCTTTTTGTCACGCCCGACCAGTCGTGCTGTCTCGCGAATGCTGTCTGGTCCTTCGTCTCTGATCACACGCAAGAGCGTGTACGTCCGTTCGTTAAACACATCAGTTAGCTGGCTCTCGTTCGGGAATCGGACAGTCGCCGGCCGGTCGAGGTATTCTCCGTCTTTGAGTGTCTGAATCGCTTCGAGGCCTTCTTCGTACGGGTTGGTCTCGTCGTCTACCGTGACCACGAGCACGTTCTGTTCAGTCATGGGTATCACCGTTGTCGTTGGATGGACCGAATCGTGGCTTCGGAATCTCGTCCCAGAACCGTTCGTAGAGTTCCTCGATGCCAGGGAACTCGATGAATTTCGGTTCCGGGTCGGGAGCGACGTGTAATTCGTGGCCTTTCGTATCCTCGTGTGAGTTGTCGTAGCGACGGATCGTTCCGTCGTCGAGCGTTTTGGGACCGGCAGTCAGCTCTCCGTAGTGAAGCGTGTACCGCCATCCCGATGGATAGGCGTCGTCGTCCGTCCGCCGGATCGACACGCGAATCACAGTCCCATCCTCGTACACTGTGGCGTTGTCGTATCCATCGAGGTCGTCGGCCGTTGGTTCCATCCGGTACTACGTTGGTTTCGTGGCCAACGATAAAGGAGTGTTGGTTCCTCAAACAACGAAATAGAGATTATGCTAAACGGGACCGTCTGGCTCTGTTGAACTCCTCAGGACCTGACAGAAGTGGCGTGCGAGTTACAGAGACTGTATGCAGCAAGGGTCAGAGTTGGCGCTCTGACAAGCACACTTCGACGACGATAGTGTTCATTGTTCAAAAAATTGTCTTTTGGACAGCACGGTTCCGAGACCGTGTTGTCTCTTACAATTGTTCCACCAGACATATCTATCACTGAGAGAGAGGGAGAGCGCAACCAATGCCTTCCATCCGGTACGGCGACGCCCCACAGACAGCGCTCGACTTTCTCCCCGTCCTCGCTGCCAACGCTCTCCCTCTCGTGGGGGTGGTGTGGTTCGGCTGGGACCCCGAGACGCTCGTCGCCGTCTACGCCCTCGAACTGCTGGTCCTGCTGCCGCTCGCGGGAGTGAAAGCGCTGTTCGCCGGCAACCCGCCTGCTTCCGACCGCGAGAGCGGCGTCTTCAGCGTCGCCGAGAGCGACCTCGTCGACAAACGCGGAAGCGTCACCGTCCACGACCGTTTGCCGCCGATCTACCCGCGGAACGTCCCGTTCGCTGCCGCAGTCGTCGCCGGTGGCGTGTGGGTAGGCTTTTTTGTCCTTGCCCCTGTCTCGGAAGTCGTCGCGGTCGTTGATGTTCTCGGCCGTCCGGAGGTACTACTCAGCGTCGTCGCGCTGGTCGTCGGGCAGGTCGTCGAGACCGTCCACACCTACTTTAGGAGCGGACGGTATGTGGAGCTCTCTCCGTATGCCGTCGTCGAGATTCCCGCTCGTCAGGGATTCTTTCTCGCCTTTTTTCTGTTTATTGTCTCTGTGGCGGGAGCGACATCTGTGCTCGTCGTATTCGTGGTCGTGAAGGTACTCTTCGAATGGTCGGGTTTCCGCGCGGAACGCGGCGGGGGAGGCCGGCTCACCGGTTGGCTCTCCGGTCCCGACAGCGACGCGACCGCCAACTCGGTCGACGTCCCTGTGGGGCAGCCGTCGGCCACGGTCGACGTTGACGGGCGTTCGGTCGCGGCGGGTGCAATCTGGCAGACGGCCACCACGACGGGACCATTCTACCTCGGGTTGGCCACGACCGTCTGGCTCGGCGTGCCCACGTTTCTCGGCGATGGAGCGCCCTCGACGGCGCTCTGGGTCGGAAGCGGTCTCGCTGCGCTCTTCCTGCTCGGCCTCATGCTCGCTGGCGACGTCGTTGAGGCAGTTCTGATGAACAGGTGGACGACGTACCATCGGATCGACGACTACCTCGTCGCCCACGATCGCCTGGCCGACGAACCACAGTGGACGACGCCGGTCAGCGAGTTACGTGACGCCGCTATCGTCGAGACACGACTCTCTGACCGGCACTTCGGGACGCGAACAGTCACCGTAACGACCGGCTGGGGCGACGACGAGACCGAACGCACGATTGGACCAGTTGATAACCCAAAGACCTTTATCGAGACATTTGACCTCCCGCTCCAGTCGACTGAGCTCTCCCCGCTCAACCGCCGATTCGTCGGTGTTGCGGTCGGCTCTGCCGCTCTCATCGCCGTCGGCAGCGTCGTTGTGGCTGCCACGCCGCTCGGCCCGTCCGTCTCGTGGGTACTCCTCCCGGTGTATCTGCCGTTCCTCAGTGTCGTCCCGATAGGGCTCTTGAAACTCGCACATCCGTGACCGACTCGCGCTCTGTATTCAGCACGGTCTCAGCGCACTATCAGCGGTTGAGGATTTCAACAGAGCCGGCTCAGGGGATGTATTCAGCAGACTTCGCAAGGTGGATTCACTCCAAAGGTTGTGGTGACGGGTAAAGCGCCACTGTCGAGCTACGCTAATTTGTAATAGACTGACGTCCCGTTCTCCGACTCCACCTGTTTGGTCGTCACGATTCCCTCCTCGACGAGGTCGTCGAGTGCTTCGTCGATATCGTTAACGACGATTGTTGTGGCAGCTACGTCACCGGTGAAATCGATCAACCCGTCAGCAAACGACCCGAGGGGGTTCCGCGTCCGGTTCATGAATACGGGGCTGAAATCGACACCGAGAACGATCTCTCGCTCGGTAAACGCCTTGTCGGGCCGCTCACTCAGGAACGACGTGACGAGGTCTTTCTCGGTTTCGATGGGATCGTCCTCGTCGTTGGCAATCGGCTCGTCGCCGCTCACTTCGATCGTTCCTGCATCGAATTCATCACTGGAAATCGGCATTCTATACAGTCATGTATGAGGGTGGGTAGTAATTATCTGTCGAACATACCGAGTTACACGTCGTCTCTAACAGCCAGTGGACGTCCCCGCTGAGTCACGTCTGGGTTAGGTTCTATGCTACTGACTTGCGCTCTGTATTCAGCGAGGCAACCAAATTCTATCACGGACTGAGGGTTTCAACAGAGCCGACTGTCTGTATAACCGAGGAGCCAGATACTCGTCTAAGCGTCTGATGCGCCACTACAGAGGTATCTGAGGGTCCAGCACATTTAGAGAAGCATGATCAATATGTCGTTACACAAGCGATCGCAACTAGCCCATACCAATTATCCGCTCCGTGACAGCTCTAATAAACACTTCTAGAATACCGGCTCCTATCGCTACCCCGAACAGCAGTGGCCAGACAGTGAGATACGACGTCAGGGGGTGGAGATGCGCTCCATACAGTTCTTGATACACTGTATTTCCGAGCAGCCAGATCGTCATCCCTGTGGGAAGGATTAGTGAGAACCGAGCCAACAGGTACAGCGGAACAGCGGCCATGAGGACCAATCCCCCTATTGCATACCCGACCCCCGTAACGATAGAAACCGGATTCCCTGGTGAAACGTAAACACCACGTGAAAACATCCATCCCAGCACAGCAGCCCCATAGCCGACTCCGCCCAGAATCCCGATACTGATCGGGTGGCGAATATTCGAACGAACGGCGGCCATACCGATTCCTAAACGAGTTCGCTACATCAGCTTTCTGTACTGATCGGTGGTCTGCTCGGTTGAGCATGCGGCGATAATCACGACCATTTCTTGGAGAGCCCTATCTCTGATTAGCGTGAGACTCACGAGTGGACACCACGTTGAAAAACTCACACCTGGAAACCGCACAGTCTGCTAATTGACTTACTTCCTATATTAACTGAACCAAGTCAAAATATGTTGGCACTCAATGGTATTCCGAGCGCCAGCAATTATTACCGGTAGATTGAAATTCATATACACCCATTAGCTATCAAATAAATGAGTTCGGGGAATATACGAAGTGCCGACGACGCCGTCTCATCGGTCATCTCGGTTATCCTGATGGTGGGTGTCGTCGTGATACTGGGGGCTGTCGTCTCGGTGTTTGCGCTGGGCTTCGGGGAGAGCTTAGATAGTACGGGCCCCCCTGCAAGTTTCGAGTTCAAGGTCCTGGACACAGGCGATATTGAGGTCACGCATACGAGCGGCGCAACACTCAATGGGGACCAGTTGCGGTTCGCAGGCGCTGCACACGAAAAGACCTCTTTCGGCGGTATCACAGAGTGGAGTGGAGAGATCACCGCAGGAGACTCGGCGACGGTCAACGTGAAAGGCGGCAAGACCCTGCGACTCATCTGGCAGTCCCCGGAAGCCGACAAGACTGCAACGCTTTCAGAGTACAATGTGCCAGACGACGTCGATCCCACGGCGTCGATTGGTAGTATTGAGGCTAAAGCAGATGAATCGACAGCGGAAGTTAAGAACATTACATTCAGCCGCGTGAGTGACGGAACAGTCACCGTCGTCGTCGAGAAGCATATCGGTAACCGAGCAACTCCTGATACAGATTCATTGGAAATTTCGACAAATGGGGGTGATTTTACTGCTACAAAACTTTCGCCGACTCAGCCCAGAAGGGGGTCGACCACAATCACGGTATGGGTGTACGAAACTAATGACAAATCAATTGAAATAACGAACCGGACTGTCCCAGTCAATGGAGGAGGGGGAGGAGGAGTAGTTAGACCATAGCAGGTGAATCCTGTCAATAGTCTTCTCTTCCTATTCCGTAGGTTCACACCGATACTTCGAGACGTTTAGGAGATAGCAGACCGAGCAAGATAGGGCGATTTCATTGGCCCTCTGAGTTTCGACACGGGTTCGGTAACCGATTGCTGAATGCACCCCTGGGCCTTGTTTAGCTGAATTGAGGCGCTAAGCCCCCTTCCTCAGCGAGCGCCGACCGAAGGGAAGGCGCGAGCAGGGAGGGGATACAGTGCCGCACAGTTATCGTACACTCTACGGTTGCAGGCCCACAGGCCGACGCACTCGCAACGTTTTTGCACTAGGGTAGTATAGTAATAGCCGAACCTAATGGAGTACGACCTCGAATCGGGAGCTCACTCGACATTTTCCCTGCACTACCACCTGATACTCACCACGAAGTATCGGCGTGGAGTGCTAACCGAGGAGCGAACCCAATTCATTCACGAGGTCATCAGCGGGTTCACGGACAACTACGGCGTCGAACTGACGAACCTTGACGGCGAGGACGACCACATACACATCCTATTCCGGGCGAAACCAACCACAGACCTCGTGAAATTCATCAACACGGTCAAGGGCGCGACCGCCCGCCGTATCCGAAACGAGTACGCGGACGAATTGAAGACCGACCTGTGGGGCGACTCGTTCTGGAATGACTCGTACTGCCTCATCTCGACAGGGCAGGTGTCCCTGGATGTGCTGAAACAGTACGTTGAGGACCAACGCGAGTAGAATGTACTACGCCTACAAATACCGTCTCAAGCCATCCGACACCCACCGCGAGGAGTTGGACCGGCACCGAGATATTTGTAGGCAGCTCTACAACCACACGCTCTACCGCCTCAACGAGTACCAAGACGAACACGGCGAACTGCCGTCTATGACCTCTCTGCGGTCGGAACTGCCCGACCTCAAGAAGTGGTGGGGCGGTCTCTCTGACGTGTACTCGAAAGTTCTCCAAACGGTCGTGGAACGGCTGTTCGATAACCTCAAAGGACTCTCCAAACTCAAAAAGAAGGGCTACGGCGTCGGTCAACTCAAGTGGAAGCCGCCACGGGCGTTCCGCAGTTTCACCTACAGTCAGTCTGGCTTCAAGCTCGACAAGAAGGGCGGTCAGACTGTCTTGTCCCTCTCGAAACTCGCGGATATACCGATTCGGCTTCACCGCACCATCCCCGACGACGCCACCCTCAAGCAGGTGACGGTCAAGAAGGAACCGACGGGCGACTGGTTTGCCACCTTCGGAGTGGAAATAGATCGTGAGCCGCCCGAACCGCCCGAGAGCCCTGAGAAATGCGTCGGCATCGACGTAGGGATTTGCAAGTACTCTCACGACACTGACGGCACTGCGGTCGTGTCGCTTGACTTGTCCGACGAGCGCGAACGCTTGGAGCGAGAGCAACGGAAGCTCGCGCAGAAGCAACACGGGTCGAACAACTACGAGAAGCAACGGCGTCAGGTCGCGGAGTGTCACGCCGACCTTCGGCGAAAGCGCCGGGACTTCTTGCACAAACTCTCGAACTACTACGCTCGGGAGTACGACCTCGTAGCAGTCGAAGACCTAAACGTGAAGGGGATGATGGAATCGCCGTCAAACAGCCGTAACACGGCGTCCGCCGCGTGGCGGACGTTTCTCTCGTTGCTCGAATACAAGTGCAAGCGGGAGGGGACGCACTTCGTCGCTGTGAACCCAAGAGGGACGACCAAGGAGTGCGCGTCCTGCGGGGTCAAGACGGAGAAGCCGTTGTGGGTCCGTGAACACTCCTGTCCCACCTGTGGGTTTGAGGCGGACAGGGACGCGAACGCGGCGTGGAACATCCTTTCTCGCGGTCTTGAATACGTAGGAGTGGGACACTCCGAATCAACACCTGTGGAGACTGCGCTTCCTGTGGACACCGATACGGTGTCTGCAAAGCGCGTCCTAGAAGCAGGAAGCCCTACCCTCAAGGAGCGAACGGCGTCAGCCGTGAGCGAATAGGGTAGGGTAGTTCACACGCGGTGTAGATCGTCCGCTAAGACATTTGGCCGAAGAACACATCTGGATGGAGAAGCACTCAATGACAGATTTTGTTCACCCGGTAGTACTACTACCCGACGCGTTCAGGAGCGTCTAAACAAGTCTCACCCTCTGTATTTGCACAGCCTTTCTAATAGACTTCTGAGAGGTAGTTGCTGGCCACGGCACTCGTGTAATTTATACTGACAGATAATCTGCTAGGTTGAGTATGCTGAGATAATCACGACCAGTTTTCTGAAGAGAGCTGGCACTGCTAATTATCGAGAGACACACAAGCGGAACTCGAATATGTAGATACGGAATTAACGGACAGTTCTCACAGAGTTGTTTTCAAGACAATTGGGATAACCAGCTGCTCAGTGCGCTCACGGTTAGCAGAATCGTGGCTTGGTGCTCTGAGACGAATGTCTATATGGACACCACTGTTCGTCGGGTGACCCGTTTACGTCGTCCTTGATAAATCAGGATTAACAAACAATTATTCACTTACCTGAACCACTACTTTTGAATTGAACAATATTATATGCGTGGATAGGAATTATCTGACAATGAGTCAGTCTGATCAAGACTGGTGGCCGGACATGTTGAACGTCGAAATCCTTGACGAGAACGCCCGCAATCTCGGGCCACACGGCGAGGAGTTCGACTACGGGGATGCGTTCCAGGAACTCGACCTTGCGGAGGTGAAGTCAGATATCGAGGACGTGATGACCACCTCACGAGAATGGTGGCCGGCTGACTACGGCCACTACGGCCCGCTGTTTATCCGGATGGCGTGGCACAGCGCTGGCACGTACCGGACGACTGACGGCCGTGGCGGGGCATCAGAGGGGGCACAGCGCCTCCCACCGCTGAACAGTTGGCCGGACAACGCGAACCTCGATAAAGCCCGGCGGCTGCTCGAACCGGTCAAGCAGAAGTACGGTCGCAAACTCTCGTGGGCAGATCTCATCGTCCTTGCGGGGAACGTCGCCATTGAGTCGATGGGCGCCAAGACCTTCGGCTTTGCAGGCGGCCGCGAGGACACCTTCAAGCCCGATCAAGCCGTCGACTGGGGGCCTGAGGATGAGTGGGAGGCCTCCGAGCGCTGGGACGAGGACGGCAGCCTCCAGGGCGACCTCGGCGCGACCGTCATGGGCCTCATCTACGTGAATCCCGAGGGTCCTGATGGCAACCCCGATCCCGAGGCGTCCGCGGAGAACATCCGGGAGTCCTTCAGCCGGATGGCGATGAACGACGAGGAGACCGCTGCGCTCATTGCTGGCGGCCACACGTTCGGGAAGGTCCACGGCGCGGCCGACCCTGACGAACACGTCGGTCCGGAACCCGAGGCTGCCCCCATCGAGAACCAGGGCCTGGGCTGGGAGAGTGACTACGGCTCCGGCAAGGGCAAAGATACCATCACGAGCGGCATCGAGGGGCCCTGGACGTCGGCGCCGACCGAGTGGGACACGGGGTACCTCGACAACCTCCTCGACTACGAGTGGGCCGCTGAGAAGGGGCCCGGCGGCGGCTGGCGGTGGATCCCGCTCGACGAGGACCTCCGGACGGCCGCGCCTGACGTCGAGGGCGACGACACGGTGACGCCGATGATGCTTACGACGGATATCGCGCTCAAGCGCGACCCGGATTACCGTGAGATCATCGAGCGCTACCAGGACAACCCGATGGAGTTCGGCATCAACTTCGCGAGGGCCTGGTACAAGCTCACGCACCGCGACATGGGCCCACCGGAGCGCTTCCTCGGCCCCGAGGTTCCCGAAGAGGAGATGATCTGGCAGGACCCGCTGCCGAACGCCGACTACGAGGTTATCGATGACGAGGACGCCGCTGACCTCAAGACCGACATCCTTGCGACGGACCTGTCGGTCCAACAGCTCGTGAAAACGGCGTGGGCCTCCGCGTCGACGTACCGCGACAGCGACAAGCGCGGCGGCGCGAACGGCGCGCGCGTCCGACTTGAACCCCAGCGGAGCTGGGCGGTCAACGAGCCCGAGAAGCTGACGGTCGCGCTCCACACCCTCGAGGAGGTCCAGGAGGAGTTCAATGCCTCGCGGTCCGACGACGTCCGCGTGTCGCTGGCCGACCTCATCGTGCTGGGCGGGCACGCGGCCGTTGAGCAGGCGGCGGCCGACGCTGGCTACGATGTCGAGGTACCGTTTGAGCCGGGGCGCGTCGATGCTACCGCCGGACAGACCGACGTTGAGTCCTTCGAGGCACTGAGGCCGAAAACCGACGGCTTCCGGAACTACATCGGTGACGATGTCGACGCGGCGAACGTCGACGTCGTGGAGGAATTGCTCGTCGACAAAGCCGAATTGCTGGACCTGACGGCCGCCGAGATGACCGTGCTGGTCGGCGGGCTGCGGTCGCTTGGTGCAACCCACGGCGACTCCGACCTCGGCGTGTTCACCGACGAGCCGGGCACGCTAACCAACGACTTCTTCCAGAACCTCCTCACGATGGACATCGAGTGGGAGCAGTCCGACGAGGACGCTGACGTCTACGTCGCCCGCGACTGCGAGACCGGTGAGGTCGAGTGGCAGGGTACCCGTTTCGACCTCGTCTTCGGGTCGAACTCTCGGCTGCGCGCTATCGGGGATGTCTACGCAGCTGACAACGCCGAGGAGAAGTTCGCCAGGGACTTCGTTGATGCCTGGAGCAAGGTTATGACTCTCGACCGGTTCGATCTCGAGTAGCCAATCCGCTAGCCGGCGTCCCCCTGACCACGGTGTTCGGTTACGCACTGGACGGTCTCCTGCACGGCGACCCGTTCGTTCAGTAAACGTGCTTATACCTCGCTGCCACGGAATCCTGTGAGGAAGGCGTGTGTACTCCTATAGAGGGCAATGAACCCAGCACACCCGACCAGCAGTCCAAGTATGATAATGCTCCACCCATATCCGCCTACTACTGCGGAAAGACCCACCCATGTAACGGCTGCCAGAGCGATGAACACGCACAGGGTTAGGAACCCATATCGAGCGAGGGTAGCACGCGAAGACCCTCTTCCTAATGCTTCAATCCCGCCTAATTGAACAGCGGCGGCTTCGACGGCTAACTGAAGACCAATTAGGACTGATACCGCGAGCAACAAGATGCCGCCGACCGGCGGTATTTGTTCAATCCCTACAGTATTGAGTACTACACTGGATAGATGGGTCAAAACCGATAGTGAAGCGATTATTGCTGGTATTCCGATCAGTATAGTGGCACCAAGATAAACCAGACTCGGAATCAGCAATGAACGTTCTTTAGACGACACACTGTCAAGTTCCTTCCACCTCCGCATAAGTTTTGTTAGCTTCAATTGTGCTACTCAAATTCCTCACTGACTGTTTTGTGCTTCACCTGTACTGAGCGATTCTGATAGGCCGAGATGGGAGTATGTGAACCGCTCTATAACATTCTCGAAGCCTACACAGCAACTGCGAACGGAGTCAGGGAGCGGTGGCTGTTTTCAGACCGTCCTTTCGGATGTATTGGACTATCAGCGCCGGAACGGCCGTGCCAACCGTCGAAGAATACGTTTAGCGTTCGAGCGAACGAACGCGACCCCGCCAACTTTTGATTCGTCAAGTGCGTACCGTTCGATGTCGTCGCCCGGACTACCATCGACTCGGTAAATCATGCCGTCGTCAGTGGCGACATTGAGCGCTTCACGGACACGTGATTCGGTCAGATCACAGGCGTCGACGAGTTCCGCCACAGTCTTCGGTCCCTGTTTCAGTTCCTCAGCGACGAGATGGCCGTGGTTCATCACCAGCATCATCTCGCTGGCGGTCATGTCGTCGTTCGGGTGAGGGTGACGTCCTTCAGTGAAGTCCCGCCGCGCATCGAAGAGGAACCAGACACCAATGAGGGCAGTCAGGCCAGGGAACCACGATGGCCCACCAGTATTGGCTGCGACAGTGAGTTCGTACACCAGCCACACGAGACTGACCACAGTAATGAACACGCCGTTGCCGATGCCGACCCACCGGTCGTCGATACTTGGTGCCTCGCGCAGGAGCTGTATCGTCTCTATGAGCGCAAAACCAACTGCGATTCCAACAGTCGTCTCGACGGAACGAGTGAACCCATAGACGAGGGCGAGAAACACGACCGTCAGGAGGACATGTCGAACTGTCACTCGTTCGCGGACAGTTCGAACGAGACGGGATTCCATACTTGACAATCTGACTGGATTCGACTTAATGACTCTGTCTGAGTGCCCGTACTTCTGCTGACGAATCGTCGATTGGTGAACCACGGGACCGATCCCTTCTTTACAGGCTTGATGGATGGCGTCACACAATGGTTCCCAAGGACGATTATTCCGGCCTATGTGTCCTGAAGAACGTGCTCAATAAGTTTGCAAACCTACCGCTGAGGATTCTGCCAGATATCATTGGTGTCCTCGGGAGCGTGCTGAATACAGAGCTTGGGTCTATCCTGAGAGAAGACGATAGAGACTCCGCGTATGAGATTTCTTGGCGCAGAGATAGCTGCAACTATTCCGAGGAGAGGACGTACATCCCGAGCAGTGCGGCGGAGAGGCACACCAGTGCAGCGGGAATCTGGAACCCGCCAATCCAGAGCATGGCACCGATGAAATACCCGAACATCACAGCGAAGGTTGCCGACCACTGCCACGACCACCATTCCTGCGTTAACCCCGAGCTTGTATCCATATTGAAAAGTTCTCGGTTAGGACATAAAATCCTGTTGCCGGTGAGATACCGGGTGTGGTTGTAGTCAAGGCCAACTCAGACAGGTAGCTGTGTGATAGACTTGCGCCCTATATTGATGATTCGTATACTCGGTCGGGCATACGGGGATAATCACAGCTAATCGTCTTAGTTCGCGCGAGATTCCGATTCGGCGGTCTATATACTCTCTGAGAGGGGGTGGGAAAGACCACGGCTCCCGGTAGCTGGGGCAATCCCCGGGTGCAATTGTCTGTCTTTCCCATACCAACTCACATTTCGAGGACAGAAAAATATTTTTGGTTTAAAAAATAGTAAACGATACAGACAAAATAATACCTCTTATTTACCTAGAAATTTTTAACCCCTCGGCTCAATACCTGATACATGAGCTCAGACCAGGACCATCTCAAAGAGACCGACACCGAAGCACGCTTCGAGTTCAAGAAGGACGAGAAGTCCGCCTTCGAGACCGAGAAGGGCCTCACCGAGGAGACCGTCCGGGTCATCTCGGAAGACAAGGACGAACCCGAATGGATGCTGGAGCGCCGCCTGCGCGCGCTCAAGCAGTTCCAGGAGATGCCGATGCCGGAGGGCTGGCCCGGAGCGCCGGACCTCTCGGAAGTC
>Ga0136589_1001081_pt1 | contig 12757 bp, 9 predicted proteins | sample AntRauMFilla3764_FD_104640 | JGI IMG/M metagenome (GOLD analysis project Ga0136589, IMG submission 104640) | Saline lake microbial communities from Rauer Islands, Antarctica - Metagenome Filla 3 #764 | ecosystem: Environmental > Aquatic > Non-marine Saline and Alkaline > Saline | place...
ATGGACTGCCTGAGCACCATCAAGCTCTCCTTCGACACGGTGGTCAATATGATCGAGAACTGGCTGCCGAGCGAGGTTCCCCGCCAGGATGGGACGGGTTTCTATCTTGTTGTCTTCGAGATGCTGCTGGAGATCGTCTCGGGTGAAATCGGCGGCCTCACGCACTTGAATCGGATAGGCAAACCACGAGCAGTAGGCCTTCGATTCCGGTTCAAACAGTTTGAGGTCATCGTGTCCACTGAGACGGGACGTGAGTGTCGCCGCATTCTCCCGACGCTGCTCGACGAAGGTATCGAGTTTCGGTAGCTGGTGGATACCGAACGCTCCCTGAATCTCTGTCGGTCGAAGATTGTACCCCTCGTTAGCGAATAAAAACCGGGGGTCAATATCCGGATTCTCTTCGATGAGCTCGTCGGTATCGTCGAGCTCTCGTACCCATCCATGAGCACGGCCCATTCGTATTCGTTCGCTCCGTTGCTCGTCGTCGGTTACAACCATTCCCCCCTCAATGGTCGTGATATGGTGTGAAAAGAAGAAGCTGTATGTGGCAACATCACCAAATGTCCCAACTTTCTGGTCGTTGTACGCCGCACCGTGTGCCTCACAGCAGTCCTCAACAATGGCAATATCGTGTTCCTCACATAGTTCGAGGATAGGATCCATATCACATGAGTTCCCCAGAAGGTGGACTAACACGACTGCGGCAGTTTGGTCAGTTATCGCCTCGGCGAACGCATCAACATCGAGTGTGTAGGTATCAGGGTCAACGTCGACGAGAACCGGAGTTGCGTTCACATCAAGTACCGGGAAAAGACTGGTCGACCAAGCAACTGCGGGAACAATGACCTCATCGTCGGGTTCAATCACATCTCCTTCCAGAGATTTCAATGCAAGTAAATTCGCAGACGATCCGGAATTCACCATATGCGCATGGTTGGTGTCAATATAGTCAGCCCACGCTGACTCGAACTCTGCCACCTTCTCACCCATGGTGACGTAGGTCGAAAGCAACGATTCAAGCGATTCAATCACTTCGTCAGCCCCGAATGTCGGACGACTTAATCGAATAACCGATTCACCCGGGACGAACTCATCGTCGGCCGCAGACTCGAAATGGTCCTCGACAAGAGGCTGAATCGTATCGATGATATTTTTGGTTGTCACACTTGTCTGTGTGCCGAGATGGGTACTTAGTTCTCGCGGATAGCAGACCGAACTGTACATTGTCGATCCCACTCGTTGGGAGCCCAGAACATCGACGTGCACACTGGTTCGACACGCAGACAGGAGCTACTCACAGAGACCACCAGTCTGAAACAATCAACTACACCAGATCGGTCAACAGTTCGGATGCATCGAGATATGCACGGACATGCTCGTGGAAAGGATCCGGTGCCGACTGAAACACACGCACATATTCATGTTGGTTATCACTTTCGGGGCGACCGCTTACGACATCAACCACGTATCCGTTCGCAAGATAATGCTTTGTGTCGACACCGTCGATATCTGACGTATCGTAGATATGTTCGAACGCTCCGAGTGATTCGGCGATCTCTACAGATACTCCGAGTTCCTCCCTCGCAACGCGGTGGACGGCTTCACGGCGTGTTTCGCATTTGTGAACACGGCCGCCCGGAATGAACCAGTAGCCTTTGGCGGGCTCGTTTGTCCGTTTGCCAAACAGGAGTCCCCCCTCGTACCGGATCAGCAAATCAACCGAAACGATGGGGACGTTCGCAACGATCGTCTCCCAGTCATCGTCGGTTATCCAACTGTTGGTCATACCGGATGAGCAAATTAAATGTATGTAAACGCAGTGGTTCTGGTTTCCGATGGATCACACTCTCCAGAACGTGGAAACAATCATGTTACCTGTATGGTCGACATACCTTTTCGATACCGTCTCGGAAATCAACACGTGGTTCCCACCCAGTCGCAGACCTGATTTTCGAGGCGTCTGCCATCGTGTCGTGAACGTACACACTGTCGGGTATCGGATTTTCGACAAACGTCGGTTCGATATCCATACCAAGCTCCCTGTTGATCATCTTCACGACGGTTCGGAAGTCATACTGTTGACCTGTCCCAACGTTGTAGATGCCATCGAGTTCGTGTTCAGCGGCTAGCGTTGTCGCCCGAACCACATCTTTGATGTGCGTGAAATCCCGGGTCTGTTTCCCGTCTCCGTAGATTTTTGGCGAACGGCCGTTTGCGATGCTGTCGGCAAACTGCGCAATAATGTTTGCAAAATCACCTTTGTGTGCTTCCGCACCCTGATAACCCTGATACACCGAAAAGTATCGCAACCCCGCGAGAGTCATATCATGGTAGTTTGAGTAGTACTCACCGTAATGTTCTCGTGCGAGCTTCGAGGCTTCATAACCTGTTCGTGCCTCCACCTCCATCGACTCCGGAGAAGGCTCAATTCGGTTGCCGTAGATTGACGATGTCGTTGCGTATACTACGGTTTCGCCACCATCCTGACGAAACTGTTCGACTGCATTGACAAATCCCTCGACATTTACTTTCGCACCGCGCTGAGGGTTTTGTTCGTGCATCCCCATCGACGAAAGGGCAGCAAGGTGGAACAGAACGTCCACATCAGTTGGCAGGTTGTCGTCGAGAACGCTTTGCTCACGGAACTCTACCGAATTATCCAAGTTCTCCGGCGTGCCGAGATACAAATCATCAACGACAGTCACATCATTGTCTTTGACAAGCTCGTTCGCTAAGTTTGAACCAATAAAACCTGCACCACCAGTCACTAGCACAGAATTACCTTTCATATCGGTAGATAACCAAAGACAGATGTATTATTTTCGATTATACATTGACTTAGCTATACATCTCCCATTTTGTTAAGACATATTATAGTCTTACAATATATGAGAAGGCAGGAGAAACCATCGATAGTCAATGATTTTAAACACGGTGAGCAGATACTCTGAATATCGAATGGTAGACTCTGTAGATTTATCTTGGCGTGAAAAGATTAGCGCACTAAAGCGAGTCGCAGTATATAATCCACTGTTTACGATTGGACTCATAGCTCTTGGTGGCCTCGTAGCAACTATGGAGGGAATTGGTCTCGGTTTTATATACCCTATTCTAGAAGTTGCTCAAGCAGAGGGTCCAATTGAACAAGGAGGACCGGTGCTGGATCTGTTTACTGGAGTATATGAATTCATCGGAATCCCGTTCACACTCAGCTATCTAATTTTGGGAGTTAGTCTGATAATAATTGTCCGCTATACTATGTCTTTTCTCATGACATGGTTACGGGCGATACTGACCAGACAGTATGAAAAAGATCTACGCACCCGTGAGTTCCAGCGAGCACTCAATGCGACAGTGGGTTACTTCGATCAAGAGGGATCCGATGACATTCTGAATGCAATTATCACCGAAACTCGGTACTCCGGGCGAGTGATCCTAGAAGGCGTTCGAACTATGGAATATATTTTCCTAGTTATCATATATACATCAATAATGTTGTATACTTCGCCAGAAATGACTCTGTTAGCAGTTGTCGTTCTTGGAACAATTACAATTCTTCTTCGAGTTGTTATTGAACCAGCAGTTACGGTTGGCACGCGTGTTGCCAGAGCAAATGAACAGGTACAGCAGTCCGTTCAAGCGGGGACACAAGGTATCCGTGATGTGAAACTATTTGGACTAGCCGACGAAGTTTTTTCGACGTTTGAACAGTCCGTACAGCAGTATGCGACTTCCGAAGTAAATCTCTCACGGAACGATGCAGCGATTACCAACTTTTACCAACTTTCTGCAGCATTAACACTATTTGCGTTGATTTACTTTGGGTTTGTTTATTCTGGACTCTCTCTAGGAGAATTAGGTATTTTTCTCATTGCGATGTTCCAACTTGCTCCAAGAGTGAGTACACTCAACAGTTTTGTTTACAAATTAGAGGGCAATATCTCACATCTTGTTCGGACTCAACGATTCCTAGATGAACTGTCTAACCGACAGGAAGCTAGTGGCGATCGGCCTATCTCGTCGGTTGAAAAGATCAATTTTGATGATGTACATTTTTCATATAATGAAGACGAACAGATTCTCAAAGGCATCTCTTTTGAAATCGAACGCGACGAGTTCATCGCATTTGTCGGTCAGTCTGGAGCTGGAAAATCAACAGTCGTCTCCCTTTTAGCACGGTTGTACGATCCAGATCGTGGCAGTATCAAAGGAGATGATATCCCTATTGAGGAATATAATCTCGACGAATGGCGTGAGCGAATAGCAGTAGTGCGCCAGCAACCATTCATATTTAATGATTCTTTGGAAAATAACATCACAGTTGGGAATCGGGAGGCAACTCGACAGGATGTTGAACGTGTCTGTGAGATAGCGAAAGTCGACGAATTCCTTGACGATCTCCCTAATGGATACGAGTCACAGTTAGGTGATGACGGCGTAAGACTCTCTGGGGGACAACGTCAGCGAGTTGCATTAGCTAGGGCCTTGTTGAAAGATGCAGACTTCCTCGTTCTTGATGAGGCAACGAGTGACCTAGATTCTAATCTGGAACGTGAGGTACAACATGCAATCGAATCGATGGATCAGAACTATGGGATCATCGCAGTCGCTCACCGCCTGTCAACAGTAAAAAATGCAGATCGTATTCACACCATGGACAATGGAGAAATCATTGAGTCCGGAACACACCGAGAGCTACTCGACGATGAAGGAGAATACGCTGAGCTGTATGAGATTCAATCGAAGGCATAACTAGCGATGCTCCCAAAAAGAATAAAACAAGATACAAAATAGATTTGTTCTACTAGTGTGACGAGACACAGTATACGGACAGTGTAGAGAGAATGTGTTGTATCTATTTGCTAGATTGGACAGTATCCTTAATGATCGCTTCAAATTCATCAACTTGCTGATTAGATTTAAATTCCGTTGATATCTGCTTCGCTTCATCTGCATACGTTTCGTAGTCGGAAAGAACAGTATTGATCATTTCTACCCATTCATTAATATTATCTATATTAGTTACTACCTCTCCACCTGTCTGAATATGTTCTGGAATCGCACCTCTATCTGTACCAACAGCTGGAATTCCATTTGCAAATCCTTCGATAACAGCTGCTGGACCGCCACCTTCTTGATATCGTGATGGGGCTAACAGGAGCTTCGTCTTTGCATAAACACTCTTCATATCATCTACCCATCCAAAAAGACGGATGTTATCCAATGATTCAGCTTCTGCTTGTATCTCATCATTAGGGAGATCTCCAGCAATAGCGAACTCGTGCTCCGGAAGTTGTCGTGCAATCTTCACGAACACATCAGCACCCTTCAGCCTGTGTCGTGGATTAACCATTAAAATATATTCTGGTGAATGCTTATTAGCAATAAAACTGTCCAGTAGTCGTGGCGTTCGGACAACTTGTGATTCAACAGCAAATGTTTGGTGAAGGCATCGCTGGAGGAATTCGCTGATCACGATGACTTCAGATGCTTGTTGAAGATGCTCAGTGTACTCTGTATGAAGTGATTTAATGAATGGGTACTGAATTTTCGCGCTCGACGGAAGTGATCGGAAACGCGGCGATTTATTCTCCGCAAGGTCAAGAGGATTATACCGTGTGAATCCCAATCCAGGAATCACCACAACAGCTGGAACGTCGTGGGTTTTGGCGGCGGATATACCTGGGACGATATTTGATGCACCAACGACCATGGCATCCGGATCTAACTCTGCGACCTTCGTCTCGAGTTTACCGGGTAACATTTGATTCAACAGCCACTGGCCTGCCCACCACGGTGTCTTGATGTGGGGAACACTGATACTGTCGACTCGAATACCGTCGAGATCGGATCCAGGTCGATACTGTGTCCCGTACACAGTATGACCCCGTTCGGAAAGCTCAGTCGCAAGAAGGGGCATATACGATGTCGTTGGGTCTCCAAATCGAGATGTACAGAGGAGTAAATCCATACAAACCAATAGAACAGACTCCAGATAAACGTTTCATGTCTCCAATAGCAACAGTAGATCTCTCAATAAATCAGTCACTCTATGGTTCAATGAAGAGATGCTAATAGGAAAATCCAATAAGGTTATATTTTGTGATGATTTAGGGAGAATCATATAGCTAGAGTATGGACGTAGTACATTTAATCGATGATCTCCCAACAGGTGGTGCACAGTCACTTCTTCTTGATCTCGTGAGTAATACCAGTGAGGAACATACAGTCTACTATATCGGTGAACGCGATCAGATGCGACCGGCCATTGAGCAGTATGCAGATGTTTCCGGGTTCGGAGGTCAGTTTCGGTTCGATCCACGAGCAACTTCCAAATTCGTGGGGACAATGGTCAAACGACGTCCCGACGTACTTCATACACATCTTCCGTATGCACATATAGTCGGTCGCTGGGCACAACCGTTTGTTGGGGGAATCGTAGCGACATACCACAACGTTTCTCAGAACTATTTCAAAGACTGGAAGCTGTCGTCGCTAGAACACCTTACTGGGTCGTTGGATGATGTGAAAGTAGCCTGTTCGCATGGTGTCCGAGCCTCTTACGACCGAGACAACAACACATGGCAGACCATACCGAATGGAATTGATGTGGACGGATTTGCCCATCGCGTCCGCAAGAGTAACACCACTTGGTTACGGGAGCTATATCAGATAGATAGTGATGCTCCTATTCTTTTGAGCATCGGTCGGTACGTTCCACAAAAAAAACAGGCAGTTCTCATCAGGGCAATGGAACAGATCGTAGAAAACCAACCAGAGATCCACCTATTGATTGTCGGGAGAGGGCCGTTAGAGGAACAGCTACGGTCGAAAGTTCAGGAATCGGGTCTTGAAGAAAATATTACAATTACAGGTCGTGTCGACGACATTCATGCACATTACGCACTTGCCGATATATTCGTACTCCCATCCGAATTCGAAGGATTACCGATCACGATTCTGGAGGCAATGACAGCGCGATGTACTATTATCGCATCAGACATTCCCGGCGTTCGTGAAGTCATTACCGACGGTGAAACTGGAATCCTCGTTCAGCCAGAGTCGGTTGACAGCCTAGCGGAGGGGATTCATTCTGCACTGAACGAACGATCGGAGCGATACGTCGACTCAGGAACTGAAAGAGTCCAAGCGGAGTATTCAATCGAACGAATGGTGAACGATTATGAGCGGCTCTACGCCCGGCTCGCATGATCGAAACACAAATAACCCTGTTGTACGGACAACAGATAAATGCAACCGAACGTTCTACTAATAGTTCTTGATTCAGTTCGTAAGGATCATCTTTCTTGCTACGGTCATTCGCGAGAAACAACACCAACGATTGATGAATTAGCCACAGAGTCAGTTCGGTACAATTCGGCTATTGCTCCAGGCCCCTCTACGCCACCATCACATGCGTCTATGTTTACCGGCCTTTATCCAAGTCATCATGGGGTATTTAGTCGACATCCGTATCTCGATGAATCCATCCCCGTACTAGCCGAACAGCTTGCCAATGCTGGCTATCACACGCTTGGTTTCAGCAATTCGTTCCATACCAGCCGGGATCGTGGATTCTCTCGCGGATTTGAATACTATCACGACATCCTCAATATGAATACATTCTCTGATCATATTTTTGAATTATCGAACGATTATCTGAAGTTCTTCGTGAGATATTTCCTGAAGGGAGATGATATATCCTATTTCCAAGAAAACAAACTCAAGACAAAAATTTCTCAGTACGGAGAGCCGTTTTTCGGATTTATCAATTTCAATTCGGCACATATCCCCTACCGACCTCCGGAGCGATTTGAGACAGAATTCCTTGAGAAGTTTGATCAGTGGGATGAGTTAAACGAGAAATTTGCGTGGGAATTGGCAGACGATGCCGGGGATGCATACATCATGGACAACGCAGACCCAACCGACGCGGACTGGGAGTTCTCAAAACATCTCTACGATGCTGAAATCGCATATATGGACGCACTGTTGGCAGATCTATTCCAGTATCTCAAACAGAGAGGAGTCTTCGAGGAAACGATGATTATTGTTACGAGTGATCATGGAGAACACTTTGGAGAACATGGACTAGCATATCATAAGTTTGCACTTTCTGAAGAACTAATTAATGTACCATTAGTTGTGAAGTATCCTGACAGTGATAATACCGGTGTGAGTAACGAACTCGTCTCGCTGGTAGATCTAGCTCCTACGATTGCTGACCTAGCCGACATAGAACTCCAATCACAGGTTGATGGGAGAAGTCTTCTGTCGGATAATGAACCAGAGGCAGTCTTCGCTGAAACTGGTCGTCCCAACACAAGCCAGCGAACTCGAATGCTCCAACACGGGAGTGAGGAGACGTTCGATCAATTTGACAAGGGACTTCAGGCAATTAGAACACGAGATCATAAGTTGATCTGCGATTCAGAGGGAGGTAGTACCCTATATGACATCAATAACGGAGAAGTAGAAATTGTAGATACAGATCTTACGAATTATCTTGAACAACGTCTGGGAGAAATGTTGGGAGAACTTCCTAGCGGCGAAACCGAAGAAGAACTGAGCGACCGTGTAGAACAGCACCTACGAGATATGGGATATATGGGATAACTACCTAGTTACAGTACTTTTAGTGTTCAAAAGCGTCAACAATCTCATATTGGATGAGTCCGAGACTACTCGTCAATAAGCGGAGACAGCGCGCTTCGAATCTCGTTCGCAACCCCTTCTTCCGTCCAACTATGTTCGCGTGGTACTCGCAGCTGATACACTGGGACGGACTCTGCTACCTCACTGAAAATCTCAGCTTCACGTTCCCAGAGCTTTTTCATGGCTTCGTATTCGTTTGAGGTATCATCCAGTACACGCTGTGCGTGGATATGATCCTCAAGCCCTTTGTTCCATTCATGATAGTTGATTGCAGTCATGGCCTCGACAAAATTGTCTATTTCCATCTCAGAGAGTATTATATCGTCCATGCCAGATGTCTGTAAGAAGACAATCGCATCGATGGATGACTGAGCAAGGTAGTCTACCCCTGTGAAAAGTTCATCAACGGAACAGAGAGTGTTCGGTGGCTCGAGGTACAGTTTGTTCGTGAAGTACGCTGCACGATAAATGAATGACTCCTTTCCAACAGTCCGATCATGAATGAAATCACTAATCTGACGACGATACGCACGTAATTGATCTTCTTCACCGAGTCCAGGAAACGAATTATAGTTATATGAAAGCATATTAATTGGTAATGGATGACCTAAGGCAGTCCCATCGTTTCGTAACCAAAGACGATCATCAGACAGGTACGAACCTCCGTCGCGTAACAAGGTTAGTAGCGTGTTCGTTTTTCCAGTATGACGCCAAGCAGGAAATACGATTGTTGTGTCATTGGTTCGAACTCCAGACGCGTGAACCATGGCTGACCCCTCTTTTGCAAATGATTTCCGGACGACGTACTCTAAAATATCAGATTTAAAATATTTACTCCCTTCATCGCTGAACCGAATATGACTCCAATCGTTACTGATTATTGCAGTTCCATCATATTCTCGTTTAATAACGAATCCATCATCAGTTACTCCATAGTATCGATCAGGGTCACCAAGAATCGTGTGTGGAGACGGATCAAGAGTTTCCACAGTACACGTGAGATCTGGATTTGCATCCTCAGAAGTAAGGAGTTGGTTATAGTATCGAACGAGATCACTTTCTGTCGCTGCCGCGCCCGTAAATTCGACATGAAAGTTATCGTGGAAATTGAGAAGAGTCATTGTGCTTATTACCCAAATGAAGATTATCGTAAAATATATTTCGAACTGAGTCCAACAAGTACACAATCTGCTTCTAACTAAGTATTCAGAAATTTGACAATAATTCGAATAATAGGTCACTATCGTCTAATCCAGGGAGTGATTAATTTACATCCTGTCTACCCAAGGAATCTGCCCCGAAGACCAGTCTTTGGTTGAGTCAGAATCAGATCAAGTTGACGCGCTTCCTTTCACCGCACCAATAGCCAGCTTAGGAACGCACTAAATCGACAGTACAGGTCATTCGTTATATTTGGGTATTTATACACTTTTCGTCTGCTATACACAATGGTCAAAAATAAATAACACTGCGCCTACGTTAATAATTTACTGTGTGCTCAACAGTTGTTGAACCGACATCTTGACGCATTTTGAAGGAACCCAACTGAGTATCTCGCGTGCTTTCGACGTATCAACACTAAACTCCTCGACCATCGTCTCGGCCGCCCGCGGGTTCTCAACGAGCGTCACGTCGATCTCGGCACCTAATTCGTCTTTGGCTGCCTCACGAACGACCTCCGCAACCGACAGCACACTCATATCCTCCTCACCTGCAACCTCGTAGGTCTCGGTGCCGGTAACACCGCTCTCCAGCTGCGCTAACAGCCGTTCGGCACTCCGAACATATACCCGTGCGACATCGATGACGTGAATAAAGTTCCGAGCCTGTGTCCCGGGCTCGTACACAGTTAGCGGCTCGCCAGCCAGCGCACGGTCGACAAAGAAGTTGATTACTGTCGGCTTCCGGACAGTCGTCCCGTTGACCTCATGCTCACCATACAGATTCGATTTTAGAAACAGATGCGCCGGAAACGAACCGTCGGCGAACCCTTCAATTGCCTGCTCGCTGATCGCCTTCGTCCGGCCGTACCAATTCAACGGATCCCGCGGCTGGTCGGCAGTGATCGGGAACGACTGGGGGTCCCCAAGTACGGCCATGCTAAACGGAAATGCCATTGCAGCCCCTGTCTTCCGACAGAACCACGCCACGTTGTTCGTCCCGGTGACGTTCACTTCGTAGGCGAGATCGGCGTTCTCCTCGCAGTCTTCGACCCCACTAACTGCCGCGAGATGGCAGACGACATCCGTACCCGAAAGCGCGTCCTCAAGTCGGTCACGGTTCCGGATGTCGACGTGGTCGATTTCGACGTCGCCAATAGAGTCGACCTGTCCGCGGTACTGATTGTCGATAGCGATCAGCTCCCACTCCGGGTGAGCCTCCTGTATCTCGACGATGACACGACTCCCGATGTAGCCGGCCGCGCCGGTGATTGCAATCGTCGGGCTCTCGTTCGATTCCGTCGGCTCCGTCTCGGTGTGATCAGTCATACAGTAACAGTTCCTTTTGGTTGTAGTTCGGTGGCGATATCACGGATCCCGTCCCGGAGGGTCCACTCGGGCTCGAAGCCTGTTTCGTCGAGCCGATCGAAGTTGACGTGGTAGGACGGACCGGGATGTTCGTCTTCGAGATACGTCACGTTCAGTTCGCGGTCGAGTTCCTCGCGGACGATTTCGGCAATTTCCGAGATACGGTAGTTGGCATCGTTCGAGCCGACGTTGTACACCTGCTGTGGCCACTGGTCCGGTTCCAGCGCGGCGTGAGCATAGGCACGGGCGGCATCACGAACGTGAATAAACGGTCGCCAGTTGCTCCCGTCGCCGTAGACTGTCAGCGGTCGGTTAGTGAGTCCACGGAACACGAAGTGGTTCACCACGAGGTTGAACCGAACGCCGGGTGACCAGCCGTAGTTGGTGCTCATCCGGAGTGCGGTGCCGTCGAACCCGTACTCGTCGACAGCCTCGCCAAGCAGTTCCTCGGCGGCGACTTTCGACTCCGCGTAGGGGTTGAGGGGGTTCTGCGGCGTTTCTTCGTTGATATCCGTGCTTGCTGCACGCCCGTAGTTGTTACACGAGGATGCGACGACAACGTTGTCAATACCGAACTTCCCGGCCGCGGTGAGCACGTTTTCGGTCCCATCGCGGTTGACCGCGAACGTCTCGGCATGTCGATCGTGGGTCGAGGCTGCGCCAGTGATCGCCGCGAGATGGATCACCGCGTCGACATCTCTCGTCGCGCTTTCGACGTCACCGTACTCGCGGACATCCCCACGGCGGAACGTCAGTTCGTCCGTCACGCTGCCGGCGAGGTTTGCTGGTGATCCCGCGACCAGCGAATCGAACACGACGACGTCGTCGACGCGAGAGTCGTCGAGCAGATACGGGACGAGCGCACTGCCGATGTATCCACAGCCACCCGTTACAAGTATGCGAGTGCTACTCATCAGTTAACACGCCGGGGAGGAACCGATCTTCATGGGCTGCGATCCGATCTTGTTCCTCGACGAGCGTCCCAAGAACGTCGCGAATACCTGCTTCCAACTGTTGGCGTTGTCCCCCAACGAGTTCGAGAAACCGCTCGTTTTCCATCTTCATTTTGTGCTCTTCGTCCTCGTTGCGTGGGTTTTCGTAGTGTTTCACCTCGGCATCGAGATCGAACTCCGCGCCGACCTCGGCGATCGTCTCGGCGAGTTCGACGATTGCCACGGGACGGGTCACCTGATTGTATATGTCGATCCCGTCGTCGCCGGAGTGACCCTCCTCGACGAGCCGGACGAGACTCTCGACGGTGTCTTCGAGACTGACCATCGGTTTCCTCTGTTCGCCCTTGCCGTAGACGGTGATCGGGTAGCCAGCAACCGCCTGTGCACAGAAGCGGTTGACGACGGTGCCGAAGTAGTAGTCGAAATCGAACCGGGTCGGGCTATCGTGGGCGCGGGTTTCGTCGGTTTCCGTCCCGTAGACGATCGCCGTCCGGACCTCACTCATCGGGAATTCGAACTGCGAGTCGGCGAGTCGCATATTGGCGGCATCGAACGACTTCGTCTGGTGGTACCAGCTACCGCCCATCGCCGGGAACGGAACCTCGTCGCCACCGCCCTTGC
>Ga0136589_1001085_pt1 | contig 12740 bp, 20 predicted proteins | sample AntRauMFilla3764_FD_104640 | JGI IMG/M metagenome (GOLD analysis project Ga0136589, IMG submission 104640) | Saline lake microbial communities from Rauer Islands, Antarctica - Metagenome Filla 3 #764 | ecosystem: Environmental > Aquatic > Non-marine Saline and Alkaline > Saline | place...
ATCATAATTATTCTTTAAATTGTTCAACATTAGATAATCTTTGCATTTCTTCAAACATAAAAAGCACAGCATCGGCTTGACCTTTTACGAATTCGTCAGACAAAACTTCTTTGCTAATAAGAGAAAGCATGGCAAACGAAACAACCATTGCTCCTACCATATCTTCAAAGTAAGGTGATGCTAAAGTGTTTTTCGCCCAACCCGCAAACTTTTCATTATATTTAGGTGTTTTCCCACGCAAAAGAATAGCTACCCAATCTGATTGAGTAGAACCTTGTAAAGTTCTAGTTAAAGCATCTATTCTTTTTTGAATGTTTTCGTTGGATTCTTCTTTTTTATCACCCATTCAGAAATTGTATCACACTTTTTGCAAAAAAGTAGTACAAATTTGCAAATTAGAGCCCACTATCTGCTGATGCTCCTACTTTTTGTTGCGCTGGAGGGTTCATGCTTGCGGGATTCATTCCAGATTGATTGGGGACTTGTTCTTCGATTGAGCCCATAGCTTGCTGAACGTCAAATCCTTGAGTACCAAACCAAACATCAAAGTCTTCACCAGTAACTGAAGCAAAACGCTTTTTTAGTTTTTCGTTTTGTGATGGGTCAATCTGGAATAGATTAATGGCATCAGAGATATTTTGTTTAAAGGTTAATAGTTTCAAAGTATCGTTATCTCGTTCGCTAGGTTGAGCGTTCCAGTAAATAATTGTATCCAAAAAATTAAACATTTCAGGATTAAACTTTGTAATTTTTACCTTCTTACCTTGTTCTTTTTCAGTTCTTTTTTCGCGGCTTAGAACGTCATACGATGATTCTTCTGATTCTCCAATCTCTATCAAAGAACTAGATTTGGTGTCACCATCGTTTTTATTGACTGTGACAGTTCTAAAGATATCGTTTATTGTATCTTTAGCCTTTTCAACTTTTTTATTATCGTTGTGGTTTAGTGAGTATTCCTTCTTACACCAGAAAGGGATAATACTATTCTTTACTCGAAGGTCAGCTCGATGTTTTTCTCCTCGAATAACTCCATCAATAAGTGCAGAAAATCGCAATAGTTGTGACTTTCGGTTTTCCGTAAACTCAGTAGCGGTTTGGGTTTTACCACCCTGACCAGCAAATTCAGCAGTCGAGGTTTTTTCTTCTAGCTCTTTTTTCATTGCGGCATAGAAAGAAAATTCTCCGTTGGTAATTCCTTGAGTAAGCTCAGGAGGTAGAATAGAAAAGATATCATCTTTACGAATACCTGAAATCATTTTTCCTTCTCGAATCATTTGAGAAGTTATTCTCATTCCACTCTTGTTACCCAGTGGTGGTTCGTTTGAACGTAACGATTTTTTAAACATTAATTTAATCCACATGTCCAAAGTCTCTTGATCAAATTGAGCATCACCAGGAGTTCCACGCGCTATAGCAAAGTTAGGAATACGCATCTTGTCCCATTTAACAATCGGGTACAGACCTGAAGGTGAGACAACTGTCAGCGGAAAAGCAGAAATTTTGTAGCGTCCTGTTTGGGAGTCTTTGTTTCCAATAACTTTAATTGGCAGCATTGGAACACCGCTAAGATAAATAGTAAGTTCGTTTCCAAATGGTAATGAACGCATGACCCATATCTCTTCGACTTCACCTTCTGATAGAGTCGATGACACGGCATAATCGCTACGGTACGTAGACATAAGTTCAGTAAGTTCTGAAGAAGTAGACATGTGCTGTTTGGTTGGAACAAATTTCCACCGGTCAAACCCACCATATCGAGTCTGTGCTTCGGCATCAGAAATAATGCGAGCAAACGCAACACCTTGTTGCTTTTGAATATCAACCTGTCTCATGTCACCAAACAGAACCATAGTTGATTATAGTGAAATCGTTTGGAATGTTGGCTTAGAGATTTTAGGCATTTCACTCCATTCAGCATTTATATTACCTAACTGAGTAATTGATAGCTGAGTTTTCTTGGCATCAGTAACAAACTTCTGGATTTCCAGTGTGTAGTAAGTACCAAAAGTAGACATCCCTTCGTATACCTCTCTACGATTATCATTCCAGCCTTCCATTTCATCTGACTTTATTTTCATGTCAGAAAAAGTATCGCCAAGGTTGTCGATAAATATATCGTCTTTATCAAAAGCTTTTGCTGTACATTCAAAATTCTGAGTCATTACAACATCAACCTCTGTTGCAATTTTTTGTCGGGTAAGACCAGAGTTTAATCTAATGTCACCTTCTTTTTCTGCTGGAGGTACAAATGCAATAGCAGTTTCTCGACACATCTCAATCCACTGAGGATAGGTCATCATGTTGTACTCCTTACGAGCCTTGTCGCGATTATCTCGCCAACTTCTTAGTAGGGGTAAAGTATCGTTATGAAATTGTTTTTCAGCTTCACTAAGCTCTAGTTTTTCAAAATCTACTATTAGTTTTTTACCGGAGGTCCGCACTGGATTTTTAGACATAACAAAATTATACAAGAAGTTTGAGATTAAACAATGTTAAATTAATCTGGTATCATTTTATGTTTATTTGTTTCAGTTATTTTTTCTTCTTTTTCTGGTTCTTGCCGGTCAGGATAATAAAGCTGTTCACCTCGTGGCACCCGCAGAGAAAACAGCCGGTCTTGAGGAAAAGTAAGCCAAAGTGAGTCAACACGATTGGGTGAAGAAATGCCCATTGCTTTAGCTTCTTTTTTACCCATGATTTGCTGCTTACCATTTTGTTCACGGAAATATACGCCCTCCAGTTCCTCACGAAGAATTTCATCCTCAGTACATCGTCCTCCCTGATTACCCCACTGCCATAGCATGTCAGCACATCGTGCTCGTTCGTTTAGATACACTTTTCTGTCGTCAGGGTCTTCACAAGGATGACCCACATTAACTCCAACTACAAAAGATTCCTTGTCAGACAGTAAGGCAATTTTGGCTGACACATCAGCACCGGTTCCAAAGTTGTCTACTGACACATCTTTTGCTTCAACATCTAGCTCGTCCATTGCCCTAATAGTGAGCCTAGCTACACTAGCCGAATCAGAAGTACTTTCAGAAAATACATGTTCTGCTCTGGTTTCATCTCGAGCATAAATCTCAGACGAGTCATCTCCGTCACCACCAACATCAACACCGAGAAATGGTCGGTTAAGCGAAAGAGATTTCTTTTGGTTGGGGTGTGCTAATTCTTGGTTATGTAAAGTATCGCTTCTTTGTGAGACTGTAAAAAAGGTATTTATCCAAGTGTCACTGTACTTTCTTCTCCAACCTTTGTCATTCCCGATAATACCTTCAGACGGAAACTCCCCTAAAACAGATACTTTATATTGGTCACTATCACGACCGTATTTTTTCTCAATATCAGCAATAGTGCCATGAGAAACAATCGGGCTATCCTCGGCATTAAAAGTCAGGTTAATCCAATCCTCATCTTCAAAAGTTTCTTTAAAATATCCGATTGGGATGTGTGGGTTACTAATCAGAATAAGCAGTTTGATGCCGTCACCGGTCATCGTGTAGGTGGCAGTATCAATAACCTCGGCATCTACCTCAGCAGCCTCATCTACCACTGCCATCATGTGATCAGCGTGGAGTCCAGACAAAGCACCTTTCTCTCCAGGCCGAGAAGTTTTTGCTCGAGCAAACCAGCCTTGCGGGTCAGCTTTCATTCGAATGTAATCAGACTGCCAGATAAAAGCACCCTGATACGGTTCTTTGGCACTGTTAATAGCCGAGGACATTTCTGACCACAAAACAGCCGACAGCAATTCACTGGTTGGAGCGGTTGCCATAACGCGACATAAAGAAAAGGAATACAAGAACCAAACTCCCAATCGCCCGACAATAAAGCTCTTACCAGTACCTCGACCTGACTTAATAGCAATCTTCCAAGGCAAGGTCCCATTCACAGCACGGTATACAGCAATCACCAAAAGAGTCTGCTGCCAGGTAATGTGACATTTTTTATCATATTCCCCGAACATCGACCCACAAAAAAGACTCGCTTCAAGATTAAAATATTTGGCAGGGGTGGTAAACAAATGTTCAAGCATCGGTTTGTACCGATTCAATATAGGTTGAGGAGTCAGACCCCACACTTCCTCAAGGAAGACAAAAGGATTACCTTGAAAAGATTTAAATGCCTCGATAAGAAACTTCTCTTGCTCTTCTGGAGAAAGGTTTTCGTTTATCATGTGCTGTGAATTTTAGGAATGGTGTAAGTAGGAGTTTGACTGGGAAGCTGTTTAGACTGTTGTTCATAAGCGTGTATCCCAGCCCGGACTAAATCATACTGAATAGTTGCATCCAACTTAGCTTCTTGTGGAACCTTGCCTAATCTTCGGTCCATTAATGAGTTCCACGCTGTCATATTGACTGCTCCTTGCTGCAACATAAAATAAGAATAGTCTTGCTCATTTTGCTCAAGAGCCGCTGGCGTAATTATTGTATTAGAAAATCGCCCAATATATTCCAAAGCTAAAATAGTTTCTTCAGGAGTTGTTACTGGAACATACTTTACTGACCCTTTTCCGGTCATTGAAAGCTTAAAGATACGGATATCGCCAATAGCCGATGACAAAGCCGACAACGTAAGCTGATTAATACTTTCATCTACGTGGTTGGTGATTACATCGTAGGACTGCTCTTTTTTATTATTTACGGCGGTTGGGGTGTTGTCCATGTATCTGGATTATACAATATAGATGGGTAAATGAATAGTAGGTGATGTGATTATGAGGTATGATGTGGGTATGGTAATAACAATGCGGGAACAAGAAATTATAAAAGCCTGGAACAAAAAAGGACTTGCTGGCCTTCGACTCAGTTCTCTGTCAATGCTGGACACTATTGGTGATGTCAGCTCAGATGTACAAGGGATGCTGATAAGGCATACGATTAAATCTTTACCCCAAGGACTCTGGGGCGGAGCCGAGAAATGGTGCCAGGAAATATGCTTTGTCGCTGGCCTAGAATTTGATGAGGAAAAATATTTAGAAATCCTGGAAGATGAGCGCGGGGAAAGAGAGGATGTTGAGTTTGACGATTAATTTTTTTATTTTTTATTTTTAAGGGATCTGTATTTATATGCAGGTCTTTTTTGTATAGGTATTTGTATTGCGATTTGTAGGTTTAACTACAAAAGGTTTTAAGATTAGAAAAAAACTGTGCGATTGTGTGGGTGCGTCCATATAATTTACGGTGCCCCCTTCTGATCGGCGGTATACCCCGGGTACCCCCCCCCACTATTAATATACAAATCAATCGCGCATCAATCATCTACAATCACACAAAAATACAAGGGGCCTAATTGAACCGCCTTGCCATGCCTACGGGTACACGCCTGCGGCACGTGCGCGCTATTCATACGCTATTCATACGCTATTCATAGGCGTATAAATCTGAATGTCGCGCAATAAATGTTGTGCGACATTCAAATAATAGCCCTGTTGATAACATACGGTGTATAGCACCATATAAAACATCATTCAAACACACTTTTCCAGTAAGTCAACCAAAATGTTGACACTGTACATACTATCGTGGTGTTGTTAGATTATTGCCTTGTCATAGGGGCTTCCCTTTTTTTGATTTGTGTGTTGTAATTTGGCCGAAAAGAGAATCGAGCTATATATTGCTACTTACTTTATTACTTAAATATATATAAATAATAATAAATATATAAATAATTGACAAGGTGACAAGCTTTTACCAAGTTGCTCAGGTAAAAACGTTACAATTTCACCACCGACCTGCGAAAAGCTTGTCATTTGACAAAGTATGTCAAGTCGTGTCATAATAAAATACAATTCTGTACAAAAACATACACCTACCACCCTTGCCTCTAGCCATATTCTAAAAAAGCAAATAAATTACACCACACTTCCCACCAATGGTGAAGCCCTGAAAAAACCGTGTTCCTATGTCACCCTAACACTTTTTTGACATATCCTTGTTTTAGGCCGTACATTGCCAAATAATCTAACAGCACCACGATAGTATGTACAGTGTCAACTAAAAAATTGTAGCCAAACATACAAGGCCAAAATGTTGCTATGTCACACCAACAAAACGACCCCAGAAAAAACCACTTTTTGACAAAATCCCAATCTTATTGCATAAATACTTATCCACATCCCGAACCATTCCAGGCCATTGCATTATTATTGTAGTATGATAGTATAATAAATGAAGCAGCCAATAAATAACCACAATATATATAATATGAATACAACACTCAAAACAATAGAAAAAAATAACGGCATTGAATATCATTTTGATGATAACGTACACTTTTATTTTTTAGTACCGTATGAAAAAGTAACACGCTGCAATATTGCAATAAATAATTTTTTTAACGGTAACAGCAACAAGTTGGCAATGCCGGACTTTGGCACACCAACAAGTTACAACAAAGCATAAATATGAAACAATACATCAACGGCCAATACATTAAGACCATTAAAACTACAGACAAAGCACCATACAAAACATACAAAGCAATCAGAGAAACAGCAACACGCCGGACCAGAGATACAACACTATTAAAAGCCATAGCCAAATAACCACATGTCTTACTTAATAGAAATCAACCACAACACGCGAACCACCACAATACACCCGTTTGCGACATTTTCAGAAACATGCGCAACAATGCACCGATGGCAAAACAAACAAACATACGTCACATACACAATTGATAGCCAAATAAAATACCAATCATAATCATGCATACAATAAACATCAAAATAGACACACCCGCAGGTATTAAAAAAGCAGAAAGAAAACAGGCCGAACTATACGCAAAATACAATCATGTGCAGGTAGTACCACTAGGAACCGACTCAATACAAATACAAGCCAGGAAATAATAACCATATGCAAAAATTAACAGACTTAGAATACAGCCTAGCAATTCAAGCCCTACACAATGCGCAAGGCCTACACTCAGAAAATGACTTCATAGACCCCTACGCGGAAAATGAGCAAGGATACACCGATGAAGACATAGCCAAAGCACTATCAGTAGCAGAAAACAAATTACAAGCCAACTTTTTAAATTTATAACCATGCAAACAAAACAATACAAACTTTACGAACTCCACGAACTATCAGACAAAGCAAAAGAAAAGGCACGCGACTGGTACAAATTATACGATGAATACATTTTTCTTTCTGAAGATATGGCCGAGTATTTGCCGGAACTCTTGGAAAAAAACAATCTAAAATGCGACGATGCAAAAATATGGTATTCATTATCATATTGCCAAGGTGACGGCGCGATGTTTGAAGGCACTGTGAATTATAAAAGTTATTATGCCACCATTATGCAATCCGGCCATTATAACCACTATAATTCTAAAACTATAGAACTGCGCAGCATGAAGACAGACATTGAGGCTAGCGATAAAGTATATCAAGAGTTTGATGATATATATGTCGATATTTGCCGCGCACTCGAAAAATACGGGTATGAACACATTGAAAGTCAACGAAGCGATGAAGTGGTGGATGAAAATATAGCGGCAAATGAATACACATTTTTAGAAGACGGCACCCGCGCCAACTAACCGCACCACGTACCGCATATAATCAAGATTGTATGCGCTATCGTGGCACTGTTACCAAACAGAAGGCCCTCAGTTCATTGAAAATAGAATAAGCACCCCAGCCCCGCGTATAACGTACGCTTTGTTGTGGCCGGGGTGACTTACTTACATATAAAAATAAAAACATGATAAAACAAATTGATTTACACGACTTCCGCGAGGCTTTTAGACAAAGCGACGAAAGGCGCAACCAATTCTCATACGGCGCACTAGAGGCCATTTTTGACTTTTACGAGTCAATAGAAGATGACACTAGCGAACCGATTGAATTGGATATAGTAGCCACGTGTTGCGAGTTTACCGAGTACGATACTGTATACGATGCCATGGAAAACTATCAGCCGGAAGATATGCCCATAGAAGGCGAGCCCGGTGATGATTTACTAGAAATAGCAGCCAAGAATGAAAAGGCCGCTATTGAATGGCTACAAGATCGCACCATAGTGCTACACGTTGAGAATTTTGGCATGTCCACCGGCGCGAGTGCACTGGACACGCCCATGATTAAAAGTATCGTCATCGCTGATTTTTAAGTATGAAAATTAAATCAGACCAGGACGGCCGATTCTATAATATAGAAATATCAGACAGTAACAAAGTCTTTTCTTTTGAGATTGAGATACAAAACGGCGAGGATGGCGCGTGGATAGACTATACCAACAGTGACGGCACACGCTACAACCTGTTAACAGTAGATGAAGGCGGACAGATCAGCAACGAGAAACCAAAAAAAGAATAGTATGACAAAAAAACACTACGAGGCCATAGCAGCGATAATAGCAGAAGTGAAACAAAACGAACAAAAACATAATCACGCTTGGCGTATTGCTGAAAAGCTAGCAGAATATTTTGCTAGTGATAATGCAAACTTCAAAAAAGATTTATTCTTTACCGCATCCGATTGTGAAGTCTTAAAGAAAAAGAGTCAGTTATAGCAGTTACCGTCAGACGGTAAACTAGCAAAACGGCCACTATATATATAGTGGCTTTTTTGTTTACCAACACAAAAATATTGTGCGACATTCAAAAAATAAAATAATTCCCCGCCAAAAAAATCACGTTTTTGTTTTTGTATGTAAGTAAGACGCAGCAAAAAATTTTTAGTAAACCTCACATACGTAGATTTTATTTACCCAATAACAAACCAACCATGTCACTATTAGACAAAGCCAAAGCCGATACCCACCGTAAAAACAAGGTAGTAACCGATGAGCACATAGAATTAGCCAGGGCCTTTGTAAACCAAGATATAGGAATATCAGCGGTCAACGAGGCACTGGGGCACACTCGGACATCAATGCAGGGATACGTCACCGTATGCCGAGCCTTACGAGAAGAGAACATACGAAGAATAAACAAACTTAAAACCTCACATACGTAGATTTTTAAAAGTAATCAAATAACCTATGACTAAAAACAACAACGTAGGAAAATGTGGCCACGCCAAATGTGCTGGCGGAGTATTGTGCTTTGAAAAAGGACCACCTATGGCCACTTACGAAAAGATGACATACGACGAACAATACGCCAAAGCCAAAGCACTATGGGAAAAAGCCCACCCGAACCGAGATTACGATCAGCACATAAATGAATTAGTAGACGAGTTTAAAAACAATTAACCATATGAGCGAATCAGACAAAGACTTCCTGCATATGTGTAAGTATTTCTGGAATAACAAAGAAGACATGGAGCGATATATAGGCTTTGATATTCAGAGATTGCAAAGATTGGACCCAGCTCTAGCACAAGCCTGGCTAAATTATCAAGAAGCATATATATATCTTGATTATTTGACAGACAGATCAAATTTATAACCAAAAAAACACCCCAATAACCAAGGGTGTTTTTTTGTAGTAACAATTCAGCCAAGAAAAGTAAAAAATGTGTTGGGGACCAGACCAACGTATATACTATAGCCCAATTATTACTAGAAGTCCATACCAGCAGTCACCCCGTCAGCGTTTACAGCTTCGAGCACACCATCATGTTCGGACTCCTGGTAGCAGGTTCTTACCTTCAGTCCGGTACGAACTCTCGAGCCATTACCTCCTCGTGCTTGCCCGATGTCGAACTTACGTAGTGGCTGAGTTTTTATCATCTGTCCGAACCGTTGCGGGGTCAGCGTCATGCGCCCTCGGTTTGGTCCAAGCCACTTTACATAGGTGTTGAACATTACCGAAACCTCAACCACATCATTAATACCGGCTGGCTCAAAGTATTCGTCCAGGTACTCAGCGATAGTATTACTACTCACCTTGTACTCTTCGATAGCGTCATCATGCCCTAGGATGGTAGTAAAGGTACCTTCCTCCCGTATGTCGGCCAATCCTGCGAGCATACGATTCAAAATTCCGCTGCTCTCAGCATCTAGCTTTTCAGGCAACTTCAAGTCGGCGTTGCCGTTATCATAAAATGAATTGGCAAATTCAATTAGAATCATCCGTCTGAAGATACCCACCTCAGCACTCATCGGCAGTGAGTTGGCGGTTAACACACACTTGAGTTTGTTCTTGGCACTGGGGTCTTCGTCTTTTCCTTTCCGTTCCACGGCAAATCTGTCACCGGTAATTAGGTTGCCTAAGTTGGAACCCATTTCGCTGCGCTTGATATCTACCTCATCAAAGTGAAGCAGCGTCCGACCAGTCAGTGACTTACCGATAAACCGAAATCTGTCACCGGTTAAATCGCCCAAGTCTTTTCTGATGGCCATGTCACCCAACACCTTGCCCCACACCTCAGCTATAGTTGACTTACCGCACCCAGGCTTTCCCACAAACGCCAGCATTTTCTGGTGCTTAATATCCGAAGTCAACAAGAGCCCGCTGAATTGGTCTATCACCCGTACCATGTCGCCAGCCAATTGGAAATCAACCATCATTTTGTCGTAGTGGGGGCACACTGCCGCGCCGTCAAAAGCCACCGCACTTACGCGGCGGCTGAGCCGTTTGGGAGTGTGAGGCTCGAACACTCTTGGCTTTACAACACCATCCTCATCAAGCTGCAAATCTAACTGCACCCAGCCGTTACTACAGTGGAACCACTTTTCGTCAGCATCAAAATCATCGTAGTGACAGCCGCGCTCGATAAACATAGACCGCATATGGATAATCATTTGCTTAACTCGAGCAATATTAGCCTCTTGCAAAAATCCCTCCTTGATTAACATGCGAGTGACGAGTTCTTGGACATGCACTTTTTTCCAGTCGTGATAGATGCCGGTCTTTTCATCGTAGTGGAAATACAATTCGTCACTCTCTTTCTCGAACAGTAGATTTGGGTATTCCTTGGCTATGTATTTATAAAAATGACGGAGGTGAGCACCGCGCAGTCGCTCAAGTTTTTTAGCGTCGCGCTCTCCTTCACCTTTGCGGTACTTGTGGTAGGCAGTGGCTTCCGGTGCGATGTCGGTTACTGGTTCCTTACCGTGGTCTGATAAAGTTTTGTTAAGCTGGTCCATTGGGTTATGTGTCATGCAGAATATATCTTATCACACTCAGCTTTGCTTGTGCATTACAGATTTGCAGAGTTTGGGGATAAGTGCAATTTTTTATTTGCAGTGATGTGCTATGATGGCCGTATGGATAAAGATAAATTAATTAAAGGGTTACTCGACGACAAAAGAACAGAGCTTATTTGGGCGTTATCCTTGCAAAAATATACTCAATCAGACATTGCTTATATATTGCGTGACGCAGATATATCAACAGTCAGTAGGACTATTGCCAAGATGCCAACCGATTACCAACCGAAGTGGATTAAGAAATAACTATATGCAAACAAAAACAAACCGACTACACCCACAAGAATTAAAAAGACGAATTAAACTTACCGTAGAAGAAAAACGTGCTGAGTGGATAAAAACCAAAGAAGGTAAACGACAAAATAAATAACCAACCATATGAATCAAGAAACAGCCTTAGAAGTAATGAAAAGTGGAGTAAACACTTTCCTAACAGGACCACCAGGATGCGGCAAGACGTACACTACCAACTTATTCCTCGACTGGGCATATGACAACGGTAAGAAAATTACTGTCTGTGCATCAACCGGAATTGCAGCCACGCACATCAATGGCTCGACTCTTCATTCGTATTTAGGAGTACGCAACGATGACGTGCTTGATATTGACGACTTGCTGCAAATTATTAACAACAGCTACACCCAGAAGCGACTCAACGGTACAGACATACTAGTGATTGATGAAGTGTCTATGCTGTCAGCGCAGATGATTGAGAACCTAAATCAAATTCTGCAAAAGGTGCGAAGCAACAGTCTCATCTTTGGAGGGGTACAAATCATTTTTGTGGGTGACTTCTTTCAGTTGCCACCTGTGAAAGCAGCCTATGCTTTCCACTCACCAACCTGGATTGAGGCGCAGCTCACAGTCTGCTATCTGTCACATGTGTACCGGCAGAGCGACCCAGTATTTATTGACCTCTTGCAAGGGATTCGTGACGGGGTGTTGACTGATGCTCAGATGGAAATAATTCAGTCACGATATAAAGAAGATGTATCCGGACTCGATTGTTTGCGTATCGAAACTATCAACAAGAATGTTGATATGTTTAATGACCGGCAGCTAGACCGAATTGAAGGTACTCCCAAGTTGTATCAAATGCGGTATGACGGTAACGAAATGATGGTTAAAGGACTTATAAAATCATGTATGTCACCAGACAAGCTGTTTCTAAAAGTAGGAGCGCGGGTGATGTTTACCAAAAATGATGGGTACGAAAAGCAATATGTAAACGGTACGCAAGGGAGAGTACTAGAGCTCAGGGATAGCTCAGTAGTTGTAGGAACCACTGATGGTCAAATTATTACTGTGGCTGAAGACTCATGGGAGCGGGCAGAAGGTTACGGATTCAATAAAAAAATCCTCGCGTCTGTAACTCAGATTCCTCTGCGACTGGCTTACGCGATTACTACGCACAAGAGCCAGGGTGCTACATTTGACAAAGCCGTCATTGATCTGACTCAAGCGTTTGAAAGCGGTCAGTCATATGTAGCCATCTCGAGAGTACGGACACTCGAAGGTCTATTCCTGCAAGGAAAGATTGGTCGTAACTTTCTAAAGGTAAGTGACGAGGTAAAGGAGTATGATAAAACAATCAGAGAAACTCAATCTTAGCGGAGCCCTAGAAA
>Ga0136589_1001089_pt1 | contig 12710 bp, 11 predicted proteins | sample AntRauMFilla3764_FD_104640 | JGI IMG/M metagenome (GOLD analysis project Ga0136589, IMG submission 104640) | Saline lake microbial communities from Rauer Islands, Antarctica - Metagenome Filla 3 #764 | ecosystem: Environmental > Aquatic > Non-marine Saline and Alkaline > Saline | place...
GAGAGGGATATAGGGTGAGTCGGGATAAACATCCTAAATTATTTAATCGGAATAGTTGCCAGTAAAACTTTTTTGGACAGCCTCCTTGGTGTTTAATCTGGGTTAACTGATGCGTTTATCCCAACAAGCTGATCGTCCGCTTAAGAATTCAACAATTTAACAGAAGGCTTTGCAAAACTAGGGATTTTGTCATAGTTCAAGACCAGTCCGCCAGCCGGCGGATGGAACCGGAGCGTATTGACTTACACGTGAAGATTTCAATGTCATGACAACGACGAAATGTGGCAAAAGCACAATTTTGTGCCGCAGGCATCCCGTTGGGGCAAAGCCTTCTAACAGTTTACCAAACCTACAATCTTCACTCCTATGATTCCCTTTTCAGTCTTAGATCTCGCCATCGTCACAGAAGGCAGTACAGTTGCCGATGCAATTCAAAACAGCCGTACACTTGCCGCCAAGGCTGAACAGATGGGTTTTAAACGTTTCTGGCTGGCCGAACATCATAACATGGAGAATATTGCCAGTTCCGCAACTTCTCTTCTGTTGGGCCATGTGGCGGAAGCTACTTCCTCTATCCGGGTAGGCAGCGGCGGCATTATGCTGCCAAATCACTCACCGCTGATTATCGCCGAACAGTTTGGCACGCTGGCCACCATCTACCCCGGCCGGATTGACCTCGGCCTTGGCCGCGCCCCCGGAACCGATCAAACCACAGCGGACGCAATACGTCCCGACCGCATGAGCCAGGTGCAGCAGTTTCCACAAAACGTAAAACAGCTTCAGAGGTATCTCTCGGCCGAAAACAGCAACAGCAGCGTGCGGGCCATTCCCGGTGAGGGAACCAACGTACCGATCTGGATCCTCGGCTCAAGCACCGACAGTGCTTTCCTGGCTGCCGAATTGGGCCTTCCATATGCGTTTGCAAGCCATTTTGCCCCGCAACAGCTGATGCCCGCTCTTCGAATTTACCGGGAACGTTTCAAACCATCCAAACAACTTAATGAGCCATACGTCATGCCTTGCATAAATATTATCTCAGCCGACACAGATGCAGAAGCGGACTATCTCTCCACCTCCATGCTGCAGATGTTTATGGGTGTAATAACCGGCGAGCGAAAACCGATGCCACCGCCTGTGGATGATATGAGCACCGTATGGTCGCCACAACAGAAGATGATGGTACAGCAGATGCTTGCCTGTTCATTCATTGGCAGCAAAGAGTCTGTGCTTGCAGATCTTGAAGCGTTTATCGATCAGACCGGTGCAGATGAACTGATGGTTGCGTCCTACATCTACGATTTTGAGCAGCGACTGAAATCTCACCGATTGATTGCGGAAGCTGTTGAGGTTTGATTTGCTGGGCTCCAGTCAGGCAGCCAGGAAACCTTTGTTGAGATTATTCCAGAATATCTATGGCCTTCAAAAATTCGGCGGGACTATACACAGGAAGGTCGCTTTTTTTTAAATCCTTTAGATTCCTTGTAAGAATTGCCTCCAGGTTTGCTTGGATGGCTGACTGATGGATTACAGCGTCTTCATAGTCAGAAAACCCACTCTCTAATGCACCTTCTAAAACAGCCCTTGTAATCGTGGCAATATGGAATATTTTTAGAACGTCACTCACGTAATTTTCTGCATCTTTCGGGGTGAGGGCTTTTGCAAGTAAATAATGAATCGTAGTAACAGTGGTGCCACATAACCATCCTTCAATTTTACTTTGTTCAGCAAATCCAACCAGTTGTGATGAGTCTTCAAAAAATGGATCCCGCTTCAGGAACACATCCAATAAAACATCCGTATCAAAAAGAACTTTCATTTGAGATGTTTGTCCTCTAAAAACGTTTTATAGTCTTCTTCCCGAACATCCGTATGTTTTAAAATACCGACTAACGAAGCAGTAACAGGCGGTAACTGTTTCCGGGACGTGGCTGATTCTGATTCAATGAGAGTAAAAATACTCAGCCACCATTTGGGAAACAGAGGTTCCTTTTTGTTTGGCTCTTTTTTTCGCCTGTTTTATTAATGATTCTTCTAATCGGAGTGTCAGTTTACTTTTCATAAATATGACGTATTAAATTTATTGAAAAATACGTCAGGCAGAGTCATTAATGCAAAAATTAGTGACTACTCAGACGGTTTAAGTTTAACTCAAACAAATTACGCCTTATTTGTCTCTTTGGTCTCCTTCAAAATCAGCAATTGATTTAGTTTGAAAACATAGCAGGTCTTGCTTTTACAGATTCTTCGCCGCGGGCACACCTTCGGAGTATCAAACGGAGAAACCCCGTTTAATTCAGAATGACAACGCGTTTCACCGGAACCGGGGAAGCGTGATGAAATAGTAGCGAAGACTTTCGAATTCTAATCCGCGCCACCCGCTCTCTGCCCCACGAGCTTGTCATCCGTTGGTGGCCGGACATTGTCCTGAACGATGCCTTTGCTTTTGAAGGCATAGTGAAGGAGCTGAAAAAGCAATTATCCATAAATATTGTACCTCAACCCATAAAGTTTCCCGTAGAACCGTTTAGTTATATCCTCTCCTGTTATTTCAAGAATAGTTTTTATTCGTCTAAGCAAAATCCCCAAATGAAGTGTCTGATCATCACAATCTAAAAAAATCGTGAAATAATTTGAACAAAGTGAAGATTTAGAGTCAATATATCAGTGATCCATGCTTAGCAAGCTAAAAACGGCAAGAATTGTTTACAGCCAAACGGATCAGGAATTGCGGCATCACCTCTCCCCTCATGCCCCCGCAAAATTCTGGTTGTGATCCATCGAATAAATCCCAACATTAAGATCTTCGGCAAAGTGAACCACCATCTTACTTATAACTGACAGGAGATTTTATGAAAATTCTGATTTTGATTTCGGCACTGTTCTACGGACTTATTGCAACAGGGTCTGTTAAAGCACAGTCCACTGATATTCCAACTAAAGACCAGCAAATTACCGCAGCCGTATCTGCGGCCCCCCAGCCAATGCAGGAAGGCGCTGCGGTTCTCGGGTATAATTCAAACGGTGAGCTCGTCACCCTGCGTGAGGGACAAAACGAAATGACCTGTCTTGCTGATAATCCTGAAGACAACCAGTTTCATGTAGCGTGCTACCACAACGATCTTGAGCCTTTTATGGAGCGCGGTCGAGAGCTCAAAGCTGAGGGACATTCGACGGAGGAAGTTCGCGAGATTCGTCAGCGCGAGATTGAAAACGGCACGCTTTCTATGCCTGAAAAACCGATGTCGCTCTACTCGCTTACAGGCGGTGCTGACGCCTGGGATTACACAACCAACACGCTAAAGTCAGCCCGGCCACTTTATGTGGTTTATGTCCCATACGCCACAGTTGAGACAACCGGTATTTCCACATCGCCCGCAAGTGAGGGAGCGCCCTGGCTGATGGATTCCGGAAAGCCATGGGCTCATATTATGATAGGAACGGGACGAACCCTTGGGAGTAAGGTAGAGCAGTAATTGCAGGCTCAATACACCTCCAAGGTTTTGGAAACCTTGGAGGTCTGAGGTCTGAGAAGATTCAGTAATTATCTATTCTACGCGCAGCAAGCTCCATGCAAATAGTTTTAATATTTAGTACTATTTAGGTACAGAAGTATGACAAATGATCTCAACGCCTGAGATAGGGAAAGCCTAACGCATGAATGGCTTTAGCGATGTTAAAAGCTAACGGGTGCAAGCAGTTATCCGTCAGTTTTTAACAATTCCCCCGATCGCTAACTTACATCCTTTCAGGCCTCTGATCATCCACCAAAAGAGATTACTAAAGGGGACTTCCTGATGAGCACAGATACATTTATTCGAACCGTTATAGCAGGTTTTTTTGCGACGTTTGTAATGACCATTATTTCATTTCTAAATGGCGGGCTTGGCCTGCCTGTCATTGATGTCGGCCATATTTTGAAAGAGAGCTTTAACCACGTGCATCCGGGAGAGCCTTACTCCATCTTCTGGGGTAATATGGCCTATAACGTTATGGGAGTCATGCTTGCACTTATCTGGGTCGCTTTTCTGCATCAGCGAATACCCGGTAACTGGATTTTTAAGGGGGTCGTCTTCGGTGTGATGATATCCATTATAGCCGGGGCCATTGTATCGCCTCTTGCGATGCTTGCCGGGGGCGACAGCGTCGGAATGTTCTATTATGACACATGGATCCCCGGCCGAATACTCATCGCCGGTCTGATTATGCATATCAGCTACGGGTTGGTTCTGCTGCTTGGCCTCACAGTAGCCGGCGTTGATGGAATGGCCCGGAGCACATAGTATTTCCGGCTGTCTCTGATTGGGTAGCCACAGCTTAGTTGATTTACAGGCTCTCAGAACATATATCCCACCGACGAGGGCTGGCGAAGCAGCCAGCCCGTCAGACTATACCGCGGCACGTGAGTCGTTAAGACTTCGTGCTCAACACAATCGCTCTTGAAGAGCAGCAGGCGCCGGGCTATCGGCTCAACAAGAATATCTTTATCCCCTCCCTGACCCGTCTCTCCACGATAGATTTTCAGTTCACCGCCATCGCCCGGTTTCCAGTTTTCGTTGAGATAGACCAGCACCGTAATCTGCCGGTTTGATCGCTCCTTAAACTGATCCAGGTGCCTGTTATAGCGCGACCCGGGCGGGTACTTGGCAATGTGAAATTCCGAATCGGTCAGGCTCAGATAGCAGTATCGCCTGAGTTTTTGGTTCAGGTCATCCATGAGCTCAAAAAATGGGGCCATTTCAGTATCTTTTTCGTGATCCAGCCAGTGAATAAAATCCCCGCGGATAACTGATTTAATCTGAAACTCTCCAGAACTGCCAATCCCCGCTTTCTGCAGCCGGTCTTCACTCTCCATGGTTTGGAAAAATTGCATGATTGTCCGGTAGAGCTCCGGTGATATAAAATCATCAATCACAACATAATCGTGCTCGGCGAGGCTCTCCATCCATTCAACCCATATCTCTTCTGTATATTTCAAATCACATCCCATATTTCCCTCCTCTTGTTTAAAATAAACCTGGAACAAAATCAGCCATATCTACACTGCTTCACTGGACAGCGTACACACCGCTTATTTTTTACTCCTGCTCTGTCTCGATAGTGGCTAACGGATTGACAGCAAACATATTCTCGGCTACCGGCTCTCCTCCAATGAGATGCCGCTGTACGATCTGCTCCAGAACGTCAGGCGTACACGAGTGATACCAGATTCCCTCCGGGTAGACTATAGCTACGGGGCCTCGCTTGCAAACCCTCAGACAGTTTGCTTTCGTGCGAAACACACCCAACTCCCCGTCCAGCTGAAGCTCTTTCAGTCTCGATTTCAAAAACTTCCACGACGCCAGTCCTTCTTCATGTTTACAGCATTTCGGTTTTGTTTGATCCGCACATAAAAAAATATGCCGCTTTACTGATTCAATATGAAGCGTCTCCACTTTCTTTCGAAGTCTTTTTTTGCTCTTTTTATTCATGTCTACTGACCATTGCCGTTTGGATGTATTAGCTGATAATTTACGCCTAATTTACATCCATCAACAAGAAATCGATGCTTTATCTATTTTATCATCGCTTTCTTATATTGATCTGTTCGTCTCCATGGTGTTTTTCATGAATCAATACACCGGCCGATTCGTATTAACCATTGTTATACCGACCAATCAAGATTTTAAAAACAGTTCTATATCATGTATCAACAGTTTCAGGTAAATATTCAATACAAAACGCGTGAACGCAGAATCTTCAACGCGCTTCTTACACTAGCCACCGGTGTTTTATCGCTTATCTACCCCAATTTTCTCTACCTGATTGCCGGCGGCTACCTGATCTCTCTCGGCCTGATGTTTCTCTATTTCAAAACCCCGTCAGTGATCGCCGCATTTCCGATTCTTACAGGCGTTTTTATCTTTCTTTTTCCGGAGGTTATCCCCATCACTATGGCGGTATTTCTCGGATTTTTTGGCTTGATTCTTCTGTTGAGCTTCGGTTTTGTATTTATGGGAGTTTTAACACTCATTATCGCAGCTCTGATTATCTCCAACCCCGACTCAATTGCCTATCTGATCGCCGCGTTTCTGCTTCTTTATGGGGTATCAAACCTGATCAAACTGTTTCAGAAGGACGGTGGGGGTGGCGACCAAAAACCAAAAGACCGGAACGAGATTGTCATTGAGTAGGTGTTTCTTCTTATTTGTGCTTATGCTTCGAATTCGATTACTTCGGTTTAATATTTTCATGTGACCATTAACTGAATTACGCCACATTGTCCTCGAGCCTTGTCGCCGCAATATCGCTTCTTCTTTTTGCCATCGGGTATCGCTATTATTCAAAATTTTTAGCGGAGAAGATCTACCGGCTCAACCCCGATTTCATGACGCCGGCTCACGAATTCAATGATGGCGTAGACTTTGTACCCGCAAATAAATTTGTACTACTGGGGCACCACTTTACCTCCATTGCAGGTGCGGCTCCAATCGTGGGACCAGCCATTGCAGTCTACTGGGGATGGCTGCCGGCTATGCTCTGGGTCGTCTTTGGCACCCTGTTTGCCGCCGGTGTGCACGATTTAGGCACGATGGTGCTCTCGGTTCGCAACAAGGGTCAGTCAGTTGGCACACTCGCTAACAAGCTAATTGGCCACCGTGCAAAGATCCTGTTCCTATTCATTATTCTAATCCTGGTACTGATGGTAAATGCTGTCTTTGCCTGGGTAATATCCAGCCTATTCATCAATTTTCCGGCCACCGTACTCTCCATCTTTATTCAGATTCCGTTAGCCATCTGGATTGGTTTCCGATCTTACCGTAAAAGCGGTGGCATGGTACTTTCCACCGTTATCGTGCTTGTGGTGATGTATGCCACGGCCATAATCGCCAGCTATGCACCCGTTCTGCAGATCGATCTTGTGGCTTGGTTTGGCGGAGAGGGTACTGCAACGGGGCTGTTAGATTTGGGGGCTATGGAGACGGCATTTTTAATCTGGATCTCCATTCTCATGATTTACGTCTATTTTGCATCAACCCTCCCTGTATGGATGCTTCTCCAGCCGAGAGATCTCATCAACGCCTACCAGCTGGTCCTGGGACTGATAATTCTCTACCTTGCCTTGTTCATAACAAGTCCTGCCATTACAGCACCGGCAACCAACCCAAACACAGGCGATGTCAGTTGGTTTCCCCTGCTGTTTATAACAATCGCCTGCGGTGCCATCTCTGGCTTCCACGGGCTGGTCTCATCCGGAACCACATCCAAACAGCTCGATAATGAATCGGACGCACGTTTTGTTGGCTACCTTGGCGCTATCGGCGAGGGCTCACTTGCCCTGATAACCATCGTGGCAATTGTCACATATTTCAATACCACCGGGGAGTTCCTCGATATCTACCACTCGTTTGAAGCCGCAGGGGCTTCCGGTCTTTCCATATTTGTCCAGGGTGCGGCTACTCTCGCCACCGGGCTGATGATTCCTATTCAGGCGGCCGAAACGATAATCGCGGTCATTGTGATTAGTTTTGCCGCCACAACTCTCGATACATCTGTCCGGCTTATGCGCTACATCATCAATGAACTCGGGGATGAATATGAGATCCGTCTGTTCAAAAAACTTCATCCATCTACGGCTATTGCTGTTGTGGCAAGCGCTGCTCTGGTTTTATTACCCGAAGGACCCCGTGGTCTTGGCTCAGGTGGTTATTTGTTATGGCCGCTTTTTGGAACATCCAACCAATTACTTGCCGGCATCAGCCTGCTGCTAATTACCATCTGGCTGCACCGGAAAGGCCGCTCTATCATTTACACGCTCATCCCCATGATTTTCTTGCTGTTTATGACGCTATGGGCAATGACCGGGCAAGTGATTTTTCAATGGTCGGGACTGGGTAATGCAGACGCCAACTGGCTTCTATTTAGCTTTGGAGCAATCATTCTCGGATTTACGATCTGGATTTTTATTGAGGCATTGGTACTTTTCAGACAAGATAATACTCAGTCAACAGATTCAGACTCCTGACTAATAGCCGGCGGTGTTTTCCACTCCACTTGCCTTGCTTCACTCCTTTACATTTCTTCCATTTCACTGCCTGAAATTGAATTATTAATCTTTTTAATCATTACCATTCAGGCATGTCTTGCCATTAAGTGAATCATTTTAAGTCTTGAACTGTACTATTTAATCCTTATAATTGCAGTTCAAAATACCATTAACGATGATTTTATATTTCGTCTTTTCATAACCATAAGCAGTAGATGAAGAACCCGTTTCGCAAAAAAGCCCCTGATCAAGAACATGTCATTCAGCCTTCAAAGGACGGGCTGGGAACCTTCGGCGGAGTTTTCACGCCCTCTATCCTCACAATTCTCGGCGTTATCATGTACTTGCGGTTTGGCTGGGTCGTGGGGAATGTGGGGCTCATCGGTACGCTTTTAATCGTTACCCTTGCTACGGCCATTACATTTTTGACCGCTTTGTCCATTGCAGCAATTGCCACAGATCAACGCGTCAGGATTGGAGGCGCCTACTATATGATAAGCCGCTCGCTCGGAATTGAACCGGGCGGAGCTATCGGAATCCCGCTCTATATTGCGCTGGCACTGTCCGTGGCTCTCTATACCGTTGGGTTTGCCGAAAGTGTTGTAGGAGTCTTTCCATCTCTCGATTTTAAAACCGTGGGAATGGTAACCACTGTCGCGGTGGCAGTACTTGCAATGGTTTCCGCAAAGGTCGCCATCAGAGCCCAGTATTTTATCATGTTTGGAATTGCCATCTCTTTGATTTCACTCATCTTCGGTAGCCCTGTTGAGCAATCCGATATTGAAATGTGGGGCGCGGCAGACCGAAATTCTGAAGGTTTCTGGATTGTTTTTGCTGTCTTTTTCCCCGCTGTGACAGGCATTATGGCCGGCGTAAATATGTCGGGAGATCTTAAAAACCCGTCTAAGTCTATTCCAAAAGGAACATTTTATGCTATTGGCGTGGGCTATATTGTCTACATGGTACTTCCGATCATTCTGGCAAATCGCGCCGACGCCCTCACCCTTATCGAAGATCCGCTGATTATGCGCAAAATGGCCTGGTGGGGTGATGCTATTCTAATAGGTGTGTGGGGAGCAACCCTATCGAGTGCGGTCGGGAGTGTTCTGGGAGCGCCGCGTGTCCTTCAGGCACTGGCAAGAGATGGTGTGCTTCCACGATGGCTGCGCTGGCTTGGGCGCGGAGACGGCGAAGACGACTCCCCTCGTCTCGGAACCCTTTTGACAATGTTTGTCGCTCTGCTGGCTGTCTACCTTGGAAACCTGAACATCATTGCTCCGGTTTTAACGATGTTTTTCCTCACAACCTATGGCGTTTTGAATGCCGCTGCCGGTATTGAACGCCTGCTTGACAGTCCGTCTTTCCGGCCGGAATTTAAAGTACACTGGAGCTTCTCCCTGTTGGGAGCGGTAGGATGTCTGGCCGTGATGTTTTTAATCAACGCGGTAGCCACACTTCTTGCGTTTGTTTTCATAGCAACCATCTTCCTGTGGCTGAAAAGACGTGAAATGAAATCTGCCTGGGGCGATGTGGGCAAAGGCCTCTGGATGGCGCTGATTCGTTTCGGCCTGATGAGAATCTCCAACGAAAAAGAAGCTAAAACCTGGCGCCCAAACCCTCTCGTGCTCTCCGGAGCGCCTACGAAACGCTGGCATCTGATCGATTTTGCAAACTCCATCACCCATAATCGCGGAATCCTGACGATTGCAACGGTTTTAACAAGCGACAATATCGACCCGATTCGCCAGAAGAATATGGAGGAGAACATTCGTGATTTTCTCTCCAAACGAAGTATTCAGGGACTTGTTCGTGTCATATCTTCGCCTGATACATTCAAAGGGGCCGAAGATCTCGTAAAATCCTATGGGCTTGGTACACTTGTTCCAAACACCATAATCCTTGGGGATAGTGAAAATGACCAGATCAGGGATAAGTATTGTGAGATGATCACCCACTTTTACGAACAGAAACGTAATACAATTGTCATTCACGATAATGATGAAAATGTATTCCGCAACAAACGGAAAATAGACCTGTGGTGGGGCGGGCTGAAAGGAAACGGCGGCTTGATGATGATACTTGCCTATCTCCTGCAAAGCAGCCGCGGCTGGTGGAATGCTGAAGTAACCATCAAAATGATGGTGGCCGACGAACGGGCTGCCGAAGATGCACGTCAGAATTTGACCCGAATTACGGAGAAGCTGAGAACCGGAGCAACTTCAGAGGTTATTGTTTCCAACGGCCGTTCATTTAATGATGTCCTTCATGAATCTTCGAAAGACGCAGATCTCATCTTTATGGGAATGGCAACTCCTGATGAAAATTTCGCCGAATACTATAAGAAAGTTCAAACACGTCTCAGCGGCCTCCCCACAACGGTTATGGTGCTGGCCGGCGAGGATATATCCTACGGCGACGTCCTGCTCCAACAGGACGCTTTTGACGAGGATTAACGAGGAAATATAAGCTTTTTACAGGTTCACGCTTTCGCTCGAGCGATTCATATGCACATCTGAGATAGTACGATAGGCAATTCCCTAAGAACAAGTGATTTTTAAATCACTTTTTTAAAAAAAATGGATCTACAAAAAAGTTTGTGGGTAAGTAAATGAGGTTGTTTGTTCAGCGACCTGGCTGTGGGCACGCGTGCCAGTCTTATCGTTACAATTTTTCTTTGCAGTTCGCGTGGGCTCCTGCAAGAGTCGCGATTGTCTGCTCTTATTTTTTTGTAGCAACAAATATTCTGTCCAATTCACAACTGGCAGGAACTTCGCTCCGCTACATACTCTACCAGGTTGTTTTGTTCAGCACCATGTTACATTTTTAATAAGATTCAACAGGGTAAATCCACTACAAAGGGGATCGCTAACCATTGAGGTTTTTCGAACTACTACTCTGTTCTACTTTGGAACATTAGACCTCTACCCACAAACTTTCCTGTAGATCCAAAAAAATAAACACCCGCTCAGAGTTTGAAATCTTTATAAGTAGAGGTCCACCTAAACTATTTTTTTACACGAGTTTAGCGATTCATTTTCTCATTAAAAATCAGCTTTTCAACTATTATTATGGGCATTTACAGATCTATTTATTAAAACAATATAATTTTCATTCTAAGCCCCCTTAAGTATGTTTGCGACTCAAACTACGATATAGAGATTCATCAATACCCATCGTACTCATCTCACAAACAACATAAATAAGAGTTACTATATGAAATATTACCTCAAAACGTATTCAACTTTTCTAATGCTAATGGTGGCAGGTGCACTATTCATTACTGCGTGCCAGGATAGCGTAAATCCTTCACTTGAAGAATCTGTAGCTCCATACCTGGAGCTCGAAGCAATTGAAGGCGCATCAAATACTAATGTAACCGTAAATCGTGGAGACGCGCATGGTCTCGACAGCTACTTTGCCTTCGATTTGAGCAATATCGAAAGCAACGGATTAATCCGGGAAGGAGTTGTAGAAGGCTGGTGTCTGGAGTGGAATAAGCCCATTCGCCAGAACAATGATGTCCATCAGGGTGTAGAGCTGTACAACACTTATGGCAGCAGCACATGGAAGTCAGCTAACTACCTGATGACTATCAAGAAAGAACTGAAGGCAAACGACCCTGACCTGACCTACCGTGAAATTCAGGTCGCTCTTTGGTCTCTTATCGATACCCCTACATTCAATCTCGATGAAGTACTTCAGGAAGGTCGTATGCCGTCACGCATGATCAGTAACGGTCAGCCAAATTTCAGCGTCAAGAAAACGAAGGAAATTGTCAACCGTGTTCGAAAAGAAGTGGGAAATTTTGAGTATAAGCCGGGGTCACCTATTATTGTCTTCTCAAGGACAGAGGACGATCAGCAAAACATTGGTGGAGTAACCACTACAAAAGTAACTGTCTCTGGTGATACATTTGTTCCGGAAGAATATTTCGGTTGGTTGTTTAATCGAGATAAAAATACACAGTCGCCTTATGTTTTTACAGCAGATGAAGCGAGTATAGGGTCAGGTAGCCTGTATGTGGAACCCATTACAAATAGCATTAATGGGAATGCCGATAAATTTATAGGTGAACTCTTTTTGAATAAGGGCATCGCAAATATTGATTCCTTATCCTACGATTTTTTGATTGGCCCGAACGGAGATGCATCAGACGAAAATGAGTTTTATCTGAATGTGTATGCTAATTTTGGGGAGTCGTCCTTTAATAAATACTACGATTGTAAATATGATGTGGTTCCATCGACCGGATCAACTTCTGATTGGACGACGGTCACTTTCGACCCGACTCAGTCTTATCAGGTAACTACTCGAAGCGGTATAAGTGCTTCTCCGTACACTTGTCCATCAGTACCTGCTGATATGGATAATGATAGTCCTGGATCCACGATCCACTTTGTTGCAATAAATGTTGGCGACACGTCCGGAAATGACCAGGATCTTGACGGATATTATGATAATTTTGTTGTTACTCTTCAAAGTGGCACAACCGTGTATGATTTTGAATGATCGAATATAACTTAATCGTAAATTGCAACTATAGATAGAAGATAAGAAAGATATGTAAAGCCTCTCATCCTTTCAGGTTGAGAGGTTTTTTTATATCTGCAAATTATTCCCCTGAAGCAGATATACCGTCTTCTTTTAAATAAAAGTCGAGCCAGTCTACCCAGCGGGTCCACAAATC
>Ga0136589_1001094_pt1 | contig 12678 bp, 12 predicted proteins | sample AntRauMFilla3764_FD_104640 | JGI IMG/M metagenome (GOLD analysis project Ga0136589, IMG submission 104640) | Saline lake microbial communities from Rauer Islands, Antarctica - Metagenome Filla 3 #764 | ecosystem: Environmental > Aquatic > Non-marine Saline and Alkaline > Saline | place...
AGCAGAATGCAGAGGGGATTGATATAGTCGAAGCGCAGTTCTCCGCCGGGATACAGCAGGCGCTGGTATTGCTTACTGAAGATGCGGCGGTAGTGGGACACGGGGTTTGGGGTGGGAAGGTAGAAGGTGGGAAGGTTGCAGGTGGGAAGGTAGAAGGTGTGAAGGTAGCAGGTGTGAAGGTAGAAGGTGGGAAGGTAGCAGGTGTGAAGGTAGCAGGTGTGAAGGTAGAAGGTGGGAAGGTTGCTGGTGTGAAGGTTGAAGGTTTGAAGTGGCAGGTGAAAGGTAATAAGGTGGGGAGGTTGCTTTATTACCTTCCCACCTTCCCACCTTCCCACCTTCCCACCTTCTAACCTTCCCACCTTCTAACCTTCTAACCTTCCCACCTTCCCACCTTCTAACCTTCCCACCTGTCAGGAGCTCAATTGACGTCTCCCAGGTAATTGGTGGCTGCATCGAATCCTTCGTGGGTGAAGAAGGATTTAATGACTTCGGGCAGGAAGCGGCGGTCTTGAAGCTCATGCAGGGGGATCCACTCGATGCCGACTTGTTTCTTGTCGAGTTCGCTGCCCGGGCCGATGCTCCCGGGGTCCGGAAGGTTGCAGCGAAAGACGTTCTCGACCTGATGAAAGGTACGGTGGGCCTTACGAAACTCATGGTTCTTGCCGATATATTCCCGCACATAGAGCAGCTCACCGACTTCCACATCGGTGCCGATTTCCTCCAGACACTCCCTTTTTAGTCCTTCTTGGAGGGTTTCGCCGTGACGCTGTCCACCACCTGGCAATATGTAGAATACCCCGGTCTTATCGCGCATCTTGATCGTGAGTAATTTGCTCTGATGGATGATGAGGGCACGGGCAGCTGTTCGAATAAATTGCATAAGATTATTCCTACAGCAAATCCTACTCTTTTGGAGGAGCAAGTCTCAAGGAAAACCTCTGTTTCTGTCCTGTGGGAAATCTGCCAGGGTATTTAGAGTCGTCGGGCCATTTAATTTCGACATAGAAAATGATTTAATAAAGGTATTTGGGATGAAAGAAATCAACCTGGCACGACTTATCCGACAGTTTTCCCACTCACCCGCCAAGATCGCTTGGATCGAGGCTTATTTGTCGGATCAAGGCACCTTAATGGCGCTCTTGGATGCGGTCGATGATAGTCCTTATAGTTTATCCCAGTGGATCGACGCTTTCATCGTTGTTGGGCAATGGATGGAGGTGCGCGGACTGCGAGCCTCTTTTGGAGACCAGCTGGGCTACGTGCACTGCGCTTGCGAGTCCGCGGGCACGGGGGCCAACCTGACTACGCTTTCCGCCGTCGTGAGCGAGATGCTTGATGACTACGGCTTCGGGTTTTCCCAGCCAAAAGACGAGAGCTAGTGCCGTGCGATTTCGTCCAGGACCTGTTGCTTTGATCTTTGCAGGCCGGGCGTCTGCACCTTTTGGGCGAGTGTGATCGCTTCTCCGCTTCGGCCGAGCTTTGCCATCACGCGGGCCCGGTGCAGATCAAGTATCTCTGCTTGCAGTTCATTTTTTGCCTCTTTTCGCATTTTGTTCCAATGCAGAAGTGCGGACTTCCAATCCGGACTGCTGAGATCGTAATAGGCTTCACCGAGGCGCATCTTTAAATCGAAGGCGTTGGGCTCCAGGGCGACCGCCTTATTAAAGGCTTTTAACATCTCCCGCTCCAAAGCGTCGCGGGTAAAGATGCCTTCTTTAATATATGTGGTGCGAAATTCGTGTAAGAGCTGACCGAGTGCGAAATGGTAGATGGCGGTTTCCGGTTCGAGTTCGACGGCCCGCAGGTAGAAGGGCAGTGCAGCCTTGGGTTTGCCGCCTTCAGCCATGTAGGTGCCGATTTGTTGTTTGACGACGGCGATATTCGGCTCGATTTCGTCGGCCTGGAGGAAGGTGTTGAACGCTTCATCAAATCTTTCCACCCGCCGGAGCAGTTTTCCGTAGAGGATCAAGGCATTCACATCCTTCGGGTGGTCTATGAGGTAAGCGCTGTAGGCTCCGATTAGGTCAGTTACATGCCGTTTAATGTCACCCGAACTGTAAAATTCGGGGTCCTCCGCTATTCTTTTGTAAACATTTTCCTCGCGCATGGCGATGTCAGCCAGTCGTTTGTCCGCGAGGGTGGATTGTGCCACTGTCGTTGATGCCGCTGCGAGGCAGAGCAAGAGAATAGAAAATGATCGGTGCACATTAAATGTCATGACTCGATATGATTAGAATGGCTAGGGAAAACACGGAAAGCACGAAATCTCAGACATGAAGCACTTCCGCGTGTTTCATCCTTAATTTCCTACGATTGTTTCGGCTTGGCCTGACACTCTGCGGCCAAAAGCGAAGGCTTTCGGCTACATCCCTGTCAGCGGGCCAAAAGCGTAGGCTTTTGGCTACATTCTTGAATCGAAATTTTGGAAAAATTCTTTGGAACGGATGCTAGCGCGAGTTTTGAGAATAGAAATCTATGAATTGACCCCGGTCGAGAGATCTTAAATTATTTAGACTGATCTGTCGCATTCCATACCAATACCCAATTATACAAAAAATGAGCCACGAAGCCACTTATAGAAAACTTGCCCATGAGATGATCATGGCAGGCGTTAATGTCGCCGATCCACGCCAGTCGATTAAAGACAACGTTAAACTCGATGGCGATACGCTCACCGTGTGCGGCGATGTCTTTTCAATGAAGGATTACGACCGGGTCCTGCTTTTTGGGGCGGGCAAGGCATCGACCCCCATGTGCCAGGCTTTCGAAAAGATCGTAAAGCCCGACGACGGATTGGTGATCACCAAGATCGGTGAAGAAATCTGTATTGCGGAGGTGGAGACGATTCCGGTGAAGCGGGCTTACCACCCGGAGCCCCGGGCCGAGAATGCAGAATATTCACGTGAGATTCTCGATAAGATTGATGGCATTGGGGAGGATGAAAAGGTTCTGGTCTTTCTGATGATTTCCGGTGGTGGCTCAGCCCTCTTTTCCTGCGCGCCGGAAGCGGTGGGCATCGAGGATAAATTTAAGCTTAATCAGCTACTGATGAAGTGTGGTGCCCACATTCACGACATCAATACGATCCGTAAGCACTGCTCCGATATCAAAGGCGGCAAGTTTGGGCAACGGGTGGTGCACAAGGGAGGGACACTGGTCTCGTTGATTCTTTCTGATGTGGTGGGCGATGATCTGAGCGTGATTGCTTCCGGCCCAAGTTACAAGGATGACAGCACTTTCGAAGACGCGGTTCGCCTGATGAAGCAGTATGGCATTTGGGATGAGGCCCCGCAATCGGTGCGCGAGCACATGGAGCGTGGGCTTCAGGACGCGTCCCTGGAGCCGCCCAGAGAGGTGCCTGCCGGAGTTTACAACTACCTGATTGGGAATAACCTGTCCGCTCTGGAGGCCGCCAAAGCGATCGCGGAGCGTGAAGGGTTTAGCACAACGATTCTGACCAGTCAAAACACCGGGGAGGCTAAGATCGTCGCCAAAGCCTACATGGGGATCGCCAAGGAAATTCAGGATTCGCAAAACCCGGTAAAGGCTCCGGCTTGCCTGATTATGGGTGGCGAGATGATCGTTACCTTTGACTGGGAAGATCGCAACGGCTTCGGCCCCACCCGTGAATTTGTTTTAAGCTCGGCCATCGAGATCCAGGGGCGCAACAACATCGTGGTCGCCGGGTGCGACACGGACGGTGTGGATGGCGATGGCAAGTCGGGTGCCATTGCCGATGGGCACACCGTGAGCCGGGCGACTCTGGACTCGAAGCACTATTTGGATAAGCACGACGCGGAGATCTTTTTTGATAGCCTGGGCGACTCTATTCAGTTCGTGAGCATGACCAACGTAAATGATATTATTGTCATTCTGGTGGGCGATAAAGAATGAGCAATCCGCCAGGACGGCAAAGCATAAGCTGGGCCGTCGATGAGCCTGGTCCACCAATTCCCTTGCCAGTCGTTTTTTTAGGCTGGGAAGTTTAATTGCCGCCTCATGCCGCGAGGAAGTAACGATCAAAGTTTTTGGTAACTTCCTTGGTCAAATCTTCCATGGGACAGTTGCGCAGCTCTGCGAGGGCACGGTAACCAGCGCGGATATTGCCCGGATGACAGAGCTCTGGATCGTCCAGAGAGAACTCACGGCGCTCGGGAGGCGGCTGGAAATTTGGCGCATCGGTCTCGACCAGAAGGCGGTCGTCAGGCACCAGCCTTATCAGCTCGTAAATGCGCTTAGCGTTTGGTCTGAGCTGACCGGCGTTGAAAGAAAAGTAGGCACCCAGATCGAGTAGGGGCTGCATGGTATCGACCGGTCCATTATAGGCGTGCAGTTTGAAGCCACGTTCAGGCAAGTCGATGGAGCGCAGTGTTTTCAGTAGGGGCTCGTGCGCCTTAAGGCAATGGACCGACGTCGGCAGGTTGCGCTCTGCCGCAAGCGACATCTGCCAGGCGAAGGCTTCCTGTTGCCGCTCGATATCGTGGTCTTCAATCCACTGGTCCAGACCGATTTCGCCGATAACACTTACACCCTCTTCGAGGAAGTGAAGGAACTGATCCTGCCAGTCGGCCGGCGCATCATTGACTTTCCAGGGATGTAGGCCGACAGCGGGGACAAAGCGCTTATCTTGGGCGGAAAGTTCGAGAACGTCCGGCCAGTCGCTTGGTGAGGTGCCCACGACGATGGCTTTTTTCAGATGAACGGTCTCGTAGTCGGTAAGGATCAAAGATCGCGAACCCTTCAAGCGCTCGTCCGTTAAATGAACGTGGGCATCCAGAAGTTCAACTGTCATCGCTAATTTAAGCCTCCGTCGCGCAGGATTTGGCGAAACGCTGGATCGATTCGACGATGCGGCTCAGGCCGTTACGCCGGTTGGGCGACAGGTGTTGGGTGATGCCGACCTCGCCGAGGAAGTCGGCATCGGTCGCTACGATCTCTTCCGGCGCAGCATTGCTGTAAAAATCGCAAAGTAGGGAAGCGATGCCTTTAACGATGGCCGAATCGGACTCGGATTCGAAGTAGCAGAGCTTGTCCTTAAATTCTGGCACGACCCAGAGCTGCGACATACAGCCTTCGATCTTGAAGCTGTCGATACGGAGATCTTCGGTGAGTCCTTCCGCATTTTTTCCACGTTCAACGACGTAGCCCAGGCGCTCGTAAGCATCCGGGATAAGAGTGATTTCTTCAATGAGTGTATTTTTCTTTTCTTCTAAGGTCATATGGACTCCTATTTAGAGCCTAGGTGATTGAATTTAGAAGTCAAAATTGTCTCGGGTTCTTTTGCCGAAACAAATAGGGGGGGGCGGTTTCACGCTTCGAGGGTTGATGATTTGTCTGGTCCCGTCAACTGGTGTTGACGTCAAAAGAAAAGCCCGGCGGGAAATCCCGCCGGGCTTTGTGAAATAAGTGTTTTCGAATCGACTAGGCTTTCAGCGTGCCGGCGTAGATCGCGTTGTCACCCAGCTCTTCTTCGATGCGAAGGAGTTGGTTGTATTTTGCGATACGGTCGGAACGGCTCATAGAACCGGTCTTGATTTGGCCAGCGTTTGTGGCGACAGCGATGTCGGCAATTGTGGTGTCTTCAGTTTCACCGGAACGGTGGGAAACCACGGAATTGTAGCCGTTCACCTTGCCGAGCTCAATGGCTTCGAGCGTCTCTGTCAGAGTGCCGATTTGGTTGACCTTGATGAGGATAGAGTTGGCAACTCCGAGATCGATGCCCTTTTGAAGGAAATCAACATTGGTGACGAAAAGGTCGTCGCCAACAAGTTGAATCTTGTCGCCAATCTTATCGGTGAGGGCTTTCCAGCCGTCCCAGTCGTTTTCGTCGCATCCGTCTTCGATGGAGTCGATCGGATATTTTTCGCAGAGTTCTGCCAGATAATCAGCTTGCTCTTCGGAGTTACGCTTAGCTCCCCCTTCACCTTCGAATTTGGTGTAGTCGTAAACGCCGTCGCTAAAGAACTCGGAGGCAGCGCAGTCGAGGGCGAAGGTGATGTCCTTGCCGACCACGTAGCCCGCGGCTTCGACCGCCTTGCAAAGTGTATCGAGGGCGTCTTCGGTGCCTTTGAAAGTGGGGGCGAAGCCACCTTCGTCGCCGACGGCTGTGCTGAGGCCACGGTCTTTGAGCACCTTCTTTAGGCTGTGGAAGCACTCGGCACCCATGCGGATGGCTTCCCTGAAGGAAGGTGCACCGACCGGGCGGATCATGAATTCTTGGAAGGCGATCGGAGCGTCGGAGTGGGAGCCGCCGTTGATGACGTTCATCATGGGGACCGGAAGCACCTTGGCATTAGGGCCGCCCAGATACTTGTAAAGCGGCAGGCCACAGGCATCGGCAGCTGCTTTGGCCACCGCGAGGGAAACACCGAGAATGGCGTTGGCGCCGAGCTTGCTCTTGTTCTTGGTGCCGTCGATTTCGAGCATGGTCTTGTCGATCTCGAGCTGATCGCAGGCGTCAAAGCCGACGAGTTCGGGAGCGATGAGTGTATCGACGTTTTCGACGGCTTTTAGGACGCCCTTACCGAGGTAGCGGTCCTTGTCGCCATCGCGAAGCTCGACTGCCTCGTGCTCTCCGGTGGAGGCACCGGAAGGAACAGCGGCGCGACCGATGATACCGCATTCGAGTTCGACGTCGACTTCGATGGTAGGGTTGCCGCGTGAGTCGATGATCTCGCGGGCACGGATGTCTGTAATGATAGTGCTCATGTTAAGCATTTCTTTTTCTGATTATGGATGACTATTAGCCGCAGGAATAGCGGTTAAAGGTTGTTTGTTGTGCAGGCCTGGGGCGGTCTGTCAATGTTTCGTCGCGTGCGGTGCTGATCTAGGGGTGATTTCTGGCTTAAGCTTCAGCCTTAAAGTCGGTGACCGACCAGACTGGGGCACTGCATTCTTCGGCCAGTTCGTTGAAGGCATTGATTTCCGCCTCGGTGAAGAGGAGGCCGCCGGCCTTGACCACGCGCTTGGCCCATTGGGCTTCGAGTTGGCCGGGGAGGAGGCAGTTTTCGTTGCCGTGGCCGAGGATGTCGTCGATCACGGCTTTGACATTGCCCGCCTGGTCGCGGCCCTTGACGAAGGCTCCGCCGCTGATGGCCTCCGGGTGGATGACTTGAAAGTAGAAAGCCGGTGTGCGCTTTTCGCCCTCCGGGATCTCTCGACTGCGGAGGGTGGGGAGGCTGCCGCCGATGAAGGCCCCGACGAGTTCGTTGATGAGCGAGAGGCCATAGCCTTTGTGGGCGCCGAAAGTGGTTAGTGCGGCGACTTCCTTAGCATCGGTGGTCATATTGCCGTCTTTATCGACGGCAGCATTCGGAGGCAGTGGCGTGCCTTCGCGGAGGAACTGCTGCACGCGGCCCATCGCGACGACGGAAGTTGCCCAGTCGATGACGATGGGGAAGCCCACGGCATCGGTGGTGGGGAAGCCCCAGCTGTGCGGGTTGGTGCCGAGGGTCGGGTATTTGCCCATGAAGGGGACGACTTCGGCGAGGGCAGCGGTGCAATTGGTGTAGGCGATGTAGCCGCGTTTGGCCGCTTCCATGACATAGCCGCCACCCCAGAGGTAGTGGAAGGCATTATCGACGGAGACCTGGCCGATGCCGTATTTATCGGCCAGTGCGATGCACTCGTCCATCGCCTCGTAGGCCGTGGCCTGGCCGAGCTTCTTGTTCGCGTTCCAGACCTGGCTGGCTTCGAACCTGGAATCGAGCTTCTCGATCTCAGCGGCCGGCACACAACCACCGGCCGCACTGCCGAAGAGGTGGTCGAGGTGGAGTGCCTTGAGGGCGTTGTGGGTGCGGATGCCATGATGGGCCGCCAGTTCGGAGAAGCGCGCCGCCTGAGAGGCTTCGTCTTCGGTGTATCCGCGATGCTGATACGCGATTTTAACGAGGTCGTTGTGCTGCTGGGTAGGGACGATGTAGAATGTTTCGGACATAGGTGGAGTTGTTTGTTGAACATTGAACATCGAACATTCAACATCGAATATTGAATGGGTTTATTCGATGTTCAGCGTTCAATGTTGAATGTTCGATGTTCAAGCGTAGCGCGCCGCGCCGCGCTACATGAGTGCTGCAGGTGGAGGAACGTCGTTGACTTGCGCGAGGGCTTTTTCGCCCTTGAGTAGGTTGATGAGATTTTGTGTGGCCATGCCGGCCTGGCGCTGGACGCTCTCGTAGGTGCGGGAGCCGACGTGGGGGGTGATGATGCAGTTTTTCGCGCCGAGCAGTGGGTGGTCCGCGGGGGGTGGTTCCTGATCGAGCACGTCGGCCCCGTAGCCACCGAGTTTGCCGCTTTCGAGGGCGGCTGCGATGTCGGTGGTGTTGGTGAGTTCGCCGCGACCGCAATTGATGAGGGTCGCTCCGTCTTTCATGTTTTTGATCGAAGCCTCGCAGATCATATCGCGGGTTTCTTCGGTCAGGTTGGTATGAAGGGAGACAATATCACTCTGGCGAAGCAGTTGGGTGATACCGTCCATGCGCTTCACATTGTTTTCTTCGGCGAATTCTTCTGGCCAGTAGAGGTCGTAGCCAATGCAAGTCATGCCGAAGGCGTTGGCGCGTATGGCGACCTCACGACCGATCCGGCCGAGGCCGATGATGCCGATGGTCTTGCCCATGATTTCGTGGCCGGTCATGCGTTTCCATTCGCCGCTGGCGGTGGCGTTGGCTTGCTCGATGAGGTTTTTGTTAAGCGCAAGGAGCAGCATGAGGACGTGCTCGGCGACGGTGGTGTGGTTTACGCCGGGGCAGAAGCTGACGGGGATGCTCTTTTCGGTTGCATAGGCCACGTCGATCTTGTCCACGCCGATGCCGTATTTCGCGATTACCTTGAGGTGGGGGAGGGACTTGTCGATCACGGCCTGGGTGATCTCGTCGTCCCCGCAGAGAAAGGCGTCGAACTCGCCTGCGAGTTCGAGCATGCGCGACTCGGGGAGCGGGCCGCGCTCACGCACGATCTCTGCGCCCGTGCTTTCCAGCAGCTTGTGGTGTGGCCCGGGTGTGTCCTGATAGGAGGTGGTGGTGAGGAGGATTTTCATATAAAGCAGTTTAACAGTGTTCGGTTGGCCAGTTTTCGGTGCTTTCAAGTTGGGAATCCGAAATAGCGGTCGGCGTTTTTGTAGCAGATTCCGCTGACGAGATTGTCGAGGAGTGCTTTATCGTCTGGTATGAGGCCGGCTTCGACATCGGTGCCGATGATATTGCAGAGTAAGCGGCGGAAATATTCGTGGCGGGGGAAGCTGAGGAAACTGCGCGAATCGGTCAGCATGCCCACGAACTGGCTGAGTAGTCCGACGCTGGAGAGGGTTTCGATCTGGGTGCGCATGCCATGGAGCGTGTCTACGTGCCACCAGCCGGAACCGAGCTGCATCTTACCGGCGGTCTTTCCATCCTGAAAGCTGCCCATTAGTGTGGCCAGTGGATAGAGTTTCTCGGGATTGATGTGATAGAAAATGCATTTTGGTAGCTGCTCCTCGCATTCGAGGCTATCGAGCAGCCCCTCTATTTTCCGTGCTACCGGTTCATCCAGCATGGAGTCGTAGCCGCCGTCGGGCCCAACTATTTTTGACATGCGGGAGTTGTTATTGCGAATCGGCCCGAGGTGGAACTGCATGGTCCAGCCCTTTTCGGCATTCCAACGGGCGACGTGCTGTAGGATGTAGGTCATCCATTGTTCGGCCTCAGCTGCGGTCGGGGCGTCGCCGTTGCGGAGTTTTTTGAAGATCGCGGCGGCCTCCGAGTCGCTACAGGAGATGAAGGGGCAGCTTTCGAGGCCGTGGTCGGTCAAGCGGCAGCCGTTTTCGTGGAAGAAGTCGTGGCGCTGCTTGAGCGCGTCGAGAAAATCGCCAGCCGAGTCGAGAGTCTTGCCGGTCGCATCCGCCAGTGAGTCCGTCCATGCATTCCAGACGGCGAGGTCGGCCGTGGCCATCGCCTTGTCGGGGCGGTAGGTCGGGCACATCTTCGTGGGGTGTTCCGTCCGGGCAAAGGCAGCGTGGTGTTCCAAAGTGTCTGCCGGGTCGTCAGTCGTGCCGACCACGCGCACGTCGAATTTCTTCAGGATATTCTGGGTGCTTAGCTCTGGTTCGGCGAGTTTCGCGTTGGTCAATTCCCAGATTTCTTCAGCGGTTTCCGGGCTCAGCACCAGGTCGCAGCCGAAGCAGCGTTTCAGCTCCAGGTGCGTCCAGTGGTGCAGCGGGTTGCGCACGGTCTGGGGGACGGTGCGGGCCCAAGCGAGAAATTTGTCCTTTGGGTCGGCATCGCCGGTAACGAGTTTCTCGGGTTCGCCTGCCGCTCGCATGGCCCGCCACTTGTAGTGGTCACCGCCTAGCCATATCTGTGCGATGCTCTCGAATTGAATATCGCCAGCGATTTCCTCTGGAGGGAGGTGGCAGTGGTAGTCGATGATCGGCTGCTCGGCGGCGACTTCGTGGTAGAGCCGCTGCGAGGTCTTGTTGGGGAGGAGGAAGTCTCGATGTAAATAACTCATTGAAATCAGTTGTTCGGTTTTCCAGTTGTCAGTTTATCGGTCAGTTTAAACAGAAAACTGGAGAACTGATAACTGGTTAACTGCGAAGCTCCGCAGCGCTTAGATCGTCATCGAGGCGTAGCCGCCATCCACCACGAGTTCGGCCCCGTTCATGAAGCTGCTTGCATCGGAGGCGAGCAGGAGGGTGGCACCGATGAGCTCATGCGCTTCGCCGAAGCGGTTGGCCGGAGTGTGGCCCATGATGCTGGCGACGCGGTCAGGGGTGAGCACCTTCTTATTTTGCTCGGCCGGGAAGAAGCCGGGCACGATGGTATTGACGCGCACCTTGGCCTCGGCCCACTCGCGGGCGAGGTTTTTGGAAAGGTTGTGCACGGCTGCCTTGGTGGCCGAGTAAGTAAAGACACGGGAGAGGGGGATGATGCCGCTCATAGAGCCGATGTTGATGATGCTGCCACCTTCGCCGCGCTCAACCAGATATTTTCCGAAGACCTGAGAGGCAAAGAGCACCGCCTTCAAATTCGTTGTGAGGATCCGGTCAAACTCGTCTTCCTCGATATCAAAGATCGGTGTCGGGGAGTTGATCCCCGCACCATTGATCAGGATATCGACCTTGCCGGATTTCTTAAGCACATTCTCGAGAAGGCTTTGATTGGATGCCTTCGAGTTGACATCGACTTTTTCGAAATAGGCTTTGCCACCTGCAGCTTCGATTTTGGCGAGGCGGGCGGTGGCCTTCTCTTCGCTGCGGCCGACAAGCACGGTCTCAGCTCCGGCCGATGCCAGGCCCTCGGCCATCGCGCCGCAGAGTTCACCAGTGCCACCGATGACGACGGCCACTTTACCTTCGAGTGAAAAAACAGAGTGGAGATATTCAGGAGGTGTCATAATCGATGGAATGAGAGGGTGTGAGGCGGTCGGCTTCAAGGTTATTCATCTTTTCCATCTGCGAGCGCCTGGCAAGCCGACAACTAGAAGTTGACAAGCTTGTCACAGCTGCCGTCAATCGCCCGTATGAGCGATCAAAAGCCTGTCATCCTAACTTGTGCCCAACCGACTGGTGTGCTGACCATCGGCAACTATCTTGGTGCCGTGAAGAACTGGGCCACCATGCTCGACGACTACGAGTGTTATTTTGGGGTGGTGGATCAGCATGCGATCACCGTGAAATACACGCCAGCCGACTTGCGGAAAAACACGCTTTCCTGCGTCGCCCAATACATCGCTTGTGGTCTCGATCCGGAGCGCTCCAATATTTTCATCCAGTCGCACGTGACCGGCCACACCGAATTGGCTTGGGTGCTCAGCTGCATTACCCCGATCGGTGAGCTCCAGCGGATGACTCAGTTCAAGGAGAAGGCGGCCAAGTTAGGCTTCAAGGTGGCCGACGACGAAGGAGCGGACCTCAAGTTTTCCCATCAGGGTGCCCGTGCCCAGGCATCGGTTAACTCCGGGCTGCTCATGTATCCGGTCCTGATGGCGGCTGACATTCTTCTCTACAACGCCGATGCTGTGCCGGTGGGTAACGACCAGCGCCAGCACCTCGAACTCTGCCGCGACCTCGCTCAGCGGTTTAACCACAATTATTCCGAGACCTTTACCATTCCCGAGCCTTTTATTCCGAAGTCCGGCGCGCGCATTATGTCCTTGCAGGACGCGGAGCGGAAGATGTCGAAGAGCGATGAAAATCAAAACGCCACGCTCTACATCCTCGACGAGCCGAAAGTCCTGCAGAAAAAAATCATGAGCGCAGTGACCGATTCCGGAAGCGAGATCAAGGCCGCCGAGGATAAGCCGGGCGTCTCCAACTTACTGCAGATTTATGCGGCATCTTCAGGTCGCGAAATCGCCGAGATCGAGGCGTCGCTAGCTGGTCAGGGCTACGGCGCCCTAAAAAAGGAGGTGGCCGACGCCGTCATCGCGATGCTCGAACCCGTGCAGGCGAAATACAAAGAACTGATTGCCGATAAAGCTTACCTCGAAAGTGTGCTTCAGTCCGGCTCATCCGTCGCGCAGAAGCGTGCCTATAAGATTCTCTCCAAAGTTTACCGCAAAGCGGGCTTCGTTGAGCGGCCGCATTAGGGTAAAAAGAAGGACTAAAAAGATGACGTTTGACCCCTTCCGAATATAAACAAGGAGTATAAACAAGGGGACTGGCAGATAATACTGGACAGTTCTGCTTAATAGTCCATTTAC
>Ga0136589_1001095_pt1 | contig 12671 bp, 13 predicted proteins | sample AntRauMFilla3764_FD_104640 | JGI IMG/M metagenome (GOLD analysis project Ga0136589, IMG submission 104640) | Saline lake microbial communities from Rauer Islands, Antarctica - Metagenome Filla 3 #764 | ecosystem: Environmental > Aquatic > Non-marine Saline and Alkaline > Saline | place...
AGGTGGAAAGGAGCGGTGTGAATATGCTGATCGCGCTCGATCTCTCGCGAAGTATGAACGTGGAAGATATCTCACCTAGCCGGCTAGAAAAAGCAAAGTTTGAGATCAATCGGCTGATCAACAGGCTGGAAGGTGACAGGGTTGGGCTGATGGTATTCACGGGAGAGGCATTTGTGCAGAGCCCGCTCACGTTAGACTACTCGGCTCTTCGTTTGTATCTCGACATTGTTAAAACAGAGCAGATGCCATCCTTTACATCCAATTTCCAGGCAGCTATGGTAAAAGCAAAGGAGACGTTTCAGTCAATCGATGATAACTCTGACGCTGCCAACGTACTGCTGCTTATTGCCGATGGCGAAAACCAGGGCTACGATTTCAGAGAAGCCGCTGAACAGCTGAATGATAGCGGAGTGACGATATTTACGGTTGGAATCGGAACGAGTGCCGGTGGAAGAATACCGATTTACGAAAATGGAACCCTGCGTGGGTATCACAGGGATACAGGAGGGAACGAGGTTATGTCGAGCCTCTCATCACAAAATATGCGGGACATTGCCTCCCTGGGCGGGGGGAACTATTATGAAATTAGCAGGGGCAGCGATACAATTGAGCCATTTCTTTCGCGATTGTCAGAACTGGAGCGGGGAGAATTTTCATCTCAGGAGTATGCAAACTATAAAAACCGCTATCAGCTTATGACGGTGATAGGACTTGTGTTCCTGGTTTTGTCCCTTTTCTTTCCTGATTTCTCTATGGCGCCAAAAAGTAACTCAGAACCAATTGTCAGTTAAAAATACTAACGAATGATTAAACTATTTGTCACCGATCTGGACGGCTGTATCTCTACTCCTTTTAAAACCCCGACATGGAGCGCAATTAACTCCATTCGAGTTCTCAATGAGGAGAGCCTCGAGGATTCAACGATCCCGCCTATCACGCTATGCACCGGCCGGCCGTTTCCGTATGCTGAAGCTGTCGGGCAGTGGCTGAATATCCGCCACCCGTTTGTATTTGAAAGTGCGGGGCTGTATCACTGGGATGGAAACCGGATTGAAACCGCACTCGACGATAGGGAAGAGACACTGGCACCCATCAGAGAAGTTAGAGACTGGATTATCAAGGATGTCCTCCCCAACTACCCGAATGCCATACTTGAATTCACAAAAATGATGGATGCGGGGATTGTCTGTCCCGATGAATCGGTGATTAATGAAATTCATGAGCTTGCGCTGAAACGAATACCGGAAATTTTTCCCGGGCTCGAAATTCATACTACGGAAATATCAATCAACGTGTTGATGCCGGGAAACAATAAGCTGCAGGGACTCAAACTTCTGGGCAAAACTCTGAACATAGGGCTGGATGAGATGTCGTATATCGGCGATACCAGCGGCGATGCTGTGGCTCTTAAAGAGGTGAAAATGCCGTTTGCACCATCAAACGCCCGAAAAGTTGCGAAAGATGTGGCTACTGAACTGCCGTTTGAAACCACAGAAGCTGTATTAGAGGCGTACCGCAGGGTGATTGATTACAATCGCAAGCAGAGTGAATAAACCGGTACTCAATTATTACTCAGAAATCTGCCGCAGCCTGCCTGCTTATCTCCGTTAAACTGAAGCGTTACGGTGTGGGTAAACAGGAAGCCGCTCATGGTATCCTGGCAATACCCATCTGTGATAAAAAGCTGAAGAGTTTCTCCGCTGCCCAACGCAGCATCGAGCGTGGTTGATGTGTCGTCGAACGTGTACTGTTCAAGACTTCCGCTTTTTCGAATCTCAGGTGTTTGATAGATGACGACATCTTTATTCGTCACTCGAATCGACCAAAACGGTTCATTCCCAGACGCGATAAATTTGAAACCTCTCTGCCGCAGTTCTTCGTGAAATCTCCGAATTTGGGTTTCCATCTCTGAATAAGCAAGCACATAGTTTTCCTCAAGGGTGCCTTCAATTCTATTACCCGCTTGATCAAGCAGGCTTAACGAATCATTTCCAATCATGTAAGTCTTGTAAACTTCTTCATCACTATTAAGAAATAGTGAATCGGTGCCTAATATCTTCCACGTGCCTCGGGTTGTAAACGGTCCGTCCTCTTCACCTATGTATCTGCTAACCTCTCTAAAACCTGTTGAATCGATCAATAAGTGAGTGTCAATGCTTGAGCAACTTGCGCATGGCAGCGTACCGGTGAACACAGCCGGCAGGCCCAGCGGAAAGGAAAAGGATGTCTGCTTATTGCCTGCTGACGGCACATTCATCGCTATATAGATCCGAATGGAGATAAAGATGATCAGACCGATGACAATAATGATCGCTGTTTTTTTGTCCATAGATCTTCGACTGGATCAGATAAGATTATCGGTTTTTTTAAGAGACTCTTCGGCCATGGTCTTGTGATAGTCGGCAAGTTGTTTGGCAATACCTTCGTCTGAGGTGGAGAGAATCCGGGCAGCCAGCAGTCCCGCGTTTTTTGCTTTACCGATGGCAACAGTCGCGACCGGCACACCGTTTGGCATCTGAACGATGGAGTAGAGGCTGTCAACCCCACCCAGTGCAGACGTTTTGACCGGCACCCCAATGACAGGCAATGTTGTGTAGGCGGCCAGCATGCCGGGCAGATGAGCCGCTCCGCCGGCTCCCGCGATAATTACTTTGAGCCCTCGCTCACGGGCCTCTTTTCCGTATTCAGCCATCAAGTCCGGCGTCCGGTGTGCGGAGACGACCCGTTTTTCGTATGAAATATTAAAATGATCGAGTATATCCGCGGCTTCTTTCATCGTGGGCCAGTCACTATCGCTGCCCATCACAAGGCCAATTTTGTGTTGATTTGTCACCTTAGCTATTGTTTTGGTTAATTGTTTGAATGATGTTGATAGAACTGAAACAGTAGGTTATATCTGTATGTTTAGCGTGGCCTGTATGGCTTTGTTATAAATTTCATCCTGATCATCGCCCAGCAGTGTATAGTGGGCCATTTTTCGTCCGGGTTTACTGTCTGTTTTCCCGTACACGTGAAGATGGCCATTTGCAGCTCCCATTGCATCCCCGGCATAGTCTACCCGGGCGTCTCGTTTACGGGTTCCCAGCAGGTTGATCATTACAACAGAGGGTTTGATTAACTCTGTTGAGCCCAGTGGCAACCCTGTTACTGCCCGCACATGATTTTCAAACTGAGAGGTGATGCACCCTTCAATGGAATAGTGTCCGGAATTATGGGGGCGGGGAGCGGTTTCATTCAAAAGAATCTGGCCATCAGTGGTCAGGAAAAATTCAAAAGCAAAAATACCGACTCCATTAATTGACTCAACGGCCAGTTTGGCAAGGCGTTGTGCTTCTTTTGCAAGCACAGGGTTGATCTTAGCAGGCGCTTTGACGGCTATACAAATGTGATCTTCCTGAACGGTTTCAACACATGGATAGACAGCCGTTTTTCCATCGTCGGATCGGGCGACCTGTACGGCAAGTTCATGAGTAAAATCAACGAAAGATTCTGCTAAGATGTCCCGGCCTTCTGATCCGCCAAGCTCATCAAATGCTGTTTGAGATTCACCGGCTCTATGAACCGTGCGGTTTCCATATCCGTCGTAGCCGCCTTTTGATGATTTGAGCATAACAGGCCACCCGTGTTCCTTAGCAAATGTTTCAATTTCATCTGGCGTTTTTACGATCCGGCTGGGCGTAACAGGAATTCCCGCATCCTGAAATGTCATCTTCTCGATCTCCTTATTTTCGATCAGCTCAAATGTTTCCGGCGACGGATAGATGGGGGTGCCGGCACGTTCTCTTAACTCGAACAGAATCCGGGAATCAATAAACTCATTTTCTAGCGTGATGATGTCGCAACTATTGGCGAAGTCAATCATCGACTCAACATCTGTAAAGTCCCCTTTAAAAATGGAAGGCGTCATGAATTCGAGAGGCTCGGTTTCATTTCGGTCAGAAAACGAAGCGACCTGCATGCCATAACGAAATGCCTGCAGTGCTGACATGCGTGCCAGTTGTCCGGCTCCTAAAAATCCAAGTGTAAATCCTGTTTTCAGACTATTCTGCATCAAATAAAAAATTGATTTAGCGGGTAGTTGATTGAAATCGTTGAACTGCATGAAGGTACAAAACTATCATTTAAATTTGATGATGGATTCAATTCATAAGTAGCCAAAAAAATCGATATATTTGTGCCTGCAAAAGAGTACAGATTTAAACCATGGATTTAGAAGCAAAGTTAGAGCAAATACGCGAGCGTTACGATGAGATCAACCAGGCGATGGCGGACCCCTCAATTTACGATCGTCCCAGTGAATACACAGAGCTTACCAAAGAGCATACGCAGCTGAAAGAACTGGTTGAGGATTTTGAACGCTGGAGAGAGATAAATCATCAGATCGAAGGAAATGCAGAGCTGATGGAGATAGATGACGATGCAGAAATTACTGAAATGGCGCGTCTGGAAACTCAAGAGCTGAAAACTGAGCTGGAAGATCTGGAAAAGCAGATCAAATACAAGCTTATTCCAAAAGATAAGGATGACTCCAAAAACTGCATTGTGGAAATCAGATCTGGAACCGGTGGTGATGAAGCCGCTATATTTGCCGGTGATCTGTTTGATATGTACCGGCGCTATGCTGACAGTGAAAAATGGAAGATGGATTTACTTTCGGTTCAACAGGGAGACATGGGCGGATATAAAGAAATTGTGTTTGAGCTGGGCGGAAGCGATGTTTTCGGAAAAATGAAATACGAAAGCGGTGTCCACCGTGTACAACGAGTACCTGATACAGAATCACAGGGTCGTGTTCACACTTCAGCCGCAACGGTTGCAGTGCTTCCTGAAATTGAAGAAGTGGAAGAGGTCAATCTGGATATGAGCGATATCCGGGTTGATACATTCCGATCCAGCGGTGCCGGCGGTCAGCATGTTAACAAAACAGATTCAGCAATCCGTCTTACTCACGAACCGACCGGTATTGTGGTGGAGTGCCAGCAAGAGCGCTCGCAGCATCAAAACAAAGATAAAGCTCTGACGATGCTGCGGTCGAAGATTTACGAAATTGAACAGGAAAAAATTCGTGCCGAGCGTGCGGCGGAGCGAAAGAGCCAGGTATCGTCGGGTGACAGAAGTGCCAAGATTCGCACCTATAATTATCCGCAGGGACGTCTTACGGATCACAGAATAAATTTAACACTTTACAACCTCGACAGCATCATGAAGGGTGAAATCGGAGAGGTCATTGAAGCACTCAGGGTCCAGGATAATCTGGATAAGCTGAATGCTGTCATGAATTAAAACCAGAAAAACCAATAACTAACCATAAAACAGGGAGCACATTGAATTTCCCCAATCCTTTTTACAGATGGCGTCCGCATCCATGGCATGGACTCGAAGTTGGCGATGACGTTCCAAATATTGTTAACGCGTTTGTTGAGATTACATCGTTTGATACGATTAAATATGAGGTTGATAAAAAGACAGGCTACATGCGTGTTGACCGGCCACAGCGAAGCTCATCTCTGCCGCCATCACTCTACGGATTTATACCAAGAACATATTGCGGTGAACGTGTTGGCGGCTTGTCGTCCCTCACAAAGATCGGAGATGGCGATCCCCTGGACATCTGTGTGCTGAGCGAGCGCCCCATTGACCGCTCTGAAGTTATCCTGGCTGCCCGGGTAGTTGGCGGCCTGCACATGATTGATGAAGGTGAAGCAGATGATAAAATTATTTCTGTGCTCAGCAACGATCAATACTACAAAGATATAAATGAGGTTACTGATCTGCCTGAAATCATCATCGAACGTTTGCGACACTACTTTGGAACCTACAAAATGATTCCTGGGCAAAAATTAGACGTGAATGTAGAGCGTGTCTATGGCAAAGAGGAAGCCGCTAAGGTGATCAAAGCCGCAATGGAAGACTACGACGAGACGTTTGGAAATTAACAGGTAGTCGATTTAGCAAAAAAGTTCATTTAACAAACGGCAAGTATTTATGAAGTATGTTGGAGCACACGTGAGTGCTGCGGGCGGGGTGGAGAATGCACCGACGCGGGCTCATGAAATAGGGGCAACCGGCTTTGCACTGTTTACAAAAAACCAGCGTCAATGGGATTCAAAACCACTGACCGAAGACAATATTAAAGGATTTAAAGAGGCGTGCGAAATTTATGGATTTTCGATGGATGCCATTATTCCGCATGACAGCTATCTCATCAATTTAGGTCACCCGGAGCAGGCTAAACTGCAGAAATCACGCGACGCATTTTTAGTTGAGCTCCAGCGGTGTGAGCAGCTCGGCATTCAGAAAATAAACTTTCATCCGGGCAGCCATCTTGATCAAATTTCTGAAAAAGAGTGTCTTGCCAGAAATGCTGAATCGATAAATATCGCACTGGATCAAACCGAGTTTGTAAAAGCAGTGATTGAAAATACAGCCGGCCAGGGCACCAATATGGGATTTCGGTTTGAACATCTTGCAGAGATGATCGAGCAGGTGGATCAAAAAGAGAGAGTAGGGGTCTGTATTGACACCGCTCACACTTTTGCTGCAGGGTATGATATTTCAACGAGGGATGGGTTCACTGAGACATTCGAAAGCTTTGGCGAAATTGTTGGCTTTGATAAGCTTATGGCCATGCACTTAAACGACTCGAAGAAAGAGTGCGGCACACAGGTTGATCGCCACGACAGCCTGGGCAACGGGTATATTGGCTGGACGCCCTTTGAGATGATTATGAAGGACGACAGGTTTGATGGAATTCCACTGATTCTGGAAACCCCGAATACCGATCGCTGGTCTGAAGAGATTGCTACGCTGAAGAAGATAGCGGGGTGATTTTGTGTTGAACCGTTGAGAATCACGCTTAGCATGATGTTGAATTGTGGAACTGTAGAATTGCCCCATCTCTTTAATGTGGTTAATGGTTAATTGGGTGAGTGGTTATCGGGATAGGTTGTTCAAGCCATTGCCAAACTTCAAAGTGTAGATGCCTGATAACCAGTACACCGATAACAAATAACCCAGTTTCCAAACCTGGAGAAAATCAAATAGCCTATTCCAATTTACTTTACTCTTTTCATGGTAAATATGCATTCACCCTCACTCCGCTGAAAAGCACTCCGCTTGGAGGGGAGAGACATCAAATCGCAAAACGAATATCGGAAATCTCATAAATCGCTACATCAAAAAGGTCTGTTATGCATAACAGGGTACTGATAACTGATTTCCGATTTTTGAGATGTAACGATTTATAAGATTTAGCGATCTGCATTCGGAAACCCCTCTTTCAGAAAGGGGAGGAATCTGGTTCCATAACTTTATTCGTGCGCAGGATTAAATATCCCCTCTCTATCAAGTCCCGCTGGAGCGCCGGTCAGTAACATCGTGCAGCGCGCGATGATAGCAAATCAACCCATCCGGAAGCCCCAACGCGGGCGCAAGCCTGACAGATTAATCCCACACATATCGTTCATCAAAATTGATGCCATAGCTTTTTAAGAACGTCCTGTACTCATCCATAAAACTCATCTTTTGATGGTGTTTGCGCTGATTTTTAATGTATTCAATCACAATATCCACGCGTTTTGGGGATACTGAGAAAATCCCGTATCCATCCTGCCAGTAGAAATCAGTAAATGGGTCACTCATGGTTTTGATCCATTTGGATGGCCCCTGCTTGACGTGCTGAACCAATGTCATCTGGGCAATTTTCTTGAAAGAAGGCATAAAAGGTGACTGTGATTTTTATGTCCTCCTGCCTGAACGGGATTGCATTCCAACTCTTTGCAGGTACCCCCTGCATAATTGTAAAGATCGTTTTCGATCTGGTCGTCAATCAGATTTTTTCTGTGTTTTGTGCTGAATATAATATGTGTGTACACCTTGGAAAGTGATTGTGGAAGGGGCAACGTTTTGTCTGGATTACGCCCTAACTGGGCTTTCATTTGTGGCCGGTGCATCTGGCATAGCGCGCTGCACTATGTTATTGACTTTGCCCTTTTAGGGCAAGCAAGTTCGTTGATGTAAAAATCATTACGCTTGTTTTGTCATGTACTACGCACACAAATCAACCAAAAACCAACAATTTTGGCACTATTTTCATTACCCACACAAATCAACATAAGAGCCCGAATAGTTTTATAAAACGACAAATAGAATACAGATTAGATCATAATCCTGCTAATTTTCATAAGGTTTAATACCGAATAAGCCTCTGAATAACTTTTTTAATTCTTTCTTCATTTGGCAGAACTGAATTCATCAAACCCACATTATATGGCATTGGGATGTTGGGCATGGTAAGACGTTCTACCGGAGCATCTAAAAATTGAAACGCCTCTTTCATTAGGATTGATGAAATTTCAGCTCCAAATCCTGCTGTTTGGGTATCTTCATGAACAATTAAACACCGATTTGTCTTTTTCACAGATTTGAGAACTGCCTCTTTATCCCAGGGTGAAATCGTTCGGAGATCTACTATTTCGGCGTCAATGTTATTGCTTTCAACTGTATTTAAACATCGCTCGCACATGGCGCCCCAGGTTACAATCGTAATTTCATTTCCAGCACACAGTTTTTTTGCTTTTCCAAAAGGGACAACAAAATCATCTCCCGGGTATGGTTTCCGGGCCGACTTTGCATCTAACAGGTTCCTGTGTTCAAAGAAAATGACCGGATCGTCGCCCCTCATTGCTGATCGCAGCAGTCCCACTGTATCTTCTGCATTCGAGGGATAGGCCACGTTCCATCCTATCATCCTGGAAAAGAAAACTTCGTTCGATTCACTGTGCCATGGATCGCCGCACTTCGCAAAACCGCCGGGCATTCGAACCACCATTGGAGCCGCAAACTTATTGGCTGTTCGCCATCGTATGGTTCCGCAATTCTTGAGCTGTTCAGTTGCAGGGTCAGCATACTTACGAAACTGAATTTCTGCCACGGGCATCAGGCCTGTATAGGCCAACCCGACCGCACGGCCTATAATCCCTTCTTCTGACAGACTCGTATCAAAAACCCGATCCTTTCCGTGCGTTGTTTGAAGGCCCATGGTAGCTGCATGGACACCCCCTTTAGCCCCTACATCTTCACCAAAGACAACCAGGCGGTCATTCAAATGAAGCTCATTATCCAGCGTCCGGCGGACCGCTTCAACAATATTTATTCTCTGTTTTTCGAGAGAAGGCTCCTCCGACCCTTTAGGCTGCTCAATTCCTTCGGCCGCCAATCCTCCTACTAATTGAGAGTCTCCGTTTTCTGAGAACACATATTTCTTCACATCTTCAGGTGATGGGTCAGAACGATTCCATGCTTTTTCAGCAGTTTCATCCACTATTTCTTTGCAGGTTTTATCTATTCCCACCCAATCTTTTTCGGTAATCTTTGATGGTACTATAAATTTTTTGAGTTTTTTAAGAGGATCGTTCTCCTTCTCCTTTTTCAAAAACTCTTCTTTCTTGTACGACTGATTATCCTGGTACGAATGGCCATTCAAACGCGGAACTGTTAGCCGGATTAACGCCGGCCCTTTGCGATTACGTACATATGATACGGACGATTCAATAAGTTCAGAGGCTTCCTTCGGTACGGTACCGTCACCATCAAAAATCCGCAGGTTCTTAAACGATCTAAGATTATTGGCAATATTTGATCCCGGCGTTTGAAACTCGCTGCCAACAGAAATTCCGTATCCATTATCCTCAATAAAAAACAGTACCGGCAGATGCAGCGTGGTTGCCATGGTAACAGCCGACCAGAAGCCATTCGTAGCAACCGATCCGTCACCTCCTAAAATCACGGAGATGGCACCTTCGTACTGATTATCTCCAAGTGTTTTCCTGTTATATTCAATTCCCTGAGCCCACCCTGTTCCGGGGGTGTACTGTGACCCCACGTCACCAGCCATAGGCAATACAGTTGGTCCGTTTTTCCCGGGAAGATTACAGACAACGCCAATATCACGCCCGTCACTGTAGCCCCCGCTCTTTCCCATGGGAGCTGAGATGGCATCCTCAAGTAAAAGGCCAAGGGTAAGCATAAGCGGACGTGACCTGTAATAGGCACTTACTGAGTCTTTCGGATGGGTCAGATACTGGCCCAGAATAATTTGTGAGAGCTCATGCCCCCTTGCTGAAAACTGGTAAAGCACTTTTTTGTCCGGTACCAGCTCATTTTCTTCTTTATCATCCAGAGCTCGCGAAAGTAGCATGAGCCTCGCTATCTCTTTCCAGTCGAGCTTGTCGGCCGGTGAATCCTGTTTTTTTGCTGCCATAGGTAACTGTAATTCTTCCTGTTTAGACTGAGTCGAGTTGAAAGCTGTCTTTGAAATGATTCATTTCCTGTTCTGTTCCAATCGTTATTCGAACACAATTTGGCAGGCCGAAAGCGTTGAGCCTTCTTAAAATTACTCCCCTTTCAAGCATACCTTGTGTAAACTGAACAGCGTCTTGCTCATTATTGCAGATCATCATTACGGAATTCGAAATAGAAGGTACATATTCAACGCTGTGATCATCAAAAAATGAATAAAGTTTATCACGCTCTTTCTTCACCAATGACACACTTTTTTCTAAAAATTCATCATCTTTTATTGCTGCCAGTGCTGCAGCCTGTGCCGGAGTCGTGGGTTCGAATGTAAGCTTACTTTTCATGAGCTGACGTATCAGGTCAGGGTGCGCAATAGCGTAGCCAATTCTGAAACCGGCAAGCCCGTATCCTTTCGAAAAGGTGCGTGTTACAATGACATTCTCCTTTCTATAATCCAACGCATGCGGGTAATCCTCTTCATTTCTTGAATACTCAAAATATGCTTCATCAGCAATCACCAGAACATGGTCCGGCACCTGCTCAATAAAGGATTCATATTCGCTTTTCCCGATAAAAGTGCCTGTTGGGTTGTTAGGATTTGCGATGTAGATAATCTTTGTAGCGTCATCGATCGATTCCAGCATTGCGGTTGTATCAAAGCCATACTGCTGTGTGACGGGTACTTTTTTCATCTTAGCTCCCATCACACCTGCTTGCACGTATATTCCCACAAATGTAGCATCAGCAGTCACAATATTATCCGTGGTGCTTAAAAGAGACCGGCATAAAATTGAGAGTATACTTTCCGAGCCCGATGCAATTATAATCTCACTCTCATCTACGCTATTCCGCCGGGCCAGTTCTAAGCACAACTCCCGTGCCACCGGATCGGGATAATCCTGTATCTCGTCAAGAGCTTTTTGAACGGCCGGGCGTACGGCGGGGCTGCATCCAAGCCTGTTTTCGTTGGATGCCAATTTGGATATGGTGTCGACGTTGTACTTGTTCTTTACCTCTGCAATCGTCTTGCCGGCTATGTAGGGCGTCAGGTTCCGAATTCGTTTCGGTATATCAATCAAAATAGTCCACACTTTTTTCAATTTCAGTCTGACAGTTTGTAGCTGAAATTGTATTTCTAATTCTGTTTAACAATCGCCAAATTATAGGGAAGAAACAAAGAAAGCGCTTTCAAAAGCAATTAATTATTTGAATGATATGGTTATGATTTTGTTCTTACATTGAATTCGTAACACAAAACACATTCAGTATGGCAAATCACTACTTAGTTACAGGTGCCAGTCGCGGTATTGGGTTTGAGGTTGTGAAATATCTCACCGAGAACGACCATCTGATCACAGCTGTTGCACGGTCTCAGGACAAACTATCAACACTGCGTGGTTTGTATCCTGAACTGATACACACACTGGCTTTGGATATTACCTCGGAACAGAATCGTAAAGATCTCGTTAAACACTTTAGCAACAAAGGATTGACTCTCAATGGCATTGTACATAATGCAGGGTTACTAATAAATAAACCGTTTCCGGAGTTGACAAATGAGGACTGGCAGAAGCAGCTTGATGTAAATCTGCTCGCTCCTGTCTTTATAACGCGAGATCTCCTCCAATTTCTGAATCCTGGGAGTCATATTTTAAATATCAGCAGCATGGGAGGATTTCAGGGCAGTAGCAAGTTTCCAGGCTTAACCGGCTATAGTGTAGCAAAGGGAGCACTCTCTGTTTTTACAGAATGCCTCTCGGGTGAGCTTTTGGAAAAACAAATAAAGTGCAACTGCCTTTGTCTTGGAGCCGTCCAAACTGAAATGCTTGAATCTGCTTTCCCGGGAATGCAGGCTCCTGTCAAATCGGGTGAAATGGGGAAATATATCAGTAACTTTTTAGAAACCGGTCACACTTTTTACAACGGCAAGGTTCTTCCTGTTTCATTGGCAGACCCGTCCTGAAAAATCTAACAAATCTTTATATTTCGAGCCACAATTAAATATCAAAATCGCTCAGTATTTTTATGAAGGCAACTGTTTCATCAATTTTGTTTTGCACCATATTTCTCTTTTCATATCCATTCCAAAAATCGGCGGAGGCACAAACCATTGATCTGCTGGGCGGCAATGTGCTAAACGGGGCCGTTACAGGTACCATGCTGGGTGTTGGTGTGATGGGTTTACAGAACAGCGACGATTTTGCCCCGCTTCGAATCGGTTTGGGCGCAGGTATACTTGGGGGTGCAGGTATTGCCGTTTACGATATTGCCACACTTCCCCAAGGGCAGCAGTTTTTCATTTCAGGTCTCTTTAATGATGGAAACAATTCGTCTATTATCATTCTGCTGGACACTATGTATGGTGCTGCCGGAGG
>Ga0136589_1001104_pt1 | contig 12613 bp, 15 predicted proteins | sample AntRauMFilla3764_FD_104640 | JGI IMG/M metagenome (GOLD analysis project Ga0136589, IMG submission 104640) | Saline lake microbial communities from Rauer Islands, Antarctica - Metagenome Filla 3 #764 | ecosystem: Environmental > Aquatic > Non-marine Saline and Alkaline > Saline | place...
CAGCATTGATGACCGGCTCGCTGAAATCGAAGCAGACTGCGAGGCAGCGGCGGCGACCCGTCAACAGCGGCTCCACAGCCGGTCAGCTTCGGCCCTCTCCGGTATCGACGAGACCAGCCTCGTCCGGTACCTGTATGGGGATTGTTCGGTGACGTGCCCGGCGCTGACCGATATCGTCGCGTGTCTCGGCACAATCAAGGGACACCGCCGTCACTGTCTGGTGTCGACATGTTGAAACCGGTGAGACGGCCGACTACTGTTGTTTCTGGGCGGCCGGCATCGTTCGGTTCTGGCGTTCAGGACTACGGTCATGGTGCAGCTTTCTGAAGGGCGCTCTCGGCACTGTTACCGCCGTAGTCGGCGGTAGTAGTGTCCTAAGGCTTGAGGCGACTCCCGAAGATGCCGAATTGCCACTCAGATGGGGGCTCCCTCGCCAGCGGGGCCACCGGTCACTTCGATATCGACGCGGACGCGGTCGTACGGGATGACAGGACGCTTGGCGCGACCGTCAGTGTCAAAGTAGACGATATGATGCTCGGCAAGCACCTGCACGTCGCCGTGTACGTCAGCGTAGTTCCGCTCCAGTGCGTCAGCGAGGGCTTGGATGCTCTCGGGACCGTCGGTCATGATGGTTCGCATAACGTCAAGCCGCCGGTCGGTGAGCAGCGTACGGACATCGGCGACGCGCTCGAACGACCGGACCGCTTCGTCGGGGACGCCCTCAGAGCCGGCCTGCTCGATGGCGTGGTCGAATGCCTCGTCGACCCCGCCGACGGTTATCCGGAGCGTCTCGGGGTAGTGTTGTGCGCCGTTCTCGTGCAGTTCGTCGGGATTAGCTGTCATACTCGAACACCCCGGTTTTGGATCGGGCAAGATGGCTTTCGAGGTCGATGAATTCGATGCCGGTCACCTGTTCCTCGCCGTCAACCCACTCGTGGCGGTGGTGGTGGCCCGCGCCGTGGGTCGAAACCTGTGAGTTATCGAAGCGCAGGAACGAATCCCCAGTGTCAGGGTCGTAGTACTGAAAGCGGTAGTTCACACCGCAGAGATAGGTCGAACTCTCCACGGCGAAGAGTCTGAGTTTCGTCCCGTCACCGAGCGTCACGTCGGTGTCAACAAGCACGTCACCATCAGCCATTTATACTATAGGGTACAAGCCTATAGAAAATAAACCTATCTGGTTATAGGCTATAGTACGATAGTAGATAGGAGAATTGTCGGGGGACACAGTCGAAAAGTAGCGTCAAGAATCCTCGTCAAAATCCAGCATCGCCTGTGTAAAACAGTCACAGCAAAATTCGTCCGCGATTTCTAAGGCTTCTTCCAAAATCATGTCTTCCGACTCATCTGGACAAAGATACTCGGGGTCATGAATTGTCACCCATTCATTTTCAACCCCGCCACCAATAATTTCGACACAAACTTCCAGATCCTTTGGCAGTTCCTTCAATCGAGTTTGGAGGTTCGTCACTCATGATTTGCACCTCACGAAATCCACTCTATCTCCCCCTCCTCAAGATCAAACGCTACCTCAAGCAGTTCGGCTACCTCTCGAACGTTCTCCGCTGCATATGGCCGCGCCTGCATTGAGACCCGTTGAGTATTATCTCCGCGCTTTTTCCACAGCGTCATGACGACATCAGCCCGGTCACCACGTGAGGGATCAGGGAGGGCGGCCGTGATCTAGGCAGTAATCTGTGGTGCGCCGGTAAACCAGCCTTTGCATAGCTCATGCCACTCTGAGTCACAGTCGGCCGGCGACGGCCGTTCGTCTCCGAATGCCACTCGGTCTAACGCATCAGCAAAGCGTTTGAGCGTCACGACATCACTACGATAGACTTGGACGCCAAGTGCTTCGCCATGGCCCCATTTGGCCTTCCCCAGCGAGAAGGTTAACTCACCAGTCGGCGAGCGTGAAATACGTGCACTTCCCCTCCGTTTGATTGGCCGTTCGACGACGGTCACCCACTCGCCACTCTTATCCAGAGAGGCCCAATACTCGGCCGGGATAGGTATATCGAGTTCGACGCTCGGATGTTTCTCCTGCCAGAGCCAGCGCGTGATATCCGGGTAACCCTCGAGTCCAGTCTGCCGTGGAAGGGCGTGTGGCCATGTTGTGAGGATTCCAGAGAGATCCACGTCGTAGGTACTGAAGTTCTCTTCCTCCAACCATGCAACGCTGTACGACCGGCTGAGGTAGTGTTCCACAGCCGCCTCTTTGTCCTTGCCCTCATTCCGGTACTGCGCCTCGACAGCGATTCCCTTGCCATGTGGCATTCGTGGCTCAGGAAACTCCAAGAGTACGTCCGGGATACGGCCGTCAAGCCCCGTTTCGAATTCGAGGGTGGCATCTGGGTACTCATTTTCGAGGCGGGCATACGCTATTGCCTTCATCTTGTAGTGCATCTCCGACTCCCCGGGGCAGTCGCCACCACTCCCGTTGCTGTCACTGACTGCTCCTCCTTGTCCATCTCCTTGATGGCGGAAGTGCCGAGAGACAAAGGCATCCTCACGCTCGTAGGACGCAACCACTGACATCACGTCGTTGCAGACTGGGCAAGTGACAGTCGCACTATCGGGGACTTGTGGAGGGAGTACCTCCGCCCCGTCATCGAGCCCCAGATATGGCATAGCAGTTGATGACACAATACCCATAGAGTGATAATAAAACAACAGCAGGAACAATCAAGAGATCAATAGGGATCAGTGGAGTGCGAAAGGCAGATCAACTACCCGGATGGCCGCCCTACTCGCTGTATTTCTCGCTAATCGTGGCTTCTTCAGCCGCCAGTTGCTGCACGCCAGTCGCCAGTCCCTCAGTCAAGATGACGTGGACAAGGTCCGTGAGTTCGTAGTACGAATACGTCTCCTTGGTGCCCGGTTCGGCCACGGAGGTTCTTGATGAGCCCAGAACGTTTGAGCTTGCGCAGGTGGTTATGGAGGTCGTTGCCCTCTTAGTCAAGTATCATCTCTAAGTGGATAGTCCATCCACTTTGACACATAACCACTCAGCGTCCTCACCTACCTCCGTCACCATCTCAGGTCACCCAGTCACTCCATCCAGACTCCTCAACCAAATGACCCCACCAACCTTGCCAGCAGACTGAAGATCTCAGTGTTATTCTTACTGTCCAGGCTTCCATTCACTTCTTCCACACCTCTCCCTGTCTCAGTCTATCCACATCCTTCTCCATGACACCACACCTCCTGTGTCACTGCCACTCCGTATACCTCTCTGTCATCCCCACTCTTACCCACCTCTGTAAGTTGGTCTTCGTTGAACAATTCACTCCCCACTCTAACCACCTCGAGACACTTCTCTCTCTCTAACCGCTAGGCCTATTCCAGCGCATCTGCTCACCGCCCTCTCACTCCCGCATGAGACTCACCTTGCTTTCTTCCCCAACTCCCTCCTTTCCCAACAAGCCGATGGCCCGTCAGGCGGGGGGTCCTCAGGGAACTCTGCTCCCTGAGTGCGGTGGGTCACACCCACGCCAGCACGACCAGTGCCTGGTCACCTACCCCACGAAAATGGCCGGTCGCTGACCGGCGCATAAAGACATACGGTAGGTGATATGTCGGTGCACCTCTGCCCACCGACTACCAAGTCGGGCCCACCCGCTCCGAGAGAGGAGAGGACACCCCGCCGACCCTTCCATAATAGATACACATCTATTGCCAAGGGGGTGTTCTTTGGGACAGTTTGCGATTCACCCCCCTTTGTGATAACGCTATTCGCCCCCGCCCGGGCGATTTGAATACAAGTTATTCCGAATAACGGCTCAAAGACTCCCGAAACCCCATCGTGATAACTAATTCTCACAAATTGCAGGCAATGTATTCTGTTAAAATGGGTTCCGTTGATTATACCATGAGATATAATCCGAAAGGGCACAGAGAGGCGCTCTGCCGGCATCACGCTGCGTGAGACCGTTTCTCTCTGTGAACGCAAAGTTCTATTTTCGAACGCAGCGTGAGTTCCCTATATTCCGGCGGTACAGACAGAATTAAGCGTTATTACTTTTGGTAATACTTGTACTCGAATTGACTTTAGACGTATATAATAATGATCTACTAGAATAGAATTCTAAGAATCTCCAATAGGTGCTATAACAGGCTTCGTTGCTATGTATTAATAATTTGCAGACGGAATAAACTCGCATCCTTTTTTCTCAAGGCCATGAACACCCTGAACCGCGCAAATCCTGTAATAAGCGTCATATTACAGTTTTCAGTTATTCGATTTAGTGCTATTGTTGCTGTAATTTGTATATTCCTTTTTTCTCAAAGCTCTCACACCCCTGTAACACCCTATTTCCAGAATTAACCTCAAATTTCGCGTTTCGGTTATTCGATTTCGGCTATTTAGAATTGAACAAAACCTCAATCCACTCATCGAGGCTCCCCACAAATAGTGCGGAAGCTAACTTATCCAGTATTCTTTCGGTCGGCACTCTCTGAGAGTCGGTCGAATTGTGGTCACCCCACAGCTGATGCCACGACCAATACGCGAGAAATACACCCAAAATATCTATTGCAGATTTCTTGCGAGGGTTGTATATTACACCACATATCGGATAGTTTTTATTCTGTTCCTGAAGACTGATGAGGCCTCTTCCCTCCAGCTGTTCAACCCAGATTCGTTTGTGAGTGAGGTTTTAAGAAAATTGTATTTCTAAATATAAACCCTAAATTTGGACGTAAGTTATCGCTGATTTGTCCGTGTAAGGGCCCAGTAGGATATGGGTTCAGCCTTGATCTGAGGACCAATGAAATCTTTCATTTTGTGAGAAGCCAGCAATTCACTCAATCGCGGGTCTCAATGACCGGTATTGTCCAGAGAGACATTCCCACTTCAACTTGCCAACTCAATCGAGAAATAAGGTATATTATTACCAGAAATAGATTCGGAAATGTACTCTGCATTCTCGCTATTTCTCCTTGTAACGAACACGATATCTTCAATCTGAAATGCACTTTAGTTCTGGTACCGACTTCGCTTGAGAGGTTTGTGAGGTGAATCCGCCACCGGAATATACTGTCATATCTTCGGTAGAGTGATGGCCTGAATTACAGTTGGCTGTAATACAGAGGGACGGTTTATATACTCAAAGTCCCCTGTTCACAGCCCATATTACAGTAAACTATAATTGTTACCGGTGATGCAACGGGGTGTTTTCTGTTTGAGCTTGCCACCTACCGTTGCCATGGCGGAATCCCCTTCGGATGGTGAGCGAGTTTGGTTATACTCAAGCAGAGATTTATTTCTGTGCAGCGTCACTGAATCCAAAGTTCATCCTTTTTCCAGGAGGGGGATTATTACAGCTAACTGGCATACATCTCCGCTGGCAGACGGCAACTATCTCCTGAAATTATAGTTTACTGTATTGGGCCGGAGGAATTGCTCCATTGTGTCAGTATCTGGCCACTCCTCAATTTACGATTGGCCCCGCACTTCTCCCCGTGACCATCCTTCTTAGGCGTAGTAGTGGTGAGTCTGTTCGTCAGTAGCTTCTGTCCAGGTATCACTCATCCGTTAGCGGCTCCTTGTTTTCGAGGGCATCGTGTAGCTCGTTGGCAGAGTAGATATGGTCAATTCCATTGAGGGAGTCACCGATTTGCTGGAGCTGGTGTCGATTCTGCTTCAGCGGCCCTTTATGCACAGAGCTTAGCGGAAGCAGATCTCTGTTCTTCAGGTGGTTCAGAATTCGTTTTCCAACATCTCGGTTGCGGACGAACCACCACTTTTGGCCACTAACGGAGCTCATCTGCTTGTAGTCTTTCGCAACCGACGCACCATTATTCGTCCCCCAACGACCATCCTCGTTCCTCTCACCAGCTTCTATCTCAGCCACGTGGAGTGGGTTGTGGTCCTCATCGACAGCGAGGACATCGATGATACCTTCTTTTTCTCCACTTCCAATGGGTGCATAGAGCTTGACAAGGTGGACATTTCGTAGGGACTCGAAGTACCTCTGTGCTAAGATAGTCAGCACCCGATGGGGCATGTCTTCCCCAACATCACCGATGCGATTTCCAGCCTTGAGTGTTCGTGCAACCGCTGTCTGAGCCTTTGTCGTCGGTGTGTAGTAGTGACCTTTATTTAACAGATAGTGTTGCTTGATGAACCCCTCTTCTTCTAGTCTTCCTGCATCTACCCCATTATCAATGAGATGCTTACTCATGGGCAACTCCAGAGGGTATTCATTATGTCCGTTGAAAGCATCAATCACCGTCCGGAGGAACATGGCTTCCAGTGACGATAGACCGTAGTTTCGGAAGCCGACAGCTGGATCTACTGTGCTTTTCGAGAATGTGTCGGGTAGCTCCGTAGCCAAGGGTTGCTGACTTTGGCGGAGGTATTCTTCGTCCTCATCAGAGTGACTTGTCCTGGGCGCCTGTGCACTGTCACGCTCCTCTTCGCTATACTCTCCTGGTTTGGCCGACTCTGTATTGACCGCGTCACTCGTTGAGTTGGAATCTGAATCTCCTAGCCCAATTTCAGAGGGATCATCTGGGACGAACAGATCTCCCCGCTCTTTCTCACTCACGGTAATCACCAGTTAGTTATAGTTTGTTGATCATGACGGAACATAAATAGTCGGCCGTCTGCTCGTTTTGACTACGAGTGAGTCGAGCAGTCAATATTTCAGTGGGTCGTGTTGGCCTGTGGAAATTCTGCTATCCGGGAGAGCATGCAATAAGATATCGGACCAAGAGACCGATTCGTGTTTCGTCCCAGCGAGCATGTTGAAGCTACCGAACAGGATGTCCCTGCCAGTCTCCTGTGAAGAACAGTATCAACCTGTAGTCTGGTGGTTTTCTTGTTTGCCGTTCCGATGAGCTAGACGGGCCCAAAATACTATATCGCCAACGGTGGCTAGTTCAGGTAGCAGAATATCCACAGGTCAACACGACCTCCTCAGCAGGTCCCTCTGTATCGCAACGTTCTATCGTAGAATATTTTCGTCCCATCACCCCATTTGAGGTGGTGGTTCATTTCTAGATGGTTTTGTCTCTACTTGTCAGAATAGGAAACAACTATCCCTGACTAACCAACAAAACTATACTAAGCGCCGCCATGTTGGTTAACACGAGCGAAACTTGATGTCCGATGAGCCACCAACGGCACTAGACGAACTCCCTACAGACATCGGGGATAGGCTCACGGAACTCTCCTCAGAGCAACTCCAGCACGTGGCCCGCTACGCTGAGGAGTTGGCGGAGTACAAATCTCGTAAGGCCCGTCTCAAGGACGAGTCGGTTAGAGACGAAAGCAAAGAACGCCCAGATAATCTCCCAGACGATGTCCCATCGAAAGCCACGGTCACGATCAAAACGATCAATGACAATCGCTACTACTACTGGCAGTGGCGAGAGGGAGATACGGTAACGTCGAAGTACAAGGGTCCGGTTGATTCCGATAAATAAAACGAAAGAGGGATTTCCAGAATTACTTGACGAACTCTGGCAGCTCTTTGTCGCTTTCGGCGTTGGGATCGAGGCCCATCTCTTCGAGATCTTCGTTGGTAACCGGTTCGCCGCCGCCGGCCTCTAGTTCCAAAACTTCCGCGAGCTGTGAGAGTGCTTCGGCGCGGGTGTCACCACCACGGGCCAGCCCGGTTTCGAGATCCGTGGCCGTGATACTCCCGTCGTCCTCGCGTTCGAAGAGCACCCCCTCGCTACGGTCGTCTCGCGTTGAACTCGCCATGGCTGTACAAGGAACGATGGGGACAATAAGCGTTCGGACGAAGTGGATGATTCGTCGCTCATCTGTGTGGCCCAGTCGAAGCTGGCTCAGGGCACCTGAACGGTCTTGTCAGCATTCCAGCCGGCTGATTGGATCGAGATGGCTCGATGAATACAGAGCGCGAATCGCCAGACCTTGATTATGTCCGATAAACTCCTCTTTGGATTATTGTGTCTGGCAAAGAGAGGGACAGTATGCGAGTTCTCACCTGGAATGTAAAAGGGGCGTTCCCCTATCAGGCCGAAGATGAGATTGAGGCTCAAATCGAGTATCTCGCAGGACTCGCTGACCCGCCTGATTTGCTCCTGTTGAACGAGGTGAACCAGTACCGCCGGGAATTCATACGTGAGTTGATCCGCGATGAGCTAGGATATGACGGCATCGTGGATACGTTGTCATGGGCGCACGAACTCCGTGAGAGTAATGTTCAGCCCCACCACGACATCGGCCACACCAACGGCAATCTCACCGCTGTCCGAGACCCTGATGACATCGAACACGCACCGCTAGAGTTGTTTGACGAGACATACGACGACGAGGATCGCAAGCATCTCTCGACGCACTATCCCGAAAAAATCTTGGTGACGACCTGCACGATTGACGGGAGAAAGATTGAAGTCTGGAACGCCCGCGCCGTCCCAGGTGGGATGAAGGGCGAAGAGAAGATCAAGATCTTCGAGACCGTCTTTGACCGGATCATGAATGGGCCAGAGCGACTGCGGATTCTCGCCGGCGACTTCAACGCACCAGATGAGGAGTTGGCCGACGGGCAAGCCACCACATACATCGACGACAAGGATCCGCGAATCCGGGACCGCTGGCGGACCGCAGCCCTCCAGATTCTGAAGGGGCTATGTCACGTCGGAATGGTGGACGTATTCCGCTACCAGTGGGGCTACGGTGACATCGACACGCTGGACGAGAGTTTCGGCAACAGCAGGTTCGACCACATCATCGCCTCCGAGGACCTGAACCCAGTGTACTGTGAATATGACCCTGACTCCTTAGATTATAGCGACCACGCCGCGCTCATCGCGGATTTCGAGATTTGATGGATACAGCTGCTGTATTTCGTAACGTTTCTGGCAGTTATTGAGTGAGTCAGTGAATTGGCTGGTAATAATAGGAATCCCGTATCAGGCGATTGCCGAAGATGAGTGGGCTGCAAACGCTACTATAATTCAACAGGTTGGTCCATTTCTGTTCTCGCTTGGGCCCCAGTACTGCAACTGGAAATCGTATATTGGCTCCCTCGCACCATCTCTGGAAATTTCAGCGGAACGATGGTGTGAAACTTCCACAAGAACTGCAAGTCTATACGAGCGAGCAGACGCTCAAGCCTGAAGGAGCAGCAGGCTGTCCCAGTCAGTCCGCTGACAGCGACTCTTTGGCTGCCTGCAGCGCCTCGATTGCGGTCATCAGTTCGGCCTGAACAACCGACGGCTCGTTATCGGTCGCCGCAGCACTTCCCTCAGCTGTTCCGCCGTCAGTCTCCGATGGCGCGGCATCAGCTACTCATCGCTGTCACCCATCGCCGCTACTGTATCGAGTTGCTGCTGATCGGTCTCCTGAGGCGTATTGTCTGGCTGCCGTGACCCGCTGCTAGCGTCGTCACCAGCCTCGCCGGTTCGACTGACTGCTTCGAGCGGGAAGTCATACGCGTTGGCCCGTTTCTCTTTGTGCCACGTCGTCCGCGAGACGATGCCAAAGACCTCTGGGATCGTCTCCCGGTCACACCTCCGAGCTAGTGCCTGGCGGACCTGTTCGTCTTCGGCGCGCTGGAGCAGCGTCTGCGTGTCCTCGGGGATCCGCCCCCGCTCGGAGTGGACGATCTGGTCCGACAAGCCCCATTTCCCCGAGTCAGCATCCTGACTGACCAACTGTGACTCCCGGCTGTCGACGACGTTGTCTAGACCCATCAGAAGTTCCGATTTCGTTAGTCACATCCGTCGGTACGGTCGATGCACCCACCCCGCCACTTTCATACTGACTGGCCCAGTAGGGGGATCTAGAGAGTACATGAGTACCGGGATTGAGCCAACCATCACGCTCACCGAGTCCGACGAGTGGTGGATTGCCCGCGATACAGAAACAGGCGTAACGTCACAGGGGAAAACGCGTCACAGTGCGCTTGAAAACCTCGACGAGGCGTTAGCTGGATACCGGGGCGAGGGCGATGCGCCGACCGACGAAGAGTTGCGCGAACTCGGGATCGATCCCTCGAACAATACGTCCGGGCCGCTCGACGAATCAGATATCTTCGAGTGACGGCATGGCACGTGGGACGTTTTCGGGACGTGATGTCGTGAAGGTCATGGTGAATAGTGGCATCTACGAATGGGTCAGAACGAACGGAGACCACGCTATCCTGCGATGGAACCCACCCGAAAATCATGATTCTGACGCTCGAACCGTCCCTGTCCCACTCCATGACGAACTGGACACCGGGACGCTTCGGAGCATCGGTGAGCAGGCCGGGATGAAGGATTTTGATGAGTTCCGTGATTGGATCGAGCGTAACTCCTGACTAGGATACTGTCTTGGAGACGTAAGCGGACGAGACAGTGGTGGATTAGCTGTCCTCCAGTCGCATCACCATCGGTTCAGCGGAACCGCTGGTGTGACACCTCTGCCTGCACTGCTAGTCTATAGGAGCAAGTGGACGGCCTAGCGGACAGAGCAGCAGGCTGTCCTGATCAGTCCGCTGACAGCGACTCTTTGGCCGCCTGCAGCGCTTCGATTGCGGTCGTCAGCTCAGCCTGAATACCCGATGGGTCGCTACCGAGCGGTTCAGCAGCGTCCTCAGGTGTGCCGCCGTCAGTCGCCGATGTCGCGGCATCAGCTACCGGATCGCCATCCTCCATCGCTTTCACTGCCTCAAGTTGCTGCTGGTCAGTCTCCTCGGGTGCATCGGCCGGCTGCCGTGACCCGTTGCTAGCGTCGTCACCAGCCTCGCCGGTCCGACTCACTGCCTCCAGTGGGAAGTCGTAGGCGTTGGCTCGCTTTTCCTTATCCCAGGTCGTTCGCGCGGTCACACCGATCACGTCACCGATCGTCTCTCGGGAACACCCACGCTCGAGAGCCTGGCGGACCTGTTCCTCCTCGGCCCGTTGGAGCAACGCCTGGGGTTCTTCAGGGATGCGGCCCCGCTCGGAACGGGCAATCTGGCCGGGTAACCCCCATTTCCCCGAGTCAGCATCCTGGTCGATCAGTTGCTGCTCACGACTGTCGACGACATTGTCCAGGCCCATCAGGACGTAGAGCCGCAGTCGGACGGTCATCAGTGAGTTATCCGTCGTCATGGCCTCGGCAATCTCACCGGTCGAAGCCGGGCCAATCTCGGCAAGCACCTTGATGATGTTCAGATCATGGGGCAATAGCTCACTCAGATCGGCTTCACTCAGGTCGACGGGCACCTCTTCGTCGGTCGTCTGCTGGTGGTGCCAGCTGTGACATGACCGGCAAGCTGTAATAAGATTCTCCAGATCGTGGATATCCATGTCCTCGGGCTCACGGGTCTTGTGGTGAATCTCCAGGGTAGCGAAGCCGCCCTCCGCAGTTCCCTTTTCGCCACAGTACTGACACCGATAGTTGTCACGCTCGAGTCTTTCCTCGCGTTTGGCCGGCGGGACTGGCTCGTGGTCGGGGTGGTCACTCATCGCTTGGTCACCGCCGCTCGTGCCGTGGCTGATCGATCGCTCAATACACTCTGTCGCTGTGTTGCTGTCGTTTGCATTCGTGTTCGTGATTGCTGGTATCTGTCTGCCTGTCGTCGGACTGCATTGGTCTGGGATATCGCTTCAATTGGCGACCGCGAATCGACGGGCGGCCGCAGGCTAGTCTTGCGGCTCTACTGGATCGACTGGGGTCATCGACTTCAGACTGAAATCAGATTTCGAACAGTACCACTGCGCGACCCGGCCCAACTGTCTCGTCCGGACGATATCGGCGACGTTGTGCCGGACCAACTCATCGAACCGGCCCTCTTCGAAGGCCGTCACCGCTTCACTACTATCCGAGAAGGGATCGGCCGGCGCCGGCGCGACATTTGGACACAGCAGCTCGTGTGCGGTCGGGAGGTCGTTGTTCGACTCGCCGCCGCTCGTCGTATTGAACAACTTCTTGACGATCGGCAATAGGTCGGCATACGGAACGTCGACGAACGGCCACGGGATGTCGTGGATCGCAAAGCGGGTCCGCAGGAAGGGTAGGTCGAACCCACCCTTCCAGGACTCGCCGTTGTACGCGACGAGCAGCACGTCGTCGTTCATGAGCCGATACCGAGTGTACGCCGCCATCCCGCGCAACATCACTTCCTCGTTGTCGTGGCCTTCGACCGTGACTTGGTGGTCACACGTGTCTCGGACCTCGTCCTGAAGATTCTCGATAGGCCGGCCGCCGGTCTGATAGGCCACTCGGCTGCCCAACGCGAACTCGAGGCCGATGACGGTGACCTCGTCATCAACGTCGAAGCCGGTCGTCTCAATGTCGATCGCCACCAGTTCGAGGTCAGGCATTAGGCGGACCCTCCCTCAGCGTGAGCACGTTCGGGCACCCGATCGTCACTGGCCGGCCGCAGGCGGAAGCGCCCGAACCCGTACTTGCAATGGGTCCCAACGCCGAGCACGCCAGCTTTGGCCGTCCCAACTGGCTCCGACCCGGCGTAGCTGACGAGCTGGCCGTGATCCACCGTCCGGAGCGTGTAGCTATCGGCGCCCTTGATGAGCTTCGTCTCGCGCTCACGCAGGCCGTCGCTCTCCCACCACCACGGCACCGACTGGCTGTCGGCACCGGGGTAGTCGCTGTCGAGGACATAGGGCGAGAGCAACTCCAACTGGTACGCGTCGGCGGCCTCGAGTCGCG
>Ga0136589_1001108_pt1 | contig 12559 bp, 16 predicted proteins | sample AntRauMFilla3764_FD_104640 | JGI IMG/M metagenome (GOLD analysis project Ga0136589, IMG submission 104640) | Saline lake microbial communities from Rauer Islands, Antarctica - Metagenome Filla 3 #764 | ecosystem: Environmental > Aquatic > Non-marine Saline and Alkaline > Saline | place...
TGATCTTAATAGATCTAGCGATGAGATAAGACTAAGTATATCTGACACCTATAGTGGATATGAGCGTGGGCAGGTTGGCAGTGACGATCGGCATAGCTACTTAACTGGTTCTTTTGAGCGACTTGTCACTACTACTCTAGCCCCAGGGGATTTTGTGGGAGATGGAGCCAGATTGTGTACTGGTTTCCACCATCATACACATAGTACTGATAATGATCTTCTACTCTTTTACTTTAGGCTAGACAATGTAATTCCTGTAGCAGATAATGAGGAACTGACTATTGAATGGAAGATGTCTTGGGGAAGATATTGAAGACACAACCTAACATATCTATTCCTTCTGTTAAGGTAGGATGCCTATTCCAGCTCCAGAAATTTAAGGATGACGGGACTATTACGTATACTGGGCCTAAGTTCCATAATATGATGATAGGAAGTGGGCTGGACTTACTAGTCTCTCACGACATTGGTGAGTTTGATTGCTGTAACTTAGGGACTGGAGCTGGTCTGGAAGATATATCTGATACTGGTCTGACTGATTACCTAACATACACCACTAATATAACAGAGTCTAGTGCCAGCTACAACACTGGAATTGGATATGACTATCCGGCCCACAGATTCTGGAGGCGCAAGTTTGAGTTTTCGATAGGGAGCATAGACTCCGGTATATCAGAGATAGGACTTAGCCTTAGTCCAAACTCAAACTATTTAAACAGGCATAGGATCGTCAGTCCCGAAGGCCTTCCCACAGGACTTCATGTTATGCCTGATGAGGGGATAGTTGTCTGGACTGATATTTATCTATTCTCCACTATGACTGCTTATGAAGAATTTGAGGACTCGTTTGTCTTTAGTGGTATTGATGGCAATACTACAATCAATTATACTTGGAGACAGTTAGCTGGGTGGCTGACTACACCTGCATTTTATCCTGGGAGGATAGTCCGGGAAGATATAAGGATGCTCAAGACAATCACCTCGGCATCTGGCAGTGGGACGCCCGCAGCAGGGATAATAAACCCTTATATCTCTGGTACATTCTACCAGCACGTTAATGCTGAGTGGGATCCTGGTGATTTGGACGGAGAGTACTGGGGGCTCTTACTACAGAACGCTGATGGTACTTATGGCAGGATGGCTTTTGATACGCCTATAGTTATGGACAAGGTATATTATCCCCACACTGGATTAAGACTAAGACTCAATCGTGCTTGGGGAGCTACTTTACAGGAGGGCCGATGGATATGATGCCTAGCTGGGGATCAGGAGAAGAAGGACCTAAGGAATTAGCAGAGATTTTTGATATTCCTACTCCTTATGAACTACCACGGCCCTATTACGGATTCTTCGAGATCAATGGGCCTTTGACTGGGTCTAGAAGACATCACATGACGCCTAACAAATTATCTATAGGTAGTACCAGAGAGCGACTCTTGGCTGATACATTATGGGAAGGGTCTGGAGGCAGATATCCTAGCGACGATAGCATAGGAATCCAGTGTAAGGTGTGGCTGACTGAGGTGTATGGATTCTATGTTCTGTGGGGGCTTAGGTGGATTGACCTGGCTATGCCTTATATCCCTTTTGGACAGGCTAAGGTATTCCCTATCCAGCCTAGCATAGAAATGAAACAGCTTTCACCTGCTCCTAATATAAATGGTGTAGCTCCATCACAAGAGATAAGGGTCTTTAGAGACCCTAGGAGAGGATAATGGCAGTTACTGTTGATTATACAGAGGTCTTTCCAGAAAGAGCTACTAGGGGTATAGAAATTACATTCAAGGACTCTGATGATAATGCTGTAGTCCCTAATAGCGCTAACTGGAGCTTGACCACAGCTCCCTCTTACAGAGACCAGGGAGTGATAATGAATGGCAGGGATGGGGTCAACATAAGTGGGCTTAGTTCTACTATAGTCATTATCTTATCTGGGGCTGACTTGCAGATTCTCACAGATGAGGCCGAGTATAAATATGTAAGGAGGGCACTCCTGGTGGAATACACCTATGATGATCCTAATTTAGGGGTTGGAGTGTCTGATAAACTGCAGTATATATTCAGGCTGGAAAATCTTTACAACGTAACTTAAGGAGTAGGCAATGCCTCACATCGTAGTAGGAAACACACAATATGGATCAGCCAAATCTGCAGCGGCTAATATCAGCTATGATTATGACTATCCTAATAGGCTTGATCTAAAACCAGGATCAGAGTTACACGAGCGTCTAGTCAGCCTCATTCTTGATAGGGCGTATGCATCTCATCGGGTTATGTCTAAGCGGTACGATAGCTGGAATAAGATTGATGAGACTATGACGGCCTACAAGTGGGTTGATGAGGATGAAGAAGACGTCCAGGATGAGGATGAGAGGAAGCCCACCTCCATAGTGTTTCCGTATAGCTATGCTATGCTTGAGACTTTAACCACGTACTGTTTTATGGCTTTGACTAGTGATCCTATATTCAAGTATGAGGGGGTAACAGGGAATGATACTTATGGCGCAATGGCGATGGAGCTGCTTATCAATCACCACGTACATAAGACAAAGGTAGCCCTCAATCTTCACACTCTTATCAGGGACGCTATGTCTTATGGAATAGGCATTGTTACTCCTGACTGGGAGATTAGGAAAGGAAGAAGAAGAATCAGTACGCCAGGCTCTGTTTATGGTACCAATGATCAGATACTGCATGAGGAACAGTACATCAATGTGGTTGAGGATGCCGTCCTGTTTGAGGGAAACAAGCTGACCAATATAAGCCCGTATCGCTTTCTGCCTGACCCACAGGTATCAGCTACTGATATTCAGCGGGCTGAGTTTGTTGGCTGGACTGCAGTTACCAACCTGATGGAGGCGCTGCAGGATGAGACTTATGGGGAACAGACCAGGTTCAATGTAAGATACTTAAAGCACTCCTCGCTTGGGTATGAGTTCAGCGGAGAGAATCATGCGAGGGATAGAAAGACTGGTGTCAGGCCTGAGTTCGATAGCTATGTCACTAACTCATACGAAGACATCCACATGTACGTCACGCTTATCCCTGAGGACTGGGGGATAGGCGAGAGTGATATACCTGAAAAATGGCTCTTTACATTATCTAACGGTGAGGTTATAACTCGAGCATCGAAGATAGACTTTGACCACGGCCAGTATCCAATAGCTATAGCTACTCCTGACTTTGACGGTTATGGGATTCTTCCCATATCAAGAATGGAAGTGATCAATGGTTTGCAGCATATCATGGACTGGATGTTTAATTCGCATATAGCTAATGTGAGGAAGTCTATCAATGATATGTTGGTGGTAGATCCTTGGCTGGTCAACTATGATGATGTGGCTAATCCTAAGGCCGGTAAGCTTATTAGGTTAAGAAGGCCCGCGTGGGGTAAGGGAGTCCAGAATGCTGTTCAGCAGCTGGCTGTGCAGGATGTAACCCAGCAGCATATTGGTGATATAGGTGTAATCATCAATGCTATGGATAGGGTATCAGCTGTTGATGATTCTATGGCCGGGCAGTTAAGGCAAGGTGGTCCTGAGCGGCTGACTAAGGCAGAGTTTCAAGGGACTAGAGGATCAGCAGTATCTAGGTTGGAGCGGATAGCCAGAATAATTGGTATGCAGGCTATTCAGGATATAGGTTATTTCTTTGCCAGTCATGCTCAGCAACTTATGACTGAGGAGACTATGCTTAGGGTAACAGGAGACTATGAGGAGAAGCTTAAGCAGTTCAAAGGGGAGAGCGAAGAAACTGGTAGTGTCTCTGTCTCACCGGCTACGATAGCTGTTGATTATGATATTCAGGTAAAGGATGGGACTGTGCCTGGTGGGAATTTCGATGAGAGCTGGATGTCCCTTTATAAAATGGTGTTAGAGAATCCTGAGACTGCTCAAGGCATAGACTCACTCAAGATGTTTAAGTTTATAGCTAGGAGTCTTGGGGCTAAGAATATGTCAGACTTTGAGCGCTCAGGAGAGCCTCAGCAAGGAGTTATAGCAGGAGATGAGAGGATCAGGGAAGAGGTAAAAAAAGGTAACTTAAGGAGGGCATAATGGAGGAGCCGGTTCAAGACGTTAGGGTCAGGACGTCTGCAGAAGGAGTGAAAAGGTTTTTGGAGGGTAGTATATGGCAAGATCTTCTTGGTGAGATGAAGGTCTGGGATGCCCAGCTTCTCAGTGGATACGACACCTGTAGTTCGGTAGAAGATCTACGCTGGCTGCAGGGGGCTAGGGAATCAATCTCTTATTGTATGCAGCTGCCTGAACGAATTTTAGAAGGGCTAGAAGAGGCCAAGAGGCAGGATGATGAAAATGAAACTTCGGACAAAATTTGACCAAAGGGAGGCAACAATGGAAGGCAGAAAAATCTACAACAAGGTAGTAATTGACATGAAGACTGGCGCCACTCTTGAGGAGGATTCATTTATCTACTCCGGCTCCTTGGCCCTGTGTGATGGTGAAGAGGACTTCTCCGGTTTTGATGAAGGCGAAGAAGAACCTGAAGAGGATGAAGAAGAGCCTGAAGAAGGCGGGGAATCTGAGGAGGGAGGCGAAGAAGAAGGTGAGGAAGAAGCTGACCCTGCCAAGCTCCAGCAACAGGTTGCCCAGCTTCAAGCCCAGCTGGAAGAGCTGACTGAAATGTCTAGGCCAGCGGAAGGAGAGCAGCAGTCAGAAGGCCCGCCTGAGTATGAGTCTCAGCAGTTCCTCCAGTCCGATGATGATCTGGACACTGTCCTTAACAGCTCTGAGAACCTTAACAAGGTGCTGAATAGCGCAGTTCAGACTGCCATCCAGCATGTTTATAAAGGTCTGCCTGGGGTCGTCAAGAACAATGTTGCCCAGCAGGTTCAGCTTCAGGAGACTGTGAGTAACTTCTACTCCAACAACCCTGAGCTGAAAAAGCATCGCTCCTTTGTTGGAAAGGTTTCTGAGCGAATCATGTCAGAGTACCCTGACTGGTCGATGCAGAAGGTCCTTGATGAAACATCCAAAGAGGCCCGCAAACGGCTGAAGTTGAAGCAGAAAGCCGAGACCAAGAATACTAAGAACCCTGGCTTTGCCAAGGGAGGCAAGAGTGGCGGGAAGAAAGGTGGCCAGGCCAAACTTTCTGGCCAAGAAAAACAGGTAGCAGACATGCTGTCGGTGAATGATAAGTAACATCAATAGGAGGTAATCATGCTTGAGAATAGATTTATTGAACAAGATACTGTTACTGACAAAGTTGCTTTTGTGACTGGGGCCTACCCAATGTCTATCAGGGATTATGTGGTAAGGGCCGACTCGACGGACGGAGCGTTTTCATTAACCCTCCCTCCGGTCACAGAGGCTATGGGTCGTATCTACGCGATTCACCTTTCAGTTTGGGATGGGGATGTCACTATCCAGGACCAGGGTGATAGTGAGGACTGGACTGATATGATAATGGGTGTGGATAACGACGGAGCAGTTCTTTATAGCGATGGAAGAAAGTGGTGGATACTGCATAAGACAATCACCGTTTAAACTGATTAACTAATCTAGATTATATAGGAGGAGGAAACAATGTCTTATTTTCTTGGAATGAGAGGGACTGAAGACTGGGGCGATAACGTTAGGCCTAAGAGCTGGCGAGATATGATTCTGTATCTCTATCCAAATGGGCAAGCGCCGCTGACTGCGATGCTGGCCAAGATGAGTAAAGAGAAAACAGAGGACGCGGAGTTTAACTGGTGGACACAGACACTGGCTGCTATCGGCGTGGATCTTACCAATGTCTATACAGACGTTGGGCTGAGCAGCGCGTATACCGGAAGTGGCGTGAATGGGGATACTCTTTACATCAAGTTGGCTGAGGCCGATGCGAAGAAGTTTCGTGCCGGCCATGAGGTTCTTTTCAGGATGAAGGAGGACTCTACCCTCGATTGTGTGGGTAAGGTTACTGGCAGAACCCTGAACGGTGCCAGCAGCCATCTCTCTGTCCGTTTGCTGGAGGATGATGATAATTCCTCCTCTAACGACATCTCTAGCGCTGATCGGCTTCTGCTGATTGGTAACATCAACTCGGAGGGGGCTGAGATGCCCGAGTCCATTGCCCTTGATCCGGTGAAGTTCTATAACCTCACTCAGATCTGGCGGACTCCCTTGAGCATTACTCGTACTGCCCGCAAGACCAAACTTCGGACTGGGGATGCTTACCAGAAGGCCAAACGAGAAGCTCTGGAAATGCACTCCATCGAGATGGAAATGTCCATGCTGTTCAGTATTCGGACCGAGTCTACTGGCACTAATGGTATGCCTGAGCGTACTACTATGGGTCTACAGGCTGCAATTCGGTCTGGGGCTCCTGCCAACATTGACGACTATCGTCTAAACGCTGATTTTGCTGGGGATACCTGGTTGGCCAGCGGCGAGGAGTGGCTGGATGCTTATTTTGAGCAGCTCTCTCGGTGGGGCGCAGGCCTTGATGGTATGCTGGCGTTCTGTGGTTCTGGAGCATTACTGGGGATCAACAAGCTGGCGAAGGCTAGTGGGCAGATTCAGCTCCAGCCTACTACAACCAGCTATGGTCTGAAAGTTAATACCTGGACCACTCCCTTTGGTGATATTGCGTTGAAGCAGCATCCCCTCTTCAATTATGAAGAGACCCTGCGCCACGCAATTATGCTGTTCAAGCCCACCAACCTGAATCAGCAGATTGTTGATGATACTACGTTCTATGCTGACGGGGAGAAGCAGAATACTGGTCACAACAGGATCGACGGAACCAAGGAAGAGTACCTGACGGAGCTCGGCCTTGAGTACCATCATCCTGAGACTATGGGTATGATGTATGGTGTTGGGAAGAATAACAGTCTCGCTTAACCTTTAATTGTCCAGAGGGCGGCTTCGGCTGCCTGGAAAGAGCGTGGATTTTATCGGCGGCTTCGGCTGCCCTTTGGACAAATTTTGACCAAAGGTGAAATCATGAACCTCTTGGAGGTCAGACAACAGTTTATAGAACAGAGCGGTAGGTATGATCTGGTTACTGATCTTTACTCCTACGTAGATAATGGAGCTGATTATTACATCGGTGCTGCGGCTAGAGAACTGGATGTAGAGATATTCCAGGTCCTTAATGCTATGGCGGTCCGTTATGAGGTTATCAGTCCTTCCAGCACGTTTGTTTCATTGCCTAGGTGTAGGACTATCGAGAATGTATGGGTGATAGACAGCAATGGTCGCTCTCAGCTGAATTATCTATCCTTACCAGAGCTTAGAAACTTAGGGACTTCCAGTGAGGGTATGCCTAAGTATTACGCACCTGTTAATGCTCGTCAAGTGCCTGATATGAGTGAGCTGTCAGAGTCTGACCAGGATTATATACGGGGACTAGTCACTACATTTGAAAGCTCCTATCGTGGTGTTGCTATATCCCCTGCTAATGAGACTAAGATGGCAGTTGAGGTTCATGGTAATTTCTATTCGGCTCTTCTTAAGAACGATGATGATGAAAACTACTGGACCTCGGCTTATCCCGACATCCTTATCAAAGGAGCGATGCGGGAACTAGAGCGCTCCTATAGAAACCGACAAGGTGCTGAAGATCTAAGTGCGGCTATTTCTGAGCAGTTGTCAAAACTGGATATGGATATAGCTATGGACCAGGCATCTAAGACCGATCAAATGAGGGGGTAGACATGAGCAGGAAGAGTAGCAGTCATAACTTCGTCCCTCCGGTAGTCCTATCTGGGTATGTTAGTGAGGTGGGGGAGGATGGAGTAGTTCTCAAAGCACTAGCTGGTGTGGAGGGAGTCTTAATTAGCGGGTATATAGAGACTGATGTGGTGCCTAAAGATACTGGACTGGTAGCTGTCTTTCTGACCGTAGAGGATAGAGACGGAACTGGGAAGTCAGAGCGAGCGACTACATCTAAAGGCAAGGGGGAAGTATCCAGTGATATTCCTTTAGGGGCTAGGTCTAAGATAACCGTCTCGACTGATTGTATAGGCGCTAAAGGAGTATGGGTCTCTTTAGCTATCCGTCCTAATATCGACGACAAGTTTATGCAAAGGATAGAGCATCATGAGTCAGGAGTTCCACTTCCAACTAGAACAAAAGCAGCTACACGCAGGCCTTAAGAGGCATAGTGGGTATATAGTTCCTGCGGTAGACGAGGTCTATAACCTCGAGATTACTGAGGTAGGTGCCGGTCCTTATAATCCACTTATGCAGCTCTACGCGTTTACCCCAGCTTGGCCTTTTCCTTGGCTAATGGGAGGGGCTGACTTGATGTTTACTTTGGATAAAGTAAATGAGACTACTGGATCTCTGGAAGTGTGGGAAGGGACTAGTAGTGAACATCTAACTGACCTACCCCTTCCTTCGACTACCTTATATGATCTGCCTGATCTAGCCGTGTTTGACACTTATCGAGTATTGGTAGGTACTTTCGGTGTAATGGATGGGATAGGTAGTGCTCTGCAGCCTACTACCAATATTCCAAGGGCGAGGAGCTGCTGTAATTATAAAGGGCAGCTCATACTTGGTGGGATATTGGATACTTGGTATGACTGTGATGAGACCTTCATAGCCCATAGTAATATAGGCGATGTGACTATGGAGCCTGACTGGAAGAATGAGGCTGGGTATAGGCCTATCAATTTCGCTGGGAGGATTTATAAGGTTAGGAGACTCGGCGATTATGTAGCTGTGTATGGTGAGAAGGGAGTGGTCTTCCTAGCTGGAGTGGGCGCACCAGCCCCAACTTTCGGCTTGAGAGAAGTAGCCAAGATAAAGATGGCCTCTCCTGCCGCCGCAGACGGGGGACTAAAATGGCATGTGGTTGTAGATGATCTAGGCTATCTATGGATGATTACTTCTGATGGGGCTCAGAGGCTAGGGTATAAAGATTCATTATCTAGGCTGACTTTATCTGATGTTGTAGTCAGCTACGATCCATCTTATGATAGGGTCTTTATATCTGATGGAGAGCTTTCTTTTGTTATGAATAAGACAGGCCTAACTCAAGTATATCAGCTAGTTAGTGGGGCTGCTAGCTATCAAGATACAGGTTACTTCGTAGGGGATGAGGACACTGAAAATTATAGACTAGTTGTAGGCCCCTTTGATTTTAACTACAACGGGCTCAAGACAGTCTATACAGTAGAATCAGACACTGGTGATGAGGTGGGACTGCAGATACCTATTGATGGATCTTATACCTTAGTTAGAACTGTCCCGCTAAACAACGTAGGCGTAGGGACTCCAGTAGTAGCCGGGAAGTCTTTTATGGTAGTGATTACTGGAGATGACTATAACGTATATCCTAATCATATCTTACTAAGATGGAAGATGAGCGATCTTAGAGGAGTGAGAGGATTCTTCCAGCCGAGGCAATCATGATAGCAAAACTTACTTGTGACCAAATTGCAGACTTATGGCCCATGATAAAAGAAGGCTTGCAGCAGGACCTATACCTACCAACATTAGGGAGACATAAGTATAGGGAGTCTAATGTACTAGAATCCTTACTAACAGGTGCCCTGGAGGCCTGGACATCTTATGACAAAGACGAGGAGAGTGAGACTATTCTTCTGTACATGATAGCATTAACTGCTGTCTATACTGATCCTGTTACTAAGAATAAAGCCCTATATGTATTCTCTGTGCTGTGGTATAGAGATGCCCCTAAAGAGACTCTAATGGAATTAAAAACAGCTTTAGTCAAGTACGCAAAAGGGAAGAACTGTCACACTATGTCTAGTATGACCAACCGACCAGAGCTGGTAGAGCTAGCCAAGAATCTCGGTATAGATACTAGCTTCACCCTACTATGGATGGACTTGGAGAAGGAATGATTTCTTATCTTATCCCCTATATGCACATAGATGGAGTCCCTACATTTAAAGACTCTGCCATCATGGAGATGTTTGATAGAATGGAGCAGGACGGGACACTAGGGCTGGTCTTCTTTGAGGGGTCGATTAAGACTAGGGAAGACTTCTTGCTTATGATGAGACAGCCTAGGGTCCAGCTTTATGGAGTCTATCTCAAAGATGAGTATACTCCTATGGGATTTATTTGGCTAGATCAGTTTAAGCATAGAACAGCTCACGGTCATTTTTGTGCTTTTAGCAGCCACTGGGGAGATGCATATAAGATAGGTCATGAGTGTCTGGTTAGGCTTGTTCAACTAAAAGATGATAAGGGAGAGTATGTATTGGATGCTATCTATGGGCTTACTCCAGTAGATAATGAATTGGCTGTTAAGACTACTACAGCCGCTGGGTTAAGGATAGCAGGTACACTACCGTACGCATTTTGGTATGAGGAAGACAACAAGTCTCATCATGCAGTCATGACGTATTTTACAAGAGACGAGGTTCCCGAGGAGGAGCTAATATGAAGGTTTATACCAAAGTAGTAGTGGACATGTCTACTATGGAGACCGTCGAGGAAGAATCCTTTGAGTATGAGGGGGCGGTAGCCTTATGTGGTGGTGATTCTAGTGGTGGTGGTGGTGGTGGAGGATCCGGTGAGGTTGACTATCCAACATATATGAAGAATGCCCACGGTCAGTTGTTGTATGGTGCTGGGGAAGGTGGCTCAGGGGCCATGGATATAGTTACTCCTATGGACGATGCTGTTAATGATGCTATATCAGGCAATCCATATATAGATCTCTCTCCTTACAACCCAGGTCCTCATCTAGTTGAGATGGCTAATGCTGTTGATGATCTTGATGTATTCATCAATAGTATGGAGTCTAACAATGAGATAGAAAACAATATGGCCAAGTTTGATGCTGGGATGAGGGATATCAATGCTGTGAATAGTTCTGCTTTTGCTATTGGTAAGCAGCTTATTGGCAGTACCTTACTAATACAGAAACTTCAGGCTAAGGTACAGCTAGCTCAGCTTAGTGTTGAGGCTAGACGGATGATGCTAGTTGCTAACCAGGAGTTTATATCTAGTGATAACGAATATCAAGTTAAAGCAGCTAAGTGGCCTATAGCTATATTACAGGAGGGCGGTAATGTATTGGCTAGTATCGCTGGTGCGTCTACAACCAGTCCAGGTTCTAAGGGGCCGTCTGAGGGACAGAGCGCCTTGGGCGGTGCGTTGAGTGGGGCAGCAATAGGAGCTAGTACTGGTAACCCATATGCTGCGGCCGCAGGAGCGGTGATAGGCGGTGTAGCTGGTCTTTTATCTTGATAATAAAGGAGGCAATCATGGCAGGTGGTACATTAGGTAGTTGGTTAGGTGGAACGAAGAACTGGTTTGAGTCTTTAGATAGTGATAATATGGCTGTTCTTCTTGGAAGGGCAGGGACAGCAGTATCGCCTAAAGACTCGTGGCAGCAGAGACTAGGCGCAACCGCAGCTAAAATGGGAGCCCAAGAGCAGAGTAGAAAATATCTATCAGAGCTTCTAGGAACTACGGCTGAGGATGAAGCGGAGACAGAGGAAGAGGAAGAGGGCGCTATAGGCACTAAAGGAAATAAGTCCAAACTCACTACCGGTCAGTTAGATGCGCTAAGAAATCCAGGTTTGGGTAGTGTACTATCGGACTACTTCTCAAGAAGTCTTCCTAGGACAGGGAGGTAAATATGAAAGCATTAGATTTAGCCACACTACTAGGCCAGGCTGGAGCAGCTGTTTCTCCGGAAGGGTCCTGGCAGCAGCGAACAGGAGAGGCTGCTAGTGAGATGGCCTCTGCTGAGCAAGACAGAAGGTTCCTGTCAGACTTACTTGGTGGAGGGATTCCTGATCCTACAGGAAGGCATGGGCTTAGTCCTGAAGTCGTGCTTCGAGGGCTACAGCTAAGACATCGGATTGAACAGTCTAGGCCAGAACAGATAGAAATGGCCCAGGTGGAAACTCCTTGGGAAACCACTGAGACTATGCCGGCAGAAGATGTCCCAGAGTACAGGAGAAAGATATGGAGTGAGCAGCGGGATACTGTGCCTTCTGGTATTAGGACCTTCAAGGAATTCCAGCAGATGGATGAGACTACGCAGAAGGACTTCTTGGAGTTCTCCAAAGGGCAGCGTGGAAAGAATTTTGAGGAGGCTCTAGCTGAGTATCTTACTAAACGTAAAGAAGCTGCCAAGCAGGAAAAGAAGTTAGAGCCAGAGCTTGAGTTTGGGACTGCAGAGCATATCCAAGGTATCATGGATAACTTAGACTATGCGACTGTATCTGAGGAGTATTACAGGTTTGCTGAGCGGGCTGCTACCACTGGCATGAAACGTACGCGGGAACAGTTTGTAGAGGCGAAGGCTATTGCTGAGGCTGAGCGGCAGATGGAAGATCGGATGCAGGATGTGACTAACGTAAGGTATAAAACAGGGCCAGAAGGAGAAGGCTTCTATGGAATCACTACAGGAGACCAAGTACAAGGCCATGAGGAGAGACTCCTCCAGAAATATCAGCGCAGATACCCAGTCAAGGTTAAGTAGGCTGTTAGAGATGGAGCAGGAAGAAGAGGCCACCGATCAGGATATGGATAGTAGGGTGAATAGACTTCTGGGTTCTGAGGCTGAGGCTGAGGCTGAGGCTGAGGCTGAACAGCTGGAGACTATAGACCCAGGTCCTGAA
>Ga0136589_1001118_pt1 | contig 12484 bp, 15 predicted proteins | sample AntRauMFilla3764_FD_104640 | JGI IMG/M metagenome (GOLD analysis project Ga0136589, IMG submission 104640) | Saline lake microbial communities from Rauer Islands, Antarctica - Metagenome Filla 3 #764 | ecosystem: Environmental > Aquatic > Non-marine Saline and Alkaline > Saline | place...
AATTATCTCCGTACCTCAAAGTCATACTGAGCCAGGGGGTTTTGAAACGAAGGCCGTGCGTAGTTCGCTGCGGGGTCCGTACGACGATTTTTGGCGTAAGCCATTGCTTTACCCATATCTGGCTCCTCCCCGCGCTTTAAACTGTCAAGCGCCTGGCCACCTGCATCTTTAACATCCGACAGATGATTCTTCCCCTTCGTCTTGGCCACGTCCAGATCGCCTTTTTTCCCAGGATTTGCCTTCAAATAAGAGGACGCAGCGCTATAACTGGATACCGCTGCGTTGATAAACCCAAGGCTGGCATCCAAAGCACCAGCGCGTTCGCTGTTTTTAATCTCTGCCGCCTGCGCGGCTTTCGCATGACCTAACGTCGCGTCGCCCTTCACGGCCTCATTATACGCATTACGGGTATTTACATAAGTGTCGCCCAATGAGGACAGTATAGCCTGCGATTTCCCCGCCGCCTGCGCGTTCGCCTGATCATCCATCACTGAATGCGCGTTACCAAACTGAGCACCGAGATTGGCTCGGTTGGTTTGGCTCATGTGTCCCGGCAGATTCTGGCGTGACCCCCAGAAGTCAGCCCCGGCCTTACCAGCCTGACGACCCCCGGTGCTTTTTCCGGCCGACGCCAGCTGTTCGGCCACCAACCCTTTAACGGCCTGGGTATCCGAATCGGACACCGTTGAAAGCGCCTGCTCGGAAGCACTCTCCTGCTGTAGTGCGGGGCCGGAAAAAATCGAGTGATAGAGATCTGTCGCAAAACTAGCCATTACAGACCTCCATAGGCTGTGACGCCACCGCGATACACGTTGTCGTTCGTAGCCTGTGCGGCCGCTTTGTCGATACCTTCTCGGAACAAATTCAGATGCAGCTCCGCCCCACCTCGGTCAGTGTAACCAGTGTCTTTCTGCATCAGCAGTTTCGATAAGGCACCGTGCAGAATAATCTCGTACCAACGATCCAGCACGATGTCGTCCAAAACATTCGCCGAGTGCACCGGCTTCAAACTAACGTCAACATGCACGGCATAGACGTCATGCTTGTCGGGTTTCGGGGCCACCGCGATCTCATCCTCCTCATTCAGAAAATAGCGCAGTGGTTTGCCCTCAGACTGATCCCAGTCCGGCATGTCGTATTTAAGCTGTTTGCGGTTCGTCGCTCGCAGTGGAACGTCATTCACCCGAACATCGTGAATGTTAATAATCCGGGAATCCTGCGGGATATCGATGGATAGCGTATTGACGCCCTTAATCGCTGACGTCATGAACGAGTAGCGCCACGCATTAGAATCCGAGCAGAACTCACGAACCGCCTGCCGCACCGCCCGCTTCATGCGAGGGATCGGGCAACCAGGTGCTTCTGCTTCGATGTCGGCATTAAACACACTGATATCAGCCATCGTCTTGCGGGTCTCCTGTCGGTCCAACCAGCGCCACAAACACCTGATACAGTCGCTGGGCTTTGGCGTCAGTAGCCGGACTCTCATCATCAGCCATCAATACAAACGACGCTGCAAAGTTCGCCAACGCCGGCAAGTAGCGATCAGCTACGGCAACCGTCTCACCAACAGCGGTATACACCCCCGGATGCACAGCCACCACCACTTCTATTGTATGAGGCGTCGCTGGTTGAGGGGGATATACATAAAACTGAGTCCGGGTCTCGACCACTGGCGCAACATGATCCACCTCACCCGCCGGTGTTGCGGAAGCCCAGCCAGGATCGGCCGTGTCCAGCGCCATCCGTGACACCGGGCGAATAGCATCACCCGGTGTTGTGCCGTCCACACCCAAATTCCGCGTGGCAGACATGAACTCGTCACCAATGGTCGAGGCATCTTGCAAAATACCTTCAGCCAGCGTAAGTGGTTCTACCGAGGCAAAAAGGATCGGCTTCATTTCAAGCATGGTTGAAATGCCTTGATTCAGCCCATCAATGAAGTCCTGATCGGTATAGCGATGCGTGGTCCGAGTATCGAGCACTCGGCGCCTCGCAAAATCCACTACCTGCTGAACCGTGAAGGTCATCGTTATTCACCGGTCTGTTCGTCGTCGCCCAACTGCGCCTGATACTGCTCCCAGGCAAGGTTCCGCTCGTCGGCATCGGTGTCAAAACCAACGACCTGTTCCAGCTCACGCGCACGAGGTTCACCGCTTTGAGTCAGCAAAGCCGGATCACCCTTGTCCATCAGCGATTTTATGCCAGCGAGAATGGCTGCTTGGCGTTCCTCAGTCTTGACCACAGTCTCAGCCGCTTTTTCTTTGACGTCCGCTGACACCTTCGCATCAGTGTCACAACCTTCAGCCAAAGCGGCTTCGAGCATGGACGCCGGAATTTGACGGGTCTCTTTCGCCTTCAATCGAACCAGGTTCACACCCTGTTTAATGACGGTCAGCTTGTTCGGAGCCGTAACGGTAATTGATCCACTCATAGAGAATCTCCAAAGAACAATAAACGGGGGCGAACCCCCGCTTGGTTTTTTACAGCGCGGTATCCAGAGTAAGGATGCCGAAATCTTCTTCGCTGCCGAAATGGGAGTTCATAAACTTCGGTTTGATCAGACCCATCATCTTGCCGATGGAGATACCGATCTGGTTCTTGTAGTCGAAGTCTTCTTCTTCCCAGTAAGGCAACCCGAGATCCGCCAGGCCCAGGGCCTGCGCACCGCAGATCAACACACGCTGACCGTCAACCGCACCAGCTGCACCCCACTTCGAACCGCCGGCTGCGCCTTTGGTGTTGAAGACGTGGTGGAACTCGTGAATCACGAGGCCGTCCGCCATAACCGAGACTGAACCGGAAAACACGTCGTTGCCCTTCGAGCGAGGAGCCGCGTACAGCAGGTTGTCACGGTACATCGGGTCAAGTTTCAGATCCGCCATGCCCGAAGGCGTGATGAACACATGAAACATATCACCGGTCGGCAACTTCGAGTTGCGGATGCCACGCATGTAGTTCTCTTTAGCGTAGGCTCGCGCCCGTACCAAAGCCGCATACGTCAGCTTGTCCGCCGCCGTGATCGCCGTGGTATCACCAGCTGCCAGATCGTTATCCGTGTTACTCCAGCGAACGTGGCGATTGGCCGTCGGTGCCGTAACATCCGCAGCAAACGACAGGTTCGCAAAAGCCGTGGTACCGCGAGCCGCGCCTGTGTTGGTGAGGGAGTAGGACATACCAGACATGGTCAGAAAGGCCAGCTGGTCAATACGATCCGACAACCACGTTGCCAAAACCGACTTCGAGATACCTCGGAAGTTCACAATCGACTTCTGATCCGACATGCGACCGGTAGTCCGGTTGGCGTTACGCAGCTGGTCAATAGTGATGGTCTTGTCGTACGCGTTGATGGCTTCTTCGTTGCCTTCCAGCAAACCGTCGCCAACAACACCGTCGCCCGTCAACTCAGCGATCAGGGTCATAACCGCAAGGTCGCCCTTCTCCGTCTTCGTCAACTCAGTGATGTGCTGAATCATGGAATTGTGATCTTTGCCGATAAACCCTTTAATAAAGGTTTGCGACATTGCTTCGCGCCAGAGCTTACGGGACCAAACAGCCTTCTGTTCCGTAGTCAGCGCGGTGAAATCGGTCTTAGCCATTTCAAATACTCCGCATAAGTGCTGATAAAAGTGTTTTCACGGTGCTCCTGGCGAGGGGGCCTTCATTACGCCGACTGTTTGGTGGTTGCGAGTCACCTTAACGCTGCTCGTATATTAGCACAGCTAATACATATCAGCCAACCACAAAAAAGCCCGACCAAAATCGGGCAAGATTCGCCTGCACGAACGAATTACCTAAAAGCGGTACCGACCATCGCCTCTAGCTGATCATTACTCAGCTGATCAAATTCCTCGTCGGACATTTCCTCAATACTTTTGGTCGGGGTCTTCCCTGTCTCTGCTTTCGACTGCGGTGCCGCTGGCTGCTTCACCGACGCCTTCGCCTTCGCCTGTTTCTGGTTGTGGGCCTGGGTCGCCTTCGCTTTCGACGTACTGGTTTCCGGCGCGTCGTTCAAAATGCTCTCCTGACCCCACACCCCGCGAGCCGACAACTCACGTTCTGCCGCTCGTCGCAATGCCGGTCCGGGCGCCATACCCTTCTGCGTTATAAAGAAGTCTCGCAGGTCGCGGACCTCCAGCGCCAGTGACTCATCAAAGTCCGCGCTGTCGTGGTCCAACACGCTGTACTCCGTGGTCAGCTCATCAACCGTGCTGTTCAGCTCGGTCATCTGCTGTTCCTTGCGTGTCGCCTGCGTTGCCGACTGAGTCGCCTGCGTCGCCGCCTGCGTTGCCACTTTCTTGATGATGTCGGTGAAGGTACTGGTAGCGGTTTTGTAATCACCGTCCATTGCCTTGTCCCACATGCTGTTAAGCACTTCCGGATCAAGGTCCAGATCCACCTCGGCAGCGGCCTGCTCAAGCGATGCCTGATGCGACTGACCGCTGTTGTTCTTCTGCGCCTCGCGCTGAAGCTGCTCATAGCGAGCCTCAATGTCCTTCAGTTTCTGCGACGTCTCCCGGTTGCTGTTGGCCAGCTCCCGGATACGATCCTGCGTTTTCTGCTTCAGCGTTTCCCGTGCTGTCGCGTTATCAACGCCCGGAACCAGTTCTTCTTCCTTGGCCGGCTTATCATCTTTTGCACCATCCGCTTCAGCATCAGCCGTATCATCAGAGCCGTCGTCGCTCTCATCAGAGTCCTCGCCCGCTGTTTTGTCGTCCGAAGTATCTTCATCCGAGGTGTCGGCGTCACCAGAATCGTCTTCAGCATCCCCACCGTCCTCATCAGGCGGTGCGACGCTCAAGCCTTCGTCGTCATCCGCATCCGGGTCGAAGTTCGCATCGAGTCCTTCCGACTCCTCCATCGCAGCGACCGGATCATATCCGGTGCCCAGCGAACTCATGTCAAATTCAGTGTCTTTAAGTGGCTGGGGCATTGTTTGCTCCTATCGTTTGTTTCAACAAGTCTGCGCGGGCGGACATATCAATCGCATCCAGCTTTTGAGTCCCCTGCATATTGGATAGCCGCAGACGGGTGTTGTATGACTCCCGTTCTTTCTGCAGCTCGAACATTAACCGACGAAGCTCGCGGTCAGCCTCCGTCAGCTCGTTTTGCGTCTTGGCGTTGTTCAAATTCGCCTTCGACGCCAGCTCTTTAACCCGAGCTGCTTTTTCTTCGATGGAAATCTGCATGTCCTGAAGCGTCAGCTGCTGCTGGATCTGCGCCAACTCCTGTTCCTGCTCAGTAGGTGCCTCCAAACCCGCCATTTGCTTCAGCTCATCCGCAATCGCTTCACGGTGCGTCAAATGGCTGTAGCGAACCGCGTGATAGGCCGGTATCGGTACGCCGACCGACATCAGATTCAGCACCTCGGCAAACTGGCTGTCCTCGTACGCATCCCGCGCTGGCATAGTCGCAATGTTGGTGCTGTACACGCCCCGGGCGAAGTCATTCAAAATCGATCCGTCTTCCTGGGGCTCGTTGATCGCCACCTCACGCGTCGGCATACCCGGCAAGGTGTAGTCGGTGACCGTCATAATCCGGGTGTCGGTGTAGAACCGCTGCATCAGCTCCAGCATCTTGCGACCCACGAGGTACCGGGTCCGGGCCAGGTTATCCAGCGGCTTCTGGATCTGGACCTGTCCCCGGTTGACCTTTGACTTCATGGCCACACCCGACACTTCACCGCCGTCGCCACCCACAAAGGTATCCGACATACCGGCAATGTTCCGCACGGCCATCTGGGTGTCCTTCTTGATGTTGGTAATACCGGTCGGAATCTGGTTCGGTTGGATCTTGTCTACTGAGTTGAGGTCTTTCACCTCAAGCACCACGCCAGTCTGGCTGCCGTTCTCGCGCAGATCGTCGGTCGTCATGTTCAACAACCCACCGCGTTTGACCACCCAGCCGCCGTTGGCCGTCGAATTCACAATGTGCAGCTCCTGGGAACTGACCTTGTTGTACTGCTCCTGCGGGGAGATAAGATTCCGGACGATACCGAACGGCTGTCCTTTACGGAAATAGGGAAAATACGGGATGACCGTCGGCGTGTCGTACGGCGACCAACCCTCCCACAAGACAATCCGGTCGCACGTCACGCGCCAGTACAACCGTCTGCTGGTTTTCGCCCGCAGCTGAACGCCGAGGCGGTCAGCCAAAATCTGCGCTTTCTTGCTGTTCGTTCCCGGTGGCAGTTCACGCTGTTCGCCGGTCTCGGGGTCAATGATCATAAAAATACGGGTGTTGCGGTAATACTGGCGGTCAATGACCCGCACCTGGTGCAACTGCCGCTGGGATTCTTTGGACAGAAAAGGTAAGTCCCAAGGATCGTCCAACTGTTTTGGGTCGTCAAGTCCGTCGAATCTCGCCGATTCTGTACCGAACGTCCCTGAAAATGCAACCGCCTTCTCTAGCTCATCGCGCTTGTCTTCACCAAACCGAGACTCAATCTCGTCCAACGTCTCCCAGGTCGTGATGGTCACACCCGGCCAATCTTTCGGGTCATAACTCGTAATCTTGGAATCCAGCACAACAGAGTCCGGGTGCAAATTAACGCACTCGATCTCGCCCTGGTGATTTTCATCGAAAGAGACCCGGAAATTCAGGTAGCCCCGATCACGGATCGCGCCGTCCTCGACCATTTCCGTTTCTTTCCAATCGAACTGGTTGGCGTCGAGCACACCCATCGCCACGGCGGACAACGCATGGCCTTCCTCTTTCGAGGCTTCTTTCTGGGGTTTGTACTGCAAGTCCACACGTCGGGTGATCTGTTCACCGAGGAAGGTGTTGATGGTCGACAGTACGAGGTTCAGCGTCAGCGCCGGACGGCCCTCGGCTTCCAGCTGTTTAAGGATCTTTTCATCCCACTGGTCGCCCCGATAAAACCGTTCCTGTTTCTCGGCCTGATCGATGTACTCACTGTGACCATTGCGCCAACGCGCCTGGAACAGTTCAAACTGCTCTCGGGCTTTCGCCTCGGCCTCTTTGTCGACCTTGAAGTCACCCTGCTCGACTTCGGTCTCAAACTCGACGATTTCCGCCATGCAGCTACCTAGTTATAAGTTCGTGATGAACGAAGTGTACCATACGGGTATTAGCCGAGCTAATAGTTAAAGTCAAGAAGAAAGCCACCCGCGAGCGGCGCCCCCAACCTTCTTAAACTCAGCTATACGATCCTCCAACGTCTTACGTTGCCACTTGCCAGGGAGCTTTTTCGGCTTCGGCTTGGCCCCTTTCGTAATAAACTGATCAGCTTTCTGCGCCATCCACGCCCAGGCATCCACCTGGTCGTCATGCTCAGCCTGCGGGAACAGTAAAAACTCATCCAGCATTTTCCGATACCACACGGCCTCCTCGGGGAACAGGAAGTGGCCGGTCCGGATAAAGCCCTGTAGCGGACGAGCCCGGAGCATCTTGTCCCGGCGCCCGGTTTTCATCGCCACCTCCGGGTCACTGATGTCGATGTCCCAGATACTCTCCTCGATCAGCCGTCGATTAAGAAACGGCCCAATAGCCAGCGATATCTGCCCGTGCTCGAAACCCCAGTCGTCCGGCTCCCATAGCCGGTAGACCTCGATAATTTTCTCGACGGTCTCCATGCTGTCCCATTTGCCGGAGACCTGATCCAGTGCCCAGACCCGGTAGTTCTGGTCCACACCGCCGATGGCTCCGACGGTGTAATCGTTGTTCTCTTTCTGTCCGACGGCAAAGTCCCACGTCGAGATAATGTGCAGCTCATCCAGCGGGGGTCGCTCCACAGAGCGATACGTTTTGAAGTTCCCCTCCTGGAAATACCCGCCTTCCTCTTGCACCGGCTTCTGCTGAAACAGGGCCCACCAGACCCGAGCGTTCCGTTTGAACTGCTCAAAATACTCAATCGAGTACCGTTCAGGGTGTAACGCCTCGCCTTTTTTGCGGATCTGCTCACCCTCGTAATACTCATCCTCGATTGCCTCGGCGGCAAACTCCAGCACCTTCCACTTACCGCCGTCCTCGATACGGCCCTCGTCCTTCAGGATACGGCCAATCAGGTCGTCATCGTGCCAACGCGTCGCCATCACAATGATCCCACCGCCCGGTGCCATCCGGGTTTTGAACGTCGACTCGTACCATTTCCACAGTTTGTCGCGGGACGACGCGCTGTCCGCTTCTTCGGCGTTTTTCACGTAGTCATCTATGACACCGCAGTTATGGGTCAGGATTCCATTGGCGTAGAAGTTATTGTTTCCTTCAACTTGAATATCAAAGACTGGTACCGGCGCAACCCTTCGTCGGGTAACTCGGGAAACGGTGTCTGCGCCGAGTGGTGGTGTAGTTGGTGGCACTGCTCGCACATCGTAATCAGATTGGCAATATGGTTGTTCGCCGGATCGTGATCGATGTGGTGAACCAGCAGATTTGTCCGATAACCTCCACGACTGCGAGTCTTGCGTGTTTTCTCCTTTGTCCCACACGTAACGCAAGTTCTCCCATCCCGCTCCAGAATCACGGGCTTCATGTCCTGAAAAACCCTTGTGTATGAGGCTCCTTGTTTGAAGTGACTGTTCCCCTGACCCGTCATCCGCTCGCGGTGAGCTTCGTTCGCACACACCCTGCAGCAATAGGTCTGTCTTGATCGACCCGGGTTGAATGCCTTGTCGCAAAAGGGACATTGCTTGGGGCTCAGCGTTTTGTTGTGCGATGGGCTGCCTATCGCACGGCATTCCTTCGAGCAAAACTTCCGACGCCCAGTGACTGAAGTCCCGCACTGAGCACATGAGCGTTTGGGCGTATTCTTTACCGCGTGATGCGCTTTCGAGCATTCCGGCGAACAGTAAACGGCCGAGTGTCCACGTTTTACTATCTTCCTTATCTCGTACGCCGGCTTCTGCGCTGCTTTCTCGCACCACGCGCAAACGATGTCGATCATCGCTTTGCGCCGTGCGAAATAACAACTGCGACACATCGGTTTGCTCGACTTCCGCTTTTTCTCTACCCCACACACCACGCAATGCGTGTGGCACTTCACCCCCGTCGGTGGTGCTAAACCGGTCTGTGCTCCGTAGGTCTTTCGCCTGGACGTACCCTCGTCCATGTACGAAGAACCGGTGTTCTCCAGTCGCTGTAATTGTTCTTCCAGATACTGTCTCGATGTCGTAGAGGGTGTCGTCATAAGTCAGCTGCCCCGCCTGCACTGGTCGTAATTCATTAGCCTCGCTACTATAATTATACGACCAAACTCTCGGTGGGTCCACTAACTGGACGAGGGTATCAATTCTTAGGGGGCCTGCCTCTGTTTCAACGAGCGTATCGCCCCGAAGACAGTTCATGCCACGCCCGGTAATTGGGCCCCCGGCACCGGCTGCAACATAGCCCCCGGCATGACCATCAATGTTCCACCGATCCGCACTACGGGAGTCCGGGTCCAGCTCCACGTCCGGAAACACGGTGTTGTAACCACTGTCGCCCAGCATCCCACGTACCTTGCGCGAGAAGTCCCGAGCCAAGTCCGCACCGTACGAACACGCAATGAACTCGTGATCCGGGTACCGGCCCAGGTGCCAGGAGGGGAAGTTCCGCGACACCAGTTCTGACTTCCCGTGCCGTGGAGGAGCCATGATGATCAACCGTGGCGACTCCTTGTTGGCAATCGCCTCACTGAACTTCTCCAGCTCGGCACACACGATCTTGTGGAACCATGCGGCCTGGAAGTCCGGATCATTACGCATGATGAACGGCAGGAAACGCCGACGCGCCAGCAACCGACGCGCCTGCTCCTGAACCGCCAGTTCTGGCGCATTGCCCTCATCATGCTGGCGTTCCCGGCGACGTAACGGTAAGCCGTACTCGTTGAGGTCTTCAGCAGCCAACGCTTACGCTCCTGACAACTTCCGGTAGGCTTCCAAACGCCAGATCTCACTGAACGCGTTGTCGTAGCTGATCTCCTGACCGATCGAGTCGCGCCAGTTCTCCGGATCAATGCACGTCGCAGGTCTACCGACGACCGTAAAACCGTTGTCCATCCTGATACCGCAGAACATCAGCTTCTGGCCGCACAGATGCACCGTCTCGTATTCCACCTCGGCAATACGCGCTTTGATCGACTCCATGGTCACCTTGTCACCATTGCAGCCTTGTTCTTCCATCATCTTCGCAATTTTCTCGGGCTGTTTAGCCATTGGCCTTCTCCGCATGTTCGGTTGTTGCTACGTTCTTCACGATTTCCCAGTCGTCACGGAACGTGAAGCTGAATGTGTAATCCATGTCTACCGATCTCCGGATGTCGACCACCCTGCCGCTCCGGGTGTGCATCAGGACCGTTTTGTTCTCGTCGTCCCACTTCCAGTAACCACCCCACTCCGGTACCCGGATGGCGTGGCCACGTTTCAGATAGGCAAAGGCTGCTTCAAACCGCATCCTGTTCTTCTCCCATTGGTACTAAGACTGTGTCCAGCGTCTGCCGAATCACGCTCTGAAAAATGTAGTCCTTCGCCTGTTGCTCAACGGGCAACTCCTCGAATGGCACCAGACTAGGGTGTGTTAGTTTGGTTAGGTCTTTCTCGGGGCCGTAGGTCCACCCTTCGGCGACCTTATGGGCCACCCACTCCTGATGGCTGCCTTCCGGTCCGACGTTCGGGTTTTTGATATAGAACTCGACGCCCAAAATGGTCGAGCGCTGGATGCGTGGTACCGTGTTGTCCCACGGCAGATGGGAGTAGTCGCCGAGTGCCTGGCAGTACGCCCGGTTGATCTCGTGGCAGGCTTTGGCCAATCGTTCGATAAACGTCATTTCTTTGCCTCTTTGGATGGAACGTGCATGTCGAGCGTCTGGTCATAAACCAGCTCCTGGTCATCCTCCCGAGGCGCCCGGTTGATCAGTGAGTCGGCAAACCGGTTGCCGGCCAACTGCTGCAGGTCGCTGTCCGACATCTGCTGAATCTGTTTCATACCCTTGAACTCGACCTGCCCGTGCTTCTCACCACCGACGTTGATCTGCGCGTTCACAGACAAGGTGTTGCCTTTGGAATCCGGGTACTGGCCGTTCAACTTGCCCAACTCGCGCACCACCGCCACCTTTTCAGTCGCATCCGCGCTGATCGTCCACGCTTCCATCAGCATGTCGTTCAACATGCCCTTGGTAACCTCGAACTCATGGGTTTCCCGTTCCGCCAGATGCTGCAACACCTGCGGCATACTGGGGTCGTCACTGAGCCATCCGCGAGCGGTTGCCGGCTGTACGCCGACCATGTGGGCAGCGGCCACTGCGTTACGCACACGGAGGAAATGGATAACGAACGTCACCTGCTGTGACGTCATGTGTGGGACGTCGAGCAACGTGCAAATTGAATGGATGTAACCGTGGTTCATCGAACCCTCGTGACTTTGTACTGCTGGTCGCCAATCTGCAGGGGAAAATTCTGACGAGCGTTGATCAAAAACCGTTGTTCGGTGACACCGACGCCGAACAGCAGTCCGATGATCAGGCCCGATCCGGCGATGACGAAGGAAAGCAGCAGCTCGAACATTGTGCGTCGCTCCGGTGATTTATTGATCGTTATATTAGCACAGCTAATTGTTGCCCAGCCAGCAATGGTCGATGGTGCGTGTGGGGACGCGTCGTGTTCGGTGTGAGATGGTAGTAGTTCGTTGTTGGTCGTAACTTAGGTAATAAAAAATGCTATGCATTCTAATACCTCCACATTGATACCTGCACCCAGCCCCCGGCTCCAAACCACCCCCCGGGTCGAACCTCACCCGACAAACATCGCCAGGGGCCCCCCGAACGCTTTCCATTGACCGGCGGTCGGCGTGACCCCGAGGGTTGAATTGGTCGCGGACGTCACCCAGCGACCAGCGAACGGCGCACCACGTCCAATGAGTGCCAGGCATAGGCCATCGCCTGCGTCATGTTGTAATCTTCTCCTACCACTCACTCCACTGCCATGAGCACAGACTTCCAGCCCGTCATCCTATGGCGTGTTGGAAGTCTTTTGGCGGTGAGCAATTCCGCTCATTCAGGAGGTTTTATCATGCAACGTCTGTTATCCCTTGCCCAACACATCCTGTTCCTGCGCTCTGCCCTGACTCACGCACGGGGCGACGACCGGCGAACGATAGCCGTTGAACTGTCAGATCTCGAAATGGCGTTCGACCTGCTTTATCACCAACTGCTGCCATGAGCACAGACTTCCAGCCCGTCATCCTATGGCGTGTTGGAAGTCTTTTGTCGGTGAGCAATTCCGCTCATTCAGGAGGTTTAATTATGTCCATTGCATTCGACGACCAGGTTTTCATTGCATCCCAGCAACTGATCACCTTGCGCCACCGCATCATGGCGTTGCGCTATAAGGGCAATCCGATCCCCGACGAACTGCGCACGGCTTTCATTGCTGCGGCGGACGAGCTCGACGATCTGATGTTCATCGCCAACGCCACGCAATCCACGGACGCAGACCGGTACGACGACGGCCTGTTCGTGCAGTAACCGAGCACCAGCGCATCGACGGCC
>Ga0136589_1001125_pt1 | contig 12428 bp, 16 predicted proteins | sample AntRauMFilla3764_FD_104640 | JGI IMG/M metagenome (GOLD analysis project Ga0136589, IMG submission 104640) | Saline lake microbial communities from Rauer Islands, Antarctica - Metagenome Filla 3 #764 | ecosystem: Environmental > Aquatic > Non-marine Saline and Alkaline > Saline | place...
CTGCGCCAGGGGAGCATGGGCGGTTCATGCACTCGACTTGTAATCGAGACTTCCGGGGTTCAAATCCCTGCCCTGGCTTCGATCCGTTTTCGAATTTCATGTCCCCACTCGGGATCCGCTTATATCCGCCCGACACGGATCCGCGGTATGGATCAGACCGACACCGTACTGTTGGGCGTCGTCGGGGTCGTTGTCGCCCTCGTCCTCGCTATGCTCTTCGCCTCGGGGGTGTTGTTCGGCCTCGACGAGTCCGTTGCCCGTCCGCTCCGCCTGCTCGCCGTCGAGCCGTTCGCGTGGATCGTCATCGCGGCGCTGATCGTCGCGGTTCTCGGCCACGCGTACATCGACGGGTGAGGGCGCGAGCAGAGACCGACCGCACTGAGGTCTTGCGCTCAGCGCACGACCGTCACGGGCACCGGCGAGTGTTGAAACACCGACTTCGCCACGTTGCCGACGAGAAGCCGGTCGGCGAGCGACCCGCCGTGTGTCCCGATCACGACCACGTCGAAGTCTTCGGCTCGCTCCACGATTCGGCGGGCCGGGGAACCAACCTCGCTCATCGTGTCGATCGCGACGTCGTGCTCTTCTGCGATCGCCTGTGCCCGGTCGAACACCTCCGCGGAGAGCTCCTGTATCCGTTCCTCGCTGTTGTCGGCGAGCGCGATTCCGGTCGCCGCACCCATCATCCGAGAGGGTTCGCCAACGACGTGTAACACCGTCACGTCGGCGTCTCGATGCACGTCGAGCGCGTAGCGCAGCGCCCGCTCGGAGAGCTCTGAGTCGTCCATCGGCACCAGTACGCGTTCGATCATGATACAGCTACGCACACTGGTATGATAAACGCTTGTGCGTCCGGTCGGCTCCGATCGGACGCAGATCACCCCCTCCTCTACTCTTCGGCGTCGACCTCGCGGATCGTTCGAATGAGCGCGGCGATCGCAGCGTCAACGGCACCGCGTTTCACGGCGCTCCGGTCGCCGTCGAGGACGACCCGATCGCTCCGGACGAACGACGCCTCGCTCCCCCACGGCGCGGCGTAGGCGACGGCGACGTACACGAGGCCGACCGGTTTTTCGGGCGTCCCACCGCTCGGCCCGGCCGTCCCGGTGGTGGCGACCGCCCACGTCGTATTCGCGTGGTCGCGGGCACCGGCAGCCATTTCCTCTGCGACCTCGGCGCTCACCGCCCCCTCGGCGTCGAGCGACTCGCGGGAGACGCCGAGCAGTTCGCGCTTCGCGTCGTACGCGTAGGTGACGAAGCCGCGGTCGAAGTAGGCGCTCGCACCCGGGACGTCGGTCACCCGCGATCCGACCAGACCGCCGGTCAGGGACTCAGCGACGGCGAGGCTCTCGTCACGGTCCGTCAGCAGGTCGCCGAGGCGGTCCGCGGTGGGTTCGGTCTCGTCCATGGGGAGGCTGTGACCGCCACGCCCGTGGGGTTTACGCCCGGTCGGTCGCAAGCGGTGTCATGACCGATTGGGACGAGCGGTTCGCAGCCGGCGACTATCCGCGAGCGCCGGACCCCTCGTCCGTGCTGTGTTCGTACGAGCCGTCGATCCCCGACGGCCGCGCGCTCGACGTCGCCGCGGGCACCGGCCGGAACGCGATTTTTCTCGCCGAGGCCGGCTACGCGGTCGACGCCCTCGACGCCTCGCGCGAGGGACTGCGGATCGTCTGCGAGCGCGCCGACGAGCGCGGGATCGGCGACCGGATCGAACCGATCCAAGGCGATGTCGCCACGTACGGATTCCCGAGCGAGCGGTATGCGCTGATCACGATGAGCTTCTTTCACCAACTCAATCGCTTCGCCGACCTCACCGAGGCGCTCGTCCCGGGCGGCTACCTGTTCGTCGAAGGGCACCTCAGGTCGACGTCACCGACGCCGTCCGGGCCGAGCGACGATCGGTACCGATTCGCGGCCAACGAACTTCTCAGGGCGGGACTCGGCCTGACGGTGCTGTACTACGACGAGACGACAGAAGAGCGACCGGACGACCGACGCCGCGCGACGGCACGCCTCCTCGCTCGGCGGTCGACCGGGAGCCGGCAGTCGTATCCTCGGCGACCCTCGGAGGGCTTCGCCGGTGAGTGAGGATGGTCCCGGCGCCGCGCTCCGTGCTCTCGTGCTCGCCGCCGTCAGCGACGACCTCGTGACGCCCGAGACCGCGGTCACCGTCGTCGAGCGCGAGGACAACCCCGGACCAATCGCGCGGCTGTCCGGACTCGTCAAGCAGGATGGTGCCAGTGATGACGGCGAGACCGCCATCGTCGGGATGATCCCGCACATCGACCGCTCGCTCGCTCGTCAGATCGTCGGCGACCTTGACGCGGACACGCGGCTGGTGTTCACCGGGGCCGCGGGCGAGCGACTCGACGGTCCGGCGGGGGGCGCGATTCGGTCGGCACTCGCCGCGCACGGCGTCACGGCGTACCGCCACGACGGAGACTCACCGCTCGGCGTTCTCCTCGTCGGCGAGCGCGCCGTGGTCGGACTGTTCGACGAGCGAGGGCTCGCTGCGGTGCTGTGGTCCGACGCGGCACCGGTCCGAGAGTGGGCGGCCGCGACCTGTCGGAGATTCTTCGCTGCCGCAGAGTCGGTGTGACCGGCCTCGACCCCGAATGAGGCCGGCCCCGACCCCGACTTTGTGCGACGCACACTCGCGCCGCACCTCTTTTTAAATATGCACGCCGAAGCGGGATGGTATGAAAGCAGCGCTCCTGTTGGTCGTCGGCCTCGTGGGCCTGGTTCAGACGCTCGTCCCGCGCTCGGTCGTGCGGGCGTGGACGAAGGTCGTGTACAGCGACGCGGGTGATTCGGAACCCCGCGAGTGGGTCTACGTCCTCGCACGAGTCGAGGGGGCGATCCTCGTGCTCGTCTCGATGGTCGGGCTGTTCCGCGTCGCGACGGCCGAGGGCGGGGCTGCGGACGAGGCCGTGGACGAGACTGACGCCGCCTCGACGCTGGGCGAGGACCTGACCGACGAATAGCTCGACTCAGTCGTCAGTCGCGTCTATCGGTTCCTCGGCGCTGTCGGTCTCCGTCTCTTCGTCGGGGAGATACGACAGTCCGCCGTCTGGACGCTCGCCCGTCCGTAAGACGTGACAGTCGCGACACCGGGCTTCGTACGACTCCTCGGCACCGACGAGGATGGTCGGATCATCGGTGTGGGCGGGTTCCCCCTCGATGAGCCGCTGGTTCCGCGAGGCCGGTTCGCCACACTGCGAGCAGATCGCCTGCAGTTTGTCGACGTACTCCGCGGTCGCGAGGAGTTGCGGGAGGGGTTCGAACGGCTCACCCCGGAACGTCTGGTCGGTCCCGGAGACGATGACGCGGGTCCCGGCGTCGGCGAGCGCGTTACAGACCTCGACGAGCGCGTCGGAGAAGAAGTTCGCCTCGTCGATGGCGACGACCTCCGGGTAGGGCTCGTCGTCGAGGATCGCCAGCGGGCCATCACCTTCGTTGTCGACGACGGTCGCCTCCCACTGGCGGCCGGTGTGCGTTCCGATCGTCGTCTCACCGTAGCGGTCGTCCACCGCGGGTTTGTACACCGCCACGGACTGTCCGGCGATCTCTGACCGTCGGAGGCGGCGCAACAGCTCCTCGGTTTTGCCCGAAAACATCGACCCCGAGATGACCTCGATCCACCCGGATCGAGTGATGGCGTGCATAAACGTAGGGGCCGGTGCCAGCGACTAAACCGTTTCTCTCCCGTCTCGTCACGTCGGATCGGCTACCGGATCAGATCGACTCCCTGTCGATCAGACGGCGCCCGCAACTGCGATGAGGACCGCGGCGGCGACGACGTACGTCGCGGCCGAGAGCGCCCAGTCGCGGCGAATCGTCGAGAGCCGCTGTCGGGGGAGCCCCTGTGCCCGTGGAAGCGGGACGAACGCGAAGAAGCCGACCATCAGTGCGAGCATGACGGGAGAGGCGACGGCGACGGCGACTGCGCCGCCAACGCCGAGGCCGATCTGGATCGCGGCGACGAGCCCGACGAAGAGGAGTCCGGAGCCGCCGCCGGCAACGTAGTGAACCCACGTCGCCAACCGATCCGGGGCGTCGTCGACCGGCGTGTCGGTGAGCACGCCCGCGGCGACCTTCGGGGCGGTCGCCCCTTCCGGGAGTCGAGGCATCACGAGATCCATCGCGAGCGTCGCGAGCAGTCCGACGATCGGTCCAAGCGCGAGGCCGCCCAAAAGCGAGAACGTGGCCATCGGCGATCGGTACGCTCGCGACGGGCTTCAGTCTCCCGACGACGCGACCTCGATACCCCCGAGGACGACCTGCGAGACGTCGGCGGCGCCCGCCCGACGCACGACCGCTCGGACGAGGTCGTGTGCACCGGTGAGGTTGTCTGAGTCGCCGTCGAGGACGAGCAGGTCGGCGTCGGCACCGGGCTCGATCACGCCGCGGTTCAGGCCCGCGATCTCGGCACCGTTGACGGTCGCCATCCGGAGCACGTCGCGAGCGGGGAGATCCGCCAGCTTCGCAGCGAACTCCATCTCGCGGAACATCGACGGGGAGTCGAGCATGACGTTGTCGGTGCCGAGCGCGACGGTCGTCCGCTCCGCGAGTTCGCGGATCGGTGGAAGACCGACGTTCGTCACGAGGTTCGAGCGCGGGCACACGACCACGGGCGTGCCGCGGTCCGCGAGCCGATCGAGGTGACCCGGTTCGGCGTGGACCATGTGGACGAGGAAGTCCGGGTTCAGGTCCATCGCCGGGGTGATATCGTCGGCGTCGCGCTCGCCGGCGTGGATCCCGAACAGCTTCCCGGCCTCGCGGGTCTCCGTCCGTACCGCGTCGAAGTCCGCGTCGCGCGCGCCGGAGGCGCCGTACCCGTCGGCGACCGCGAGGAGGTCTGGGTCGTCTCGTCCGAGCACGATCGGGTCGATCGCACGCGCTTCGAAGTCGACGCCCGTTCCCGCGACCGCGTCCCGCAGCGCGGCGACGCCGTCGACGCCGCCCTCGCGGAACTCGAGGAAGGTACCGGTACCGGTCGACTCCATATATCGGAGCGTCCGGGCCATGGCCGCCACCTTCTCGCCGTGGCTCGCGGCTCGGAGGAGCCGGTGTTTGAGGCCGTCCGGCGGGGCGACGAGTTCGTCGAGCGAGAGCCCCTCGCCGGCCTCCTTCGCGACGGAGTCGCCGATGTGCGTGTGGGCGTTGACGAACGCGGGGAGGATCACGTCGTCGCTCTCAACCGGCACCTCCTCGATCCGGACGATCTCACCGTCGGCGACGACCACCCGTCCGTCCACGGGTTCGAACGCCTCGCCGACGAGTATCGTCCCCTCCAAATGCATACCTCACGGTCGCCAGCCCGAGGGTAAAACGGTACGGGAACGGGCCGTCGGAGGGCGGGGCGGTGGCTACTCGAACTCGTCGAGGGTCGTCGGCATCGCCCCCCGCACGTCGGCCACGAGTCCCTCGGGATCGAGTCCGAGTACGTCCGCGGCGGCGCGGCCGACGCGATCGGTGGCCAACTCCGGCGCGTAGACGCCGAGGCGCCACTGGTTACGCTGTGCGGTGCGGAGCGCGGAGACGAGCGGGGACTGTCGTTCCAGCCGACGGATCTCGCCGTTGACGGTCACGCGAGCCGTCGATTCGCGCATCGTCGGCTCCGGCGGCACGTCGAGGATCACGTGTTCGCGGGCGACGCCGGCCTCCGCCGCGATCTCCCGCTCCAAGCCTGCCTCAGTCGCGTGGTTCGCCTCGTGGACGCGGTCGGAGACGTCGTCGTACTCGGCCCACACCGCCAGCTTGTAGAGGTCGCGCTCGTCGTAGCGTCGGGAGAGTTCGGCGGTCGCGGAACAGTCGCGGATCGCGGCGAGGAAGTCGTGGTCGTCCATCCGTCGGAGCTCCTCCGCCGTCGTCGGCGTTGCGTCGAGCAGTTCGCTCGCCGCCCGTCGCAACATCGCCTTCGAGATGCGCGCGACGTGGTGTGTGTAAACTACCGGGTTCATCAGTGCACGGGCGAGCAGCAGGCTCTCCGCGGTCTGGACGTTCCCTTCGTCGAGGACGAGTTCCGGACCGCTGCGCTCCGGCTGGTCGCCGTCACGGTCGGTGTCGCGTTCGACGAACGTCAGTTCGCGGACGAACCGCTCGGTGTCGATGGTGCCGTACGGGACGCCGGTGTGGTAGGCGTCGCGCACGAGGTAGTCCATGCGGTCCACGTCGAGTTCGCCCGAGACGAGCCCGGCGTACGGCCCCTCCCCCGCAACGATTTCGGCGATCCGGTCCGGGTCGAGGTCGTGGTCACGGAGCACGTCGCCGACCGCGCCGGTTGCGAGCAGTTCGGCCACGTCGTCGTGGTACTTCCCGGTCCGGCGGTGGGTGAGCGACTCCAGGTTGTGGCTGAAGGGCCCGTGTCCCACGTCGTGGAGCATCGCCGCGGCCTCGATCTGATCGGCTCGTTTTCCGCCGATTCCGAGGTGATCGAGCGCCCGGCTGGCGAGGTGGTAGACGCCGAGGCTGTGCTCGAAGCGGGTGTGATTCGCGGAGGGGTACACCAACTGGACCGTGCCGAGCTGTTTCACGTGACGGAGGCGCTGGACGGCGGGGGTATCGATCAGATCCGCGGCGACACCGTCGATTTCGATGTGGTCGTGGACGGTGTCCTTGACCGTGATCATGCAGATTCGTTCGTCGCCATCGATTAAAAGGGGTAGGAGGGTCAGTGCCAGCGGCCGGGAACGTCTGCCACCGTTTATACTCCCCGTCCGTGAATAGCTGAACATGTACGATACCCTTGTCGGGATCGACAATGCGGCCGAGGAGCGTGCGGTCGCGCAGGCGAAGGCCATCGCAGACCTCCCACACGCGGCCGACGAGATGACCGCGCACCTGTGTCACGTGTTTCGGGACAATCCCGAGGGGGCCTCGGTCAATCAGATATCGGCCGTCCGACGCGCTCGGGAGGCGCTCGAGGCAACGGACATCACGTGCGTCCATTACGAGGCGAGCGGCGACCCGTCCGACGAACTGCTCGCGGCCGCCAAGAGTATCGACGCGAACGCGATCTGTATTTCCGGTCGACGGCGACGTCCGACCGGGAAGGCGGTCTTCGGCAGTGTGACACAGGATGTCATTCTCGGGAGCGACCGACCGGTGCTCACTGTTCCGGCGTCGACCCAAGAGTAACACACAGTCCAACCGATCAGGCCGTCGAACCAACCGTTTTCGCTCGACGCGGGCGAGTCACTCGTCGACGATTTCGACGCCGAGCCGCTCTTGAATGGCGCGAACGACGGAGCCGCCGACACCGGCCGTCGCGGCTCGCCCGTCTTCGACTGCGAACACGTCGTCATCGTCGAGGTCGAGGTCGGCGGCGAGTTCTTCGACGGTGAGGCCGGCGTCCTGCCGGGCCGCGCTCACGGTGTCACCGTAGCCGGAGACGAGGTACGGAAGACGGTCGGACTCGTAGCTCGTGCCGCCCTCCTCCCAGTGCTTGGAGTCGCCGGTCACGGAGTCGTACATCTTCGCCTGTTTCTGTGCGAGTTCCTTCTTCCGGCTCTCCGACCCGCTCGATTCGGCGCTGGCGCCGCCCGGACTCCCGCCGGAGCTGCCCCCCTGACTGCCGCCCGACCCCGAACGACCTCGATCCGTCGGTGCGTTGCCCGCGTCGTCGTGCGGCCGGCAGTCCGAACATACGAGCAACTTCGCGCCGGCGACCGTGGCCCGCTGGAGATTCGACGTCTCGCGCCCGCAGAGCTCGCAGGCGTCGCCGTCGTCACCGCCGCCGCCACTGCCCGTCGAGTACTTCGCCATACCGCGAGTGGTGGACCCGGACGGTTAAAAAGTCGTGGAGGGACGCCGGTCGCTTCGACCGGGCGGTTCCGGGCGTCGGTTCTCTCACTCAGCCGTTATTCCCCGCCCGGACCGAGGTACCCCCACGCGAGCAGGCGGTCGCCGTCGCCGTCGGCCCATCGCTCGCCGATGTCGTCTCGGTAGTACATGTTCGGCATGACGATGTCGTCGATGCGGCCGTACGCCTGCTCGCGGGCCTGCTCCATCGTTTCCCCCTTTCCGGTGGCGATGATCGGCATCCCGTTCCCGCCCGCAGCACGCCACTGCCCATCGACCTTCTTCGCATCTTCGAGGTGAATCCCCTCCCGACTCTCGGTTTGGAAGACGACTGCGGCGTTCCGCGAGTTCTCGTCGTACGTCTTCTCGTCGTCGAACGGGAACGGTGGGAGCACGACCCGGACAGCGATCTGATACCCCTTGTGAACGTCGAGGTCGGGATCGTTCCCGTGCGCGAGGTCGTAGAAGAACTCGCCGGTAGACGACTCGATCGACTCCTCTTGCAGCGCGATCGTCGGATAGCCGAAGCGTGGGGTGAACTCCAGCGGGTAGATCCCGTTCTCGTTGACGATGCAGTTGATATCGATGCTGCCGGCGTACCCCTCCTCGGCCAGCCACCCCTCCAACTTGCCGAACGTCTCTTTGAACAGTTTGTTCTGCCCGCCCCAGAACATCGACGTTCCCATCTCACCGGTCTGTGGACCGATGTTTCCCGGGAACAGCTTCTTATGCCCGAAGTTGAAGTTCACCTCGTCGATAAACTCGTTCCCGTTGAAGAAGCCGCAGATAGCGATCTCCACCCCCTCGACCTTCCGCTGAAGCTGGAAGCCTTTCATCCGGTGACCCCACGCCTTCTTGTAGGCGCGAAGGACGTCGACGACGTCGCTCCCGTCGTCCTCGTTCCCGACATAGAGGAGACGCTTGACGTTCTGGACTTCGCCGAGCGGCTTGATGACGTAGGGAGCCGGGTTCTCTTGGACGTGCTGGATACCGGCGTCGAAGTCGTTGAAAATGTGGTGCTCAACGGTGTTGACGCCGTGCTCTTCGAGAATCTCCATCGCATAGCCGCGGTCTTCTTCGAGGTGATCGGTGTTCGGCGTTCCGCCGACGACGGCCTTCCCTTGCTCTCGGAGCTCCTGAGCGAGTTGTCCGGTTCCGATATCCGAACCCACCCAGATGTCGTCGAACACGATGACGTCCGCCCACTCGACCTCCGCCCGCCAATCGTCGGTTTTGGGGACGAACCCGTCGCCAATCTCCCGATCACCCTCGGCCTCGATGTAGTACTTGACGTCGTGACCTTCCGTGTGAACTTGCCACGCCAGATCGGTGATCAGCGCGGCGTCGGCGGAGACGAACAGGAAACGAGCGGTGTCCATACGGGCGGGTCACGCGGCGAGAACTTGAGTGTGGGTGTTGCCCGCGCCCGTTACCGGGCGACGACGTCCGGTTCGAGCGCGCCGACCTCCTCCAGGATCGTCTCGACATCCTCCTCAGCGACGCCGTTCTCCCGGAGCGCTTCGCCGAGGTACCTCGCGACGCGACCGAACGCCTCCTCCGTGATCCCCATTCCCTCGTGGGCCTCCCGCATGTCGGCCCCCTCGTACGAGACCGGCCCGCCGGCGACGGCGCTGAGGAACTGCACCTGATGGGCGTACAACGCCTCGCGGTCGACGCCCTCGAAGTACGGCTCGAGGAGCGGATCGTCGAAGACCCGGTCGTAGAAGTCGGACACCACGGCCTCGACGGCTTCGCGACCGCCGATGTCGGCGTATATCGATTTGTTCTCTGTCATCGGTTCGACAGCATTTCTTGCAGCATATGAAATGATCGAAAGAACATGTTCGGGGGTGTCGTGCGCGACTCGCGGGAGTCGGACGCCCCGTGGCGAACACGTTCGGGCGAACGCTGACCCGCGTGGCGGTCGACGTTCCGATATGAAACACGAACGGCTCGACGCGCGACGACAACCGGCCGACGAAGGTTCGACCCGCAGTCGGAGGGAAGAGATACCGGACGAACCTGACCGCGTTCGGCGGCGGATACGAGACCGAGCGGAGCGGATCGAACGCCACGAGGTCGCGGAGGCGATCGCGGCGCTCGAAGCGCGCGGCGGCCTCACCGACGAGCAGCGCGAGACGGTCCGTCTCCTCGGGGCTACGATAGCCCGGCGGGTGACGGCGGCCCCCGAATCGGCGGTGGAGCTATTTGGAGGGAACGAACCGACGACCGTCCGCGCCGTCGCCCGGTTGTTCGACGTCGAGGGCGAGCCGAACCCGGACGTGTACGACCCGAAGACTGACGAGTGATTCGTTCCGTCTGCCTCGGAAACGCCCAGCGGCGAACGGTCCGATAGCGGTACTGACTTACCCGCGGAGCGACCAGCGGCGGACGACTGGATCGGGAACCGGTCCACCCGCGAGCACCACCGATGACAGAGTCACCTCGAACCGACGGGACGTCCGGCGAGCCGACGGGCGACCGGACGGGGGCCGACGCGGTCTCGACGGACGACCGGCCGGCGGTCTCGGGGCGCGTCGGCTCCGCGCTTCGGGATCTCGACCCGGCGTATTTCGGGCTCGTCATGTCGACGGGGATCGTCTCGGTCGCGTTCCGAGAGCTCGGCGTCTCCGCCGTCGCCCGACCGCTCGCGATCCTCTCGGTCGCCTGTTACGCGCTGTTGCTCGGGCTGTTCTCGGTCCGCGCCGTCTCGTTCCCCGACCGGACGTTCGCCGACCTCAGAGACCGTCAGCGACACTGGGGCTCCCTGACTTTCGTCGTCGCGACGAACACCGTCGGAATGGTGTTTTTCACCTTCTTCGATGCCGTTCGCGTCGCCGCCGCCCTCTGGGGTGTCGCGGTCGTCGCCACGCCCGCGCTCCTGTACTACCTGTTCGCGACCGAGATCGTCGGCACCCGGAAGCGGGCGGTGAGCGAACGGATCGACGGCGCGTTCCTGCTGGTGATCGTCTGCATGCAGTCGCTCGCCGTCCTCGGAGGCCTGCTGGCCGAACCGCTGGCCGGGAGCGCGAACGCGCTCGTCCTGCTGAGTATGAGCTACTTCGGGTCCGGCTACGTCCTCTACTTCGTCGTCATCACCGTCGTCACCTACCGGCTCCTCGACGGTCCGGTCGTCCCCGACGACTGGACTGGTCCGTACTGGATCACGATGGGTGCGGCGGCGATCACGACGCTGGCGGGGGCGACACTCGGCCCGCGGCTGGGGACGGTGTCCGGCTGGGAGCCGTACGCTTCCCTCGTCGTCGGCGCCACGTTCTTGGCGTGGGCGATCGCCTCCTGGTGGATCCCGTTGCTCCTCGTCCTCGACGCGTGGTCGTTCCTCACCGCCGGAATCGACGATCGGCCTCCCGCGTGGGTGGTTCTCTTCCCGTGGTCTCGGCTGGGGCTCGGCGACCGCCTCCACGCCTACGCGCCGACGGCGTGGGGACGCGTGTTCCCGATGGGGATGTACACCGCAAGCACGCTGAATCTCGCAGGCATCGGGACGTTCGGGCTCCTCTCCGTCGTCCCGGCGTACTGGGGGTGGTTCGCGCTGGTCGTCTGGGCGCTGACCTTCGCGGGGACGGGGCGAGCCGTCAAACGGGTCCTCGTCGGCCGCGATCCCACGACGAACGACCGGCCGTCGACGACGTAGATTCCTCCTCTGTTCGGGTGTCGATCTCGCGTCTGTCGCCGATGGCAGTCTCTTGTGTACGCCACGATCGGCTCTGCGCCGATCGTCGAGGAGCGGCGGGCAGGGAACGTTGAACGTACCGATATCACGGGTATTTGGTAGTAATGAAACCTGTGTTTGCAAACTGAAAAATAAGATTGTTTTTAACGGCGTTATCTCTCCAAATTGAACAGCCTTTTATCTGAGGTGCCGAAAGCGCAAACCGAAACTGAATGTCTCAGAAGACAAACAAAGACTGGTGGCCCAACCAGTTGGACCTGGATATTCTCGATCAGAACGCGCAGGGGCTCGGTCCCCACGAAAACGACTTCGACTACGCCGAGGCGTTCCAGTCGCTGGACCTCGAGGAAGTGAAGGCGGACCTCGAGGAGCTCATGACCACCTCACAGGACTGGTGGCCGGCCGACTACGGCCACTACGGACCGCTGTTCATCCGGATGGCGTGGCACAGCGCCGGGACGTACCGAACCGCGGACGGCCGTGGCGGTGCCGACGGCGGCCGACAGCGCCTCGCGCCGCTTAACAGCTGGCCCGACAACGCGAACCTGGACAAGTCGCGCAGACTGCTCCTCCCGATCAAACAGAAGTACGGCCGGAAGCTCTCGTGGGCGGACCTGATGATCCTCGCCGGAAACGTCGCCATCGAGTCGATGGGCTTCAAGACGTTCGGCTTCGCCGGCGGCCGCGAGGACGCCTTCGCGCCCGACGACTCCACCTACTGGGGGCCGGAGTCCGAGATGGAGACGCAGGAGCGCTTCGACGAGCCCGGCGAGATCGAGCCGGGTCTCGGCGCGTCCGTGATGGGCCTCATTTACGTGAACCCGGAGGGGCCGGACGGCCAGCCCGACCCGATGGCGTCGGCGAAGAACATCCGCCAGACGTTCGACCGCATGGCGATGAACGACGAGGAGACGGCCGCGCTCATCGC
>Ga0136589_1001127_pt1 | contig 12425 bp, 8 predicted proteins | sample AntRauMFilla3764_FD_104640 | JGI IMG/M metagenome (GOLD analysis project Ga0136589, IMG submission 104640) | Saline lake microbial communities from Rauer Islands, Antarctica - Metagenome Filla 3 #764 | ecosystem: Environmental > Aquatic > Non-marine Saline and Alkaline > Saline | place...
CTCAATTCTGGGTGCATAATCCAATCTCCTGCACTTGGAATTTCTTGAAAACAGTCATAACAAAAACCTTGTCTGAATATTTTTTTATTTTTCCCGCAGTTTAAACACTGATATTCTACAAAATAAATCGCTACTTCCTTATCTAGTAATTGATTGATGTGAACAATATCATTTTCAAATTCTAGAAAATAATCGACTTCTTCATTATTCTCAGTTTTCATTTTTCTTAAGACTCCTCTATATTGCATTTTTTATTAAGTTTGATGAATTGTTAACGGTAAAGTCAGTTAAGAATTCAGAATTTAAATATATTGATTGTATGGCCATACCGATTGTAAATTCTATAGCTTCTTGGATTTTGAAGAAGCGCATTCATCATATGGAATTGTTTAAAAAACATCCTAATGAAGTTCAAAACGAATTACTTCTGGATTTGCTTTGTAAAGCCCAAAATACGGAATTTGGAAAAAAATATGGGTTTCTTGATATAAAAAATTACGATACTTTTAAAGAGAGGCTTCCTATTCAAGTTTATGAAGACTTAGAACCTACTTTCGAGCGCACTAGACGCGGCGAAAGTAATCTTATTTGGCCTACACCTATTACAATGTTTGCTAAATCTAGTGGGACCACTAGTGCCAAAAGCAAGTTTATACCCGTGAGCCAAGAGTCTCTCGAAGACTGCCATTATGCGGCAAGCAAAGACTTGCTTTGTATGTATCTCAATAATAACCCAGATTCCAAACTATTTACAGGTAAAAGCCTAAGACTTGGTGGAAGTAAAGAAATTTATCAAAACAATGGAACCTCCTATGGAGATCTCTCTGCTTTGCTTATTTATAATATGCCTTTTTGGGCAAGTTTTAGTAGTACTCCTGGTAGTGGTGTCTCTTTAATGAGCGATTGGGAAACAAAAATGCAAGCCATTGTAGACGAAACTATAAAAGAGCGAGTAACGAGTCTTGCTGGGGTGCCTTCTTGGATGTTGGTGCTAATGAACGATGTACTCAAAACAACTGGAAAATCTTCTATTGATGAAGTCTGGCCAGATCTTGAAGTTTATTTTCATGGAGGCGTAAGTTTTGAACCGTATAGAAACCAATACGATAAACTTATAAAAAGCTCTAAAATGAAGTATTATGAAATCTACAATGCTTCAGAAGGTTTCTTTGCCGCTCAAGACCTAAATGATTCTAGTGACTTGCTTTTGATGTTGGATTACGGGATTTTCTTTGAATTCATCCCCATGTCTACTCACGGGACTCCTCATGAAAAAGTGATTTCTTTGAGTGAGGTGGAGCTAAATGAAAATTATGCATTAGTGATTACTACCAACGCAGGCTTATGGCGTTATAAAATTGGAGATACAATTCGGTTTACTTCTTTGGATCCGTTTAGAATAAGAGTCACAGGTAGGACCAAACACCACATTAATGTCTTTGGTGAAGAGCTTATTATTGAAAATGCAGAAGCTGCCATAAAGAAAACCGCTTGCGAACTTGATTGCGAGGTTATGGAATATACAGCGGCTCCAATATTTATGGAAGGTAAAAATAAAGGTGCGCATGAATGGATTATTGAATTTAAGACACCTCCTTCCTGCTTAAACAATTTCAGAAAATGCTTAGATCAAAATCTACAAGACATCAACAGTGACTATGAAGCTAAGCGCTTTAATAATATGACTTTAGATTTATTGACCCTTCATGAAGCTAGACCTAAGCTATTTCAGCATTGGTTAAAGCAAAATAATAAATTGGGAGGCCAACATAAAATCCCGAGATTATCCAACGATCGGCAATACCTAGAAGAATTGTTGTCTCTAAACAGAAATTGACCTTATCTTTGATTTTTTAAAAATGCTTAAACATGATTAATACTAAAAAACAAGCTATTTATACAGCTTTTATTATTATTGGAGCAGGTCTTCTTATTTACGATCTTATCGATACTGATGATAATGTATATATAAAAATAGGAGGTTTGGTTATTCTCATGGTGGGTTTGTATAATTCGACCAAGCAGTGGGCAAAAGACAACCCCAAAGATAACGAAGAATCTTCTGAAGATGAGCAATAGAAACTTTAGGGTAGGAGATAAGGTAGAACTTCTGGACGATAACGTGTCTGGTATTGTGATAAAAGTAGATGACCATGAAGTTACTTTTGAAACCTCTGATGGCTTCGAAATGAAAGTCCCATTTTCTTTGGTGGTAAAAACCGAAGGCGATTTGGATATTGATATGGGAGACGATAGTTTAATTCAAAAACTGAATGCTGACCTCAACCGAAAACCAAAGCAACCCTCTCAAAAGCCTAAAAGACAACAGCCAGCGATGGAAGTAGATCTTCATATTCATAACTTGGTCGACAAATCTGGACACCTTTCCAATTTTGAAATGCTCAATATTCAACTGGAACATAGCCGAAAGAAAATAGAATTTGCTATCGAGAAGAGAATCAAACGCATTGTTTTTATTCATGGCGTTGGGCAAGGTGTTTTGAAAGCAGAATTACACACTCTTTTTAGACGGTATGACCAGGTTGAATTTTACGATGCAGATTACCAAAAATACGGTTTAGGAGCTACTGAGATCTATATTTACGATAATTGAGAAGAGTTCAAAACACAATCAATAAATAAAAGGATATTACTGAATAAAAACATGCTATTTAACCTCAATTAAAGATTTTTATTGTTTCAAAATTTTAAACGTTTCTGTTGTTTTTTGATTTTTCACTTTTACAAAATAAACACCTCGACCTAAGTTTACTAAGTTGATTCCATTTTTAATTTCAGAAAATGTTTTTACTAATTGACCTTCCATATTAAAGATTTCGACTTCGTTTATTGTAATCTGCTTCGGATTTTCAAAATACAAACGTTCCTGTACTGGGTTTGGAAACAGTGAAATTGAATAGAAGCTCTCAAAATCATCCGTACTTAACGTGCAATTTGAAGTGAAACTGTATGAAGTATAGAAATCATTAAAATTTATTGTCCAAGTATCGTAAGGAGGATTATTATTATTTGCTGCAACTGGATCATTAACTTGAATGCAAAAATTATGGGTCAAATCATAGTCTGTAAATAAATTCAATGTCAAATTTTCATAATCAAAATTGGGATTATCTAGAATTATGGAATTGATATAAACATTTCCTAAGTCAACATATTCTAAATCTTGGAGATTACCCAGATTTAAACTTTCAATAGCTATAGTATAGCCGACATCTATAGATTCCTTGTTAATATAGATTTCCCTCAAGTTAAGATTTGAATTTAGTATATTTTCATCGTCTATATTCCAATTAATTGGTTGTTCTCCTAAATTTAGAATTTCTAATGCTGTAAAATCTGAAATTCCAGTAATATCTAAATCAGAATAATCAGGTTCATTAAATGAATCAACGGATAGATCTAATTCTGTTACATTCACAATATCAGCGGTCAAAACTTGACCATTGACTATGCCGTCGCTATCAATACCGAGATCAATAAGTGCTTGTTCAAAATTTTCATCAGGAATATTTGTTGTTTGTGAATATCCAAAATGTATACAAATAAAGATAATTCCGAACATAATAATTAATTTACTGTAATACATATTTTTATTTTTAATAAGTTGTTTAGAATCTATAACTTTACCTCCATGTATTAAATATATGATATAAACTCCATTTACCATACCCTTTGTGCTAATTTTGATATTAGAGCTATTTTCAGTTAATAAATGAGTATTGACGTTAAAACCTAAATAATTTGTAATAGATAAATAAGTATTAGTTGTATTTTTAGGAATCTGATATTTTACATGTATTAAATTAGGCGCGGGATTAGGACTTATAGTTACTATTTTGAAAGGGCTATTAACAGTAATATGTTTATAATCTTTATAACCATCAGACTTAGTTATAACTTCCAATTTGTATTCTTTATTTTCAAAATTATTTAAGATCAATTTTTTATCTGTGGATATAAGTTTATCATTTTCATTATACCAGTTATATATGGCTTCTTCGTTAATATCGAGAGCATTTAATTCTGCACCATTGTTACTTGAAACTGCATTAGCTTTAAAGTGTGATCTATTTTTGTCTCTTTTTATATTATAGGTGTATCCGCCAAGTACTTCATGTCCAGAAGATTCAGTTTGCGAAACATAAAGCCTATAATCACTTTCATTACCTAATTCTTTAATTAAAAAATTCACTTTAGGGGTTAATATTCCCCAATCTCCAGTTTTAAAGATAATGCCCTCTAAACTGGCATAATTATTTGTTAGAATAACTTCTCTAGTGTTTGCGTCTTTTATTCTTATATTTGTTGAGCGACCGCCACAAGATTGCCATAATTTCCAAATATCTTCATTTAAATAAATAGTGACCTCTGCATCGTTGAATAGTTTTGAGTTATTGGAAGTGAAAAAATTAATAGTGTTATGAATATTCTTTTTTTGTTTTCCAGCAAATGTGCGACCTATTTCTCTTCGATTCGTTTCATTTTCATTGAAATTACCAACAAAGATGCTACCAAGCTCACCTGACAAACCAATGTTTTCAACTGTTGTATTTTTATAGGCGATGTTATTGTTATTTCTAGTATTTTCAGCAACATTTGCTATTTCAGGATAAGACATAGGGTCATCTTGAGAAACTATTCTACTCAAAAAACAAAACATCCAAGGCTTTTTAAAACCAGCATCTTCGTAAATATCAGGATTTACAGGTTGCCACTCAAACTCCAAAATTGTATGCCCTCCAGCAGAAATTGAAGGAATATTTTTAGTTCCTACATTATTACCGATTTGTAGTCCATTTGCAGTTGCACCTTCCCAAACTGTTGGCCAATCTTGTGATAGACCACCCTTAGCCCAGTATAATTTCAATTCATCCTCACCAGAAGAAGCGTCGCAACCTATGTTGCGTACTTTAACATAGACATAAACAGGTGTTTGATTGCTGACAAACTTTAAAACTTCATCTTCTTGTATGATAAAGCCATCAGATTGATTCCTTACCCAGATATCAGGACTTTCCCAAATGACACCAGTTTGATTGTCAGGCTCAATACTATAATCTAGATCTGAATTCTTAGAAGTTAAGTCTATAGCATTTTCGTTAATTGTATTATTGAATAGTGTACTCGAACAATTTTGCAATGTTTCGTGTATTCTGATTTTCTGGCCAGTAGTGAAAATAATTCTAGGACAAAAAGTCCAAGTCATTACATTTTTAAGGTCACTTTCGGTTAGGTTTGTATATTGTTCTCCGTGACAATTTGTTAGGTTACCGCTATATGTTTTACAATCTTCTGAAACGTAATTCATAATCGGATAGAAATTAGGTGCAGCGTTTGTATCTATTACATAATCCCCAGCTACATCAGCATTATAATTTGGATTAGAAGGATCACGAGTAACTCTTTCACATATAAAGGGATGTCTCAAGCCCAAATTATGTCCAACTTCATGATTTAGAATACCAGTATCAATTTGATCTTTTCTGACAACATTTTTTAATTGATTAAACCAGGCTTGGCCTCTGTATTGATAATCGTTTGGAACAAAAATCTGTAAGGCAATTCCATCATACAGAGTATTAAATAAATTAGTAATATCATCACCGTCATAGCCTTCATCAGAAATAATATGGTCAAACTTAATTAAGTTAAAACAAATATTAAACTCACCATAAACACTGTTTAGAAATTCAGTCATGTTATGAGCATCTTCTTGATTAATTGATTGAGTTCCGTCTGTTTTTTCAAATCCCCAAATTACCAGGTCGAGTGATACTTGACTAAAAGTGCTTAAATAATTCTCATCAATTGAAGCAGAATAATTTGAAAGATTATGAATACTACAGGAATTATTATTGTCATTTAAGTTCGATGCAGGATTATCATCTGTACCACAATAATCAACTTGAGCATAAATTATGTTTATGCAGAATAAAAATAAAATAAAGTAAATTTTATTCACAATCAATACATTAAGAATAATTCTTAAATATAATATAAAATTAAAACAATATTCACTTTTAATTAATTTTTTTAAAAAAATTTAAATTTTATCTGAAATGTTTATTACATATTTTGTGTATACCTCATAAAAATTCACATTTTAAAAATAAAATCCATACCAAATTCTACATTTATTTAATCAGTATTCTAAATTATATTTTATCTGAAGCTATTTATTTCTAATACTGAATTACTACTTAATTTGACAATAGCCACATCTAAATAAGATTTAATCTTAAATTTGCAAAAAAAAGTAAGTTATGGAAAATGGAATATATGCTCATTTTAATACGAGCAAAGGTAAAATTATAGTTCAGTTGACCTTTGAAAAAACCCCTGGCACCGTCGGGAATTTTATAGGCCTAGCAGAAGGGAAGATAGAAAATACAGCAAAAGACTTAGGAGCACCTTATTATAACGATTTGCAGTTTCATAGAGTCATAGAGAACTTTATGGTACAAGGTGGAGATCCTAGGGGCAATGGTACTGGAGGTCCAGGTTATCAATTTGATGATGAAATTCATCCCGAATTAAAACACGACCGAGCTGGCGTTTTGTCTATGGCAAACGCAGGTCCCGGAACCAATGGGAGTCAGTTTTTTATTACTCATGGTCCTACGGGTTGGTTAGATGGTAAACATACTGTTTTTGGTTATGTGCTAGAGGGTCAAGATATCGTGGATAGCATAGAGATGAAGGATGCTTTAAACTCTGTAGAGATAGAACGCGTTGGTGATGAAGCCAAAGCTTTTGATGCTGTAGAAAGTTTTGAAAATTTTAAGGCTTCAAAAGACGAAAGAGAAGCCAGGCAAAACGCAGAGCATGAAGAACAATTGGAAGCTATTTCAAAAGGATTTCAAAAAACTAAAAGCGGTTTACGTTACCAAATCATCAATGAAGGAAGTGGACCACAACCTAAAAAAGGTCAAAACATAAGTGTTCATTACAAAGGAAGCTTGGTCAATGGTAATGTATTTGATTCTTCTTATAAGAGAAAAGAGCCAATTGAGTTTCCTGTAGGAGCGGGGCATGTTATTGAAGGATGGGATGAAGGTTTATTGTTGCTGAAAGAAGGGACGAAAGCTCAATTTGTAATACCACCAGACTTAGCCTACGGTGACCAGGAAGTAGGGGGAGTCATACCGGCTAATTCTATCTTGATTTTTGACTTGGAATTGATGAAGGTTAAATCTTAATAAGAAATACTCATAAACTAAAAATCCCTTTTGAATTGAAATTCAAAAGGGATTTTTTATTAGCAGTCACTCATATTTACTTGTATAGCCAATCCACCTTCCGAGGTTTCTTTGTATTTGGAGGTCATATCTTGAGCGGTCTCCCACATGGTTGCAATGACTTTGTCCATAGGAACTTTAGCTTTTGTCGCATCAGATTCCATGGCGATTTCAGCTGCGTTGATCGCTTTTATAGCTCCCATGGCGTTACGCTCAATACATGGGATTTGAACGAGTCCAGCAATAGGATCGCAGGTAAGACCCAAGTGGTGCTCCATAGCTATTTCAGCAGCCATTAGAACTTGTTCTGGAGATCCGCCCATCAACTCTGTAAGGGCTCCAGCAGCCATAGAGGAAGACACACCAATTTCTGCTTGACATCCCCCCATAGCAGCAGAAATAGTGGCTCCTTTTTTGAATAAACTTCCTATTTCGCCTCCAACAAGCATAAAGCGTTTGAGGTCTTCAAAAGTAGCATCGTGGTTTTCGATAACCATGTAATACATCATAACGGCAGGCATTGTTCCAGAACTACCGTTGGTTGGTGCTGTCACAACTCTTCCCAAAGAAGCATTGACTTCGTTTACGGAAATGGCGAAACAACTTACCCATTGTAGGATTTGCCTAAATTTGACTTCTTTAGTTCGAATAGTCTCCAGCCATTCTTGTGGTGTGCTGTAAGTTTCAAACTTATCTGCTAGTAAATTCTTGTTCATCTTAGCAGCTCTTCTATTTACATTTAGTCCTCCAGGCAAAGTGCCTTCAGTATGACAACCTATGTACATCGATTCCAGCATGGTTTCCCATATCTTCTGAAGACCAGAGTCTATTTCGAGTTCACTTCTCAAAGACTTTTCATTTTCTAGAACAATTTCAGAAATGATTTTTTTCTCAGCCTTACAATATTCCAAAAGCTTTAATGCAGAATCAATTTGGAAGGGGAAATTTTTGAGTTCTTCGTTCTTTTGCTTCGCATTTTCTCTATTTTCCTTTACAACAAAGCCACCACCAATCGAGTAAAACGTGGATTCAACAGTTTTGCCATTCTTTAAAGTGCCTAGGTATGTAATTCCATTAGGATGAAATTCTTTAAATGATTTTAAGAATACGATATCGTTATCGAAATCGAAATCGATAAAGCGCGTCTTGTTCAAATTTAAATTTCTATCCTTCTTTACTCTGTCAATTTCTACGTCTATCTGGGTGATGTCCATAGTCACAGGATCATGACCACAAAGGCCAAGTATCGCAGCAACATCTGTAGCATGACCTTTACCTGTTAAGGACAGAGAACCGTATAAGTGAATTTCTATCTTTTCAATTTCATCTATAAGCCCTTCCTCTTTCAATTCATCTACCCATCGTTGAGAGGCGCGCCATGGTCCAAGTGTATGAGAACTTGAGGGGCCAACGCCAATTTTCAACATATCAAAAACGCTAATACATTCAATTTTCTTCATTTCTTTTAAGCTTTGTTTATCGTTCTACAAATATTCAAGTTTTTTTCGAGATTAAATTCATAATTCTTCAAAATGTGCAGAAAGAAAAGCTGTCTTTCAATATGACAGTATGTCATAGGTGTTTTGATGGCATAATGATTGACTTTTTGTAACCGAAATCAATTTTTTAAGAATATTAAAATATATAATTATGAGTAAGATAATAGGAATAGATTTAGGAACAACCAACTCATGTGTTTCCGTAATGGAAGGTAATGAGCCAACTGTTATTCCTAATGCTGAAGGTAAAAGAACAACTCCATCTGTAATTGCTTTCGTAGAAGGTGGGGAAATTAAAGTCGGTGATCCTGCAAAACGTCAGGCCGTTACCAACCCAGAAAAAACGATAGCTTCTATTAAAAGATTTATGGGAAATAAATTCTCTGAATCTAAAAAAGAAGTCAATAGAGTTCCTTATAAAGTGGTGAAGGGTGAAAATGATACTGCTCGAGTAGATATCGACGGTAGAATGTATACGCCTCAAGAGCTTTCTGCTATGATTCTTCAGAAAATGAAGAAAACAGCAGAAGACTATTTAGGTCATGAAGTTACCGAAGCTGTAATTACAGTTCCTGCATATTTCAACGATTCTCAAAGACAAGCGACTAAAGAAGCTGGAGAGATTGCTGGATTAAAAGTAAGCAGAATTATAAACGAGCCTACAGCTGCAGCTTTGGCTTACGGTTTGGATAAAAAAGATAAAGATCAAAAAATTGCAGTATTTGATTTTGGTGGAGGTACACATGATGTTTCTATCCTTGAATTAGGTGATGGAGTATTTGAAGTATTAGCAACAGACGGTGACACGCATTTAGGTGGTGATGATGTAGATGAAGTTATTATTGACTGGTTAGCTGAAGAATTTATTAAAGATGAAGACATAGATCTTAGAAAAGATGCTATGGCTTTACAGAGATTAAAAGAAGCTGCAGAGAAAGCCAAAATTGAATTGTCTTCTTCTAGTTCAACTGAAATTAATCTTCCTTACGTTACTGCTACTCAAAGCGGACCAAAACACTTGGTAAGAACTTTTTCTAGATCAAAATTTGAGCAATTAACTTCAGATTTGGTAAAAAGAACTATTACTCCATGTGAAAAAGCGCTTAAAGCAGCGGGTCTAAAGAAAAGTGATATCGACGAAATCATCTTAGTTGGTGGTTCTACTCGTATTCCTGCGGTTCAAAAAGCTGTTGAAGACTTTTTTGGTAAGAAACCAAGTAAAGGTGTAAATCCAGATGAGGTTGTTGCTATTGGTGCAGGAATCCAAGGTGGAGTGTTAACAGGAGATGTGAAAGATGTATTGTTATTGGATGTAACTCCATTATGTTTAGGGATTGAAACTATGGGTGGTGTAATGACTACATTAATAGAATCTAATACAACGATTCCTTCTAAAAAATCTCAAGTCTTTTCTACTGCTCAAGACAATCAACCCAGTGTAGAAATACACGTCTTACAAGGTGAGCGTCCAATGGCACAAGATAACAAGACTATTGGTAGATTTCACTTAGACGGTATACCACCATCAAAACGAGGAACTCCTCAAATTGAAGTTACTTTTGATATTGATGCCAATGGTATAATCAAAGTAAGTGCTACAGATAAAGCAACTGGTAAGACTCAAGACATCAGAATTGAAGCGTCTTCAGGATTGACTGAGGAAGAAATTAAAAAAATGAAGCAAGAAGCAGAAGCTAATGCTGAAGCAGATAAGAAGACTAAAGAAAAAGTAGATAAGCTTAATGAAGCTGATGCTATGATTTTCCAAACTGAAAGCCAAATGAAAGAATTTGGAGATAAAATTTCAGACGACAAGAAAAAGCCTGTCGAAGATGCTTTAGAAGAGCTTAAAGCTGCATACGAAACTAAAGAACTAGAGAAAATTACTCCAGCTTTAGATAAATTGAACGAAGCATGGAAAACAGCTTCCGAAGAAATGTATAAAGCACAAGCTGATTCTCAAAAAGATGGAGGAGCTCAACAACCAGATCAAGAAGCTGGTGAGGAAAAAGGAAGCGACGATAGCGATGTTGAAGATGTAGATTTCGAAGAAGTGAAATAAAATAGATTCACATCAATAGTATTAAAACCGCTCAATTTTGAGCGGTTTTTTTATGATAAAAATTTAAAAACTAGATATCCTAAGCCAAAACAAACTAAAAAGAACAAGCAAATTCTAGAAAACAGTATATAGTTGGGGCTAATTTCAATGAGATTTTTATTCTGAATAATCAATTTCAAATTAAACCAAGCTAAAACTGGAGAAGCTAAAAATGATAATCCGGCCGCAAAATCTACCAAAACTGTAAAAGTACTATTCAAAAAATAAAGAATTACAAGCGCTATCATTGGTATGATGACTATGAAGACATGATAAGCATTGAATTTTTTCTGAGTTTGTTTTTCGCTTTGCACCAATTTTGACATCACTCTTGGAAATGCATCGGTTACCGTTAAGGTGGTACTGAACATGGTGACAAAAGCAATAAATGCAATTAAAATTCTACTCCATTCTCCTAAAGTTTGAGTGTACATTTCTATTAATTGTGCCGAAAAAGTCACACTAGCAGATGCAAATCTTATGTCGCTGCTGTTCATTAACAAAAGTCCCATCAGAAAGAATAAGACACCTAGAAAAGTTGCTGACATATAACCAATATTAAAATCTAAACTTGCTTCTCTAGAATTTGGCTGGTATTTGGTTTGAAGGGTTTTTTCTCTTGCCCATAAGGAATGCCACACCGCTGCATCTATAGGAATTGGCATCCATCCCATTAATGCAATGATGAAACCAATACCACTAAGGGTCCATAATTCGGAAGATTTATTGAAACTGATGGTTGAAAAATCAACTTGAAAGCCAGCAATGATTACAGAAAAAAGCGTTGAAATGGTTAAAAGACATATGACAATTTTCATCAATAAATCCAATTTTTTATACTTTCCTATAAGTAGAATAAGAATGCAGAATATCAACAATACTAGACACCAAGTAAAATTTGACCAACCAAAACCAAACAAATATTCAGCTAAACCGGCAGAAACAATCGTTACAGCGGCTTGGATAATAAACATAGTGAAAATGGTGATTAACGCAAAAATAACGACGTAAGATCGCCCGAGAGTTCTGTAGCCCTCTATCAAATTTTTTCCAGTGGATGAGGCATATCTTGATCCAAATTCCAAAAAAGGATATTTGGTAAGACAAGCAATCAAAATTGCGAAAATTAAAACTACACCATAATCAGCACCTGCTCTTGTAGCTTGAACCAAATGTGAAACCCCAATAGCTGCGCCTGCCAATAAAAAACCTGGTCCGATGTACTTAAGTAAAGCTTTCAAATGGAGTACTAAATATTTGACAATCTTATTACTATTTTTTCAAAATGTCACAATTTCATTAGTTAAATCATAAAGTGAAATTACTTTTTAACATTACAGCTTATTTTAATTACTTTTGTAACACCAAACGACCCAATGATGAGCCAAAAATTGCTTCTTAGCGCAAAAGAAATCAACATTATTCTTCAACGCTTAGCTTGTCAGTTAGTCGAAAACCACAAAGATTTTAAAAATTCTGCCCTTATAGGCATTCAGCCTAGAGGAAGTTTCTTAGCAAAGCGATTATATCACATCCTAGATAAAGATTATGGATTGAACGCCTTAA
>Ga0136589_1001136_pt1 | contig 12368 bp, 10 predicted proteins | sample AntRauMFilla3764_FD_104640 | JGI IMG/M metagenome (GOLD analysis project Ga0136589, IMG submission 104640) | Saline lake microbial communities from Rauer Islands, Antarctica - Metagenome Filla 3 #764 | ecosystem: Environmental > Aquatic > Non-marine Saline and Alkaline > Saline | place...
ACCGCCGACCACGGCGAGGCGTTCGGCGAGGAGGGCGTGTGGGAACACCACATCGAGACCCACATCCCGCCGCTCATGGAGGTCCCGTGGCTGGAAGTCGAGTGAGCGACGGGCCGGCTCGCCGATGAAAGTCAGTCACTACTTCGAACTCGAAGACCACGTCACCGGCGGGATCAAGGAGTCGGTCGTCCACCAGCGGAAGATGCTGGATCGGGAGGGGATTGCGTACACCACCGAGCCGACCCTCGACGCCGACGTGCTCCACTGCAACCTGATGGGGCCGCGCTCGGTGTGGTACGCGACACGCGCCCGCGACCGCGGCGTCCCGGTCGTCGCTCACACCCACGTCACGGCCGAGGACTTCGGCGACAGCTTTCGGTTCACCAACGCGCTCGCGAAGCCGCTCAGGCCGTACCTCCGGAAGGCGTACGGGCTGGCCGACGCGCTCGTCTGCCCGTCCGAGTACAACCGCGGCGTGATAGAGGGGTATACCGACGCGCCGACGACCGTAATCTCGAACGGCGTCGACCGCGAGAAGCTGGCGGGGTTCGAGTCGCTCGAAGCCGAGTACCGCGAGCGGTACGACCTCGATCCGCCGACTGTCTTCCTCGTCGGCCACGTTATCAAGCGAAAGGGGTTGAAGACGTTCGTCGACCTCGCCCGCGAACTCCCCGATGTCGACTTCGCGTGGTTCGGCCCGCTCGATCTGTCTTTAAAAGGCCGCGAGACGACCCGGCTGATCGAGGAGTCGCCCGACAACTGCACGTTCACCGGGTTCGTCGACGACATCCGCGGGGCGTTCGCCGCGGGCGACGTGTTCCTGTTCCCGACCCACGAGGAGAACGAGGGGATCGCGCTGCTGGAGGCGATGACCGCCGGGAAGGCCGTCGTCGTTCGCGACATCGAGACGTTCTCGTGGCTCGACGACGGCGAGGACTGCCTCAAGATCGACCCCAGCGACGCCGACCGCGAGACCGCCGCGTTCGCCGACGCGATACGACGCCTGTCCGACCCCGCGCTCCGCGAGCGCCTCGGGGCGAACGCGGCGGCCCGCAGCGAGGCGTTCTCGCTCGACGCGATAGCAGAGCGGTATCGGTCGCTGTACGAGGGACTGCTCTGACCGCCACAGCCCCGCTGGTCGGCGTTTCTTTGCGGCACCGGAAATCTTGTCTAAACCACAGTTGGTATGTCGGTGAGTGTTCACCCTGCAAGTAACATGACACGTGTAAGCGTTATCGGCTGTGGAAACATGGGGGGTGCCCTGTTGCGCGGCCTCGCGAAGACCGGCTCGTATCACCTGACCGCGATCGATATCGACCCGGACGTGCTCGCCGCCGTCGAGGACGCCGCCGACGAGACGACTGACGACGTCGCCGCCGCGAAAGACGCGGACATCGTCGTCCTCGCGGTGAAACCCGACGTCGCGGAGCACGTGCTCGCGGACCTCGACCTCAGCGCCGACCAACAGCTCGTGACGCTGGCCGCGGGACTCCCCCGGGATTTCGTGGCGGAGCGGACCCCCGCGACGGTCGTTCGGATCATGCCCAACCTCGCGGCCGAGACGGGAAACATGGCCGCGGCGGTGACGAACGAGGGCGTCACCGACGAGGTGCGCGCCATGCTCGCCGACGCGGGCGAGTTCGTCGAGGTCGACGAGTCGCTGATGGACATCTCGACCGCGGTCAACGGCAGCGGCCCCGCCTTCGCGTTCTACCTCATCGACGCGATGAAACAGGCCGGGATCGACGGTGGGCTCGACCCCGAACAGGCGGAGACGCTCGCCGCACAGACCTTTAAAGGCGCGGCAGAGACCGTGCTCCGCGACGACCGCAGCGTGGACGAACTCATCGACGCGGTCTGCTCGCCGAACGGGACCACGATAGAGGGGATGGAAGTCCTCTGGGACAGCGACGCCGACCAGGCGGTGATCGACGCCGTCGCGGCGGCGGCGGCGCGCTCGCGTGAGCTGTCCGAGGCGTTCGATGACGACTGAGGGGGCCCAAGCCGAAGCCGTCGATCCCGAGGTCGTCGAGCGAGCGCGCACCGCGGCCGCCGCGGCCGACCGCGTGGTGGTGAAAGCGGGGACCAACTCGCTGACCGACAAGGACTCGCGGCTCGACCGGGTAAAACTCGACAAACTCGTCGCCGACGTGATGGACCTCCGCCGGCAGGGGAAGGAGGTCGTCGTCGTCTCGTCGGGTGCCGTCGGTGCCGGCATCGGTCGGCTGAGCAACGGCGACCGTATCGTCGACGTCGACATCGAGCGCGGGAGCGACGTCATCGAGGAGAGTCAGGCGCTCTCGACGGTCGGACAGAGCCTTCTGATGCGACACTACACCCAGAGCTTCGACCGCTTCGACCAGGCGGTCGCACAGATCCTCCTGACGGGGAAAGACATGGACAGTCCAGCGCGGCTGACGAACGTTCGGAAGACCGTAGAGACCCTGCTCGACTGGGGAGTCGTCCCCGTCATCAACGAGAACGACGCGGTCGCGACCGAAGAGCTCCGAATCGGCGACAACGATATGCTGTCGGCGTCGGTCGCCATGGCGCTCGACGCCGACCTGCTGGTGACGCTCACCGACGTCGACGGGGTGTACACCGGAAATCCGGAGCGTGACCCGGACGCGAGCGTCATCGAGGCCGTCGGAGCCAACTACGACGCCGTCAGAGAGCTTATCGGTGACAGCAAAACCACCGATTTCGGCGGGATTCAGACGAAAGTCGAAGGAGCCCGTGACGTGGCCGAAAGCGGCACGCCCGCGATAATCGCCGGCTCCGCCACCCGAGACGTGTTAGCACGGATCGCTGATGGTAAACCGACGGGGACGCTATTCGTCCCGACAGCGGGTGAGACGAATGAGTGAACCCAGCGATATCGACCGCGACACCGACGAACTCGTCGAGCAGTCAGGGCGGGCCGCCCTTCGGCTCGCCAACGCCGACGCATCGACCCGGAACGACGCATTGCGATCGATCGCCGACGCGCTCCGCGCGAACGAGGCGGCGATCCTCGACGCGAACGCGCGAGACGTCGAGGCGGCCGAAGCGTTGCTCGCGCGCGGCGAGTACACGCAGGCGCTCGTCGATCGGCTCAAGCTTGACGCCGCGAAACTCGACGATATCGCCGGGATGGTCGAGTCGGTCGCCGAGCAGGACGACCCGCTCGGTCGGACGCTCAGCGCCCGCGAACTCGACGAAGGACTGGAGCTGTACCGCGTGTCGGTCCCCATCGGCGTCGTCGCCGCCGTCTTCGAGTCGCGTCCGGACGCGCTCGTCCAGATCGCGGCGCTCGCGCTGAAATCCGGCAACGCCGTCATTCTGAAGGGCGGCAGCGAAGCCAGCGAGTCGAACCGCGTCCTCCACCGGGTGATCCGCGAGGCGACGGCGGATCTCCCCGAGGGGTGGGCGGGGCTCGTCGAAGCCCACGAGGAGGTCGACCGACTCCTCGAACTCGACGAGGCGGTGGACCTCGTGATGCCGCGAGGGTCCTCCGAGTTCGTCTCGCACATCCAGCGCAACACGCAGATCCCCGTGCTCGGTCACACGGAGGGGATCTGTCACGTCTACGTCGACGACGACGCCGACCTCGGGATGGCCGCCGACATCGCCTACGACGCGAAGGTCCAGTACCCGGCCGTCTGCAACGCGGTCGAGACGCTGCTCGTGAACGAGTCGGTGGCGCCTGACCTCCTCCCGGACCTCGTCGAGCGCTACGAGGCCGCGGGCGTCGACCTCCGCGGCGACGCCGCGACCCGCGAGGTTGTCGACATCGACGCGGCGACCGACGCCGACTGGGACACGGAGTACGGCGACCTCGAACTGTCGATCAAGCTCGTCGACGACGTGTACGAGGCGGTCGAACACGTCAACGCGCACGGCTCGAAACACACCGAGTCCGTCGTCACCGAGGATCGAGCGACCGCTCGGACGTTTATGACCGGCATCGACGCCGCGAGCGTCTTCCACAACGCCTCGACGCGGTTCGCCGACGGCTACCGCTACGGGCTCGGTGCCGAGGTGGGCATCTAGACGGGGAAGGTCCACGCGCGCGGACCGGTCGGCCTGGAGGGGCTCACCACGTACAAGTACTATTTGGAGGGCGACGGCCACCTCATCGCGAGCTACAGCGGGGAGGACGCCCGCCCGTACACGCACCGCGAACTCGACGCCGAGTGGGAGTTCGGCGCGGAGTGAGAGACCGCGACCGACCGAGACCGTCGTGGGTCGCGAGCGGTCACTGTCGTCGAGTTAGACGTCGCCGACGTGGGCATCATGCCCCTGAGAGCCGTCTGACAGAGACGAAGCCCTGACCGGAATCATGTCCGTTATCGAGACATTCACCAATTTTTTCCATTGTAAATCGACTGTTTATTTCTAATGACAATCGTAGACAAAGGTATATGGACTCGTGTGCTCAGAGATAGCATATGAACGATAGTAGACCAACGGTCCTACTCGTCGACGACGAGCCGGTCGAAGCCGAATTCTACGAGGAGTACCTCGGTCGAAGCGGCGACCTCGTCCCGGTTACGGCACTCTCGGGTGACGAGGCACTCGGAACGTTACAACGGGACGATATCGACTGCCTCGTCAGCGATAGCGTGCAGACGAGCGCCGGACGGTCTCTCGTCGAGGTCGCAAAAGAAGAGTACCCAGAGCTTCCCGTGTTGCTGTATTCGGGACGACAGCGAGAAGAGGTACCGGCGGACGTCGCTGACGCGTACCTCAACAAGGGCGCTGGCTCGGACACCGGGACGGTACTACAGACGTTATCCGAGACGGTACGCCACTTGGCCAACCGGGACGAGCGTCACGATGCATCGATATCGAGCGGAAGTGGGGACCAGTGGCAACCGCTCGGGACCGTCGGTGACGGACTGGAGGATGATGCATCCCTGGCAATCATCCAAGCGCTCATCGAAAAGACGGAGGTGGATCTGAGTCACGCCGCGCCGCTGTACGACGTCGTCGACCCGGACGCACTGGACCAACTCGTGAAACACGCCGCGGTCAGTGGGAGTCAAAACCAACTCGTGGTTGAGTTCACTTTCGCTGGTCACGTTATTCGCGCGTCCGGCGACGGAGAAATCGAGTACCGGGAGCTCGAACCCGGAGAGTTCGATCCCACGGACAGCATCGTCCAGTAAGACGACATCATTCTATTCGGTGTCCAGCGTGATACCGACGCGAGAGAACGCAGCGAGCAAACCGGGCAATTTGACGTACTTATGACCGCCGAATCAGATCTCGAAACCGATGTCGACGACGACTTCTTCGACGTGCTCTATGTTGGTGCAGACACGGAGGCCGCGAGTTGTCTCGAGACAGCGCTGAACGACCACGGAGACTGCTTCACCGTCAGATCTCTGAGCGATACCGCGGCCGTGCGCACGCGTCTCGAAGCGGAGCGGCCTGCCGCGGTCGTGAGCGACCACGCGCCGCCGACACTCGACGGTATCGACCTCATCCGTGACTGTCGGGCCGCCGACTCGGAACTCCCGGTCCTGCTCCATACTGCTAACGGCTCCGAAGCGCTCGCCAGCAACGCCATCGCCGCCGGTGTCACTGATTACGTGCCGTACGAGCCGAACGCCCCAAAATACGACGAACTGGCGGTTCGAATCGACGCCGCCATCGAAAAACACCACGACAGCCGGACGGTGGCGCACTCTCAGCAGCTGTTCACCGCACTGTATAACAATCCACTCCTCTTCGGTGCCGTCCTCGACCCCGACGGGACGGTCCGCGATATCAATCAGAACGCGGCCGATCTGCCCAACGTGATCTCAGCGGAGTGTGAGGGACGTCCCTTCTGGGAGATGCCGTGGTGGCCGGCGTCGCTCGACGACGTGCCGGACATCGAAGAGCACGTACGGCGTGCCGCCCGGGGAGAAATCCATCAGTTTCAGACTCCGTACGTCGCCGGGGCAGAACAGCGAACAGTCTTAGGCGTTCTCTGTCCGGTCGAGCACGACGGCGAAATCCGGTCGCTGATCGCGCTCGGTCAGGATTGCACCGAGCTCGATCGGAAGCAACACCACCTCGAACAGCTGGAGCGAGTGGTTCAGAAGGCGCCGATCGGGATCACGCTCGCTGACCCGGACGGAGACGACACCCCGTTGACGTACGTCAACGATCGGTTTTCCGAAGTGACAGGATACGAAAAATCCGAGACGGTAGGCCGGAACTGTCGGTTTTTGCAAGGGAAACAGACTGACGAAGCGCCCGTGACCGCCATGCGAGAGGCGATCGCGAACCGAGAGACGGTGAAAGTCGAGTTGCGAAACTACCGGAAGGACGGAACCGAATTCTGGAACCGGGTGACGATCGCACCGATCGTCGACGAAGACGGCGATACCACCACCGTCGTCGGATTCCAAGAGGACGTGACCGATTCCAAGGGGTTCGAGCGGGAGTTGCGTCAACAGAACGAACGGCTCGACAGGTTCGCCAGTTCGGTCTCACACGACCTACGAGGGCCGCTGAATATCGCGCAAGGTCGTCTCGAACTCGCTCAGGACGACTGTGAGAGTCCACATCTCGATGACATCGCGTCTGCTCACGAGCGAATCGACGAACTGATCGACGACGTCTTGACGCTCGCTCACGCCGAGACGGCCGGATACGACACCGAGTGGTTAGACGTCGCCGAGATGGCCACAGAGGCGTGGAAGGGCATCGACACCACGTCCGCATCGCTCGACGTCGACACTGACCAGCGAATTCGTGGACGGGATCCGGCAGTACGTCGACTGTTGGAGAACCTCCTACGGAACGCGGTCGAACACGGTGGGACCGGCGTCACGGTGACCGTCCGTGCACTTGACGGCAGCTTCTGTATCGCAGACGACGGTCCGGGTATCGACCGAACCAACCGCGACAAGGTGTTCGAACCGGGATTCTCGGATCGGGAGGGCGGCACCGGACTGGGGCTGACTCTCGTTGCCGACATCTGTGAGTCACACGGATGGACCTCTCGACTTGGCGAAAGCGCAGTCGGCGGGACTCTGATCGAGATTACGGGTGTCGATACCGACTACGAAGGGCGTCGATCCGGAGCGTGATTTGATTTTCTCGGCCGGCTCGTCGGGTCGACGGGGACTGTGGAGGGGGTTTTCGTCGTCCGTCAGCGGTCGTACTCGGCAGGGTCAACGCTGTAGCGTAGCGGGTATCGTCCGGAAGCCGATCCGGTACGGTGTGGTTGAGTGATGGTGACGACTCTCGTCGGGAAGTTCGCTTGGGGGCCGAGATCGCCGGGGATCGGTTCCTCCTTGTAACCAAATGACTCTCGCGCCTTCGAATTGGTAGGTAGCTGTAGTTGTCGGCGATCCATCTCCACTTCCTCTCTTCCGAACGGGACACCCAAGCGCAGCGAGGGTCGACTGAATCGTCGAGTCTTGGTGGACGAACGGCATCGGACGGGATTTTCGTGTCGTGGTTCTACTCTCTCGACTGAGAGTGGTTACGAAGGTCATAGTCGTCCGAACAACTCCCGGCCTCACGGACGTGTTAGACGTCCCACTGCCACGAATACGAGTCGTCTGTGCTGTTTGTGTTCGTGGAGCTGGAGGATGCGCTGTTCGACGCGGTAGTCGTCGTCGAATTCGTTCCCTTCGTGGACGTCGCCGGCGATCCACTCTCGGAGGTAACCGTCCTACTAGTGAGATCGCCCAGCGGTGCCTGGATGGCGTAACTCGGAGTCTCGACCTGGATCGTGCTCTGATCGTCGACTTGGACGAATTTGAGTTCGAGCGTGTAGGACCCGTCGGAACTGATCTCGGTCGCTTCGATCTGATCGGTCTCAGGGTGGAACGCCCACGCAGTCTCACCGGCGTCGGATCGACTGGTTTCTCCTTCGATCGTTCGGACCGTGTAGTCACGAGTCGTGTCGGAGCCAGCGAGCGGGTAGTTTCGGTCGAGCCATGCCTGGAACCCTTCGTCGATAGCGAACACGTTTTCGAACCCAGCCTCCAGCAGCGACGCCGCGCGGAGCGACGACAAGTGGTGGGGGCAGTGGCAGTACGTCACGACCCGGTCGGACTTGTCCCAGTCGCTCGTGGGGTCTAACCGTCGGCCGTCGGGTGCAGGACTGAGCACCGACCCGAAGATGTGCGAGACTTCGTACCCCGTTTCACTCCGAGCGTCGGCGAACCGTGCCTCCTGACGTGCGTACCAGTAGTACGCGTCCTCGACAGGAACGAGCGGAACGTCGACGGTCTCGCCGTTGACTTCTCGGGTCAGCGTGTCGTAGGAACTCGTGTCGATGTCTCGTTTCTCCGGCACGGTGTCGAACTCCGGCGGGTAGCCGTTCGACGGCTTGGTATCTTCCGGCAGGTTGTCGCCCTGACGTGGCCCGCGGATCTGGTTTTTCGGGGTATCAGTCGACGTCTGCTCGGTCGTTGTCGTGTTATTCGAGGCAGGCGCTGTCGTGTTCTCAGACTCTGACCCGCTCGAACATCCGGCGAGTCCGGTGAGCGCCGCTGCGCCAGTCAGGTGGAGCACCCGTCTACGGCTGGACTGTCGGTCTGTCATCAACAGGGTATTTCGGCCTACGGGTGTTTATTATAGACAAAGTAAGGATCTCAGCCCCGCTATCTGCCGTTCGGTCGGCTCAGCGGGTGAGGCTGTTCCCCCGGTGAAAGGGTGGAATCAGGCTGACTGTTTCACGTAGCCCTGTTCCCAGCGCCGCCGGTTTCTGACCGCCTCACGGCCATCGTCCGTGAGCGAGTACTCGTTTGTCCGCCCGTTCTTACTCCCTTTGTCGACGAGGTCGTCCTCAACGAGTTCATCCAGATTCGTGTAGATTCGTCCTTTGATGAGGTTGCGGTTCTGAGAGCTTTCGAGCTCCGACTTGATCGCCACCCCTGACGAGTCGGACATACCCTTTACGACGAAGAGCAAGTCGCGTTGGATCGCGGTCAGTTCGTGTACGTCCATACCCCCTTACTCTGCCCTCCCTACATGAACCACCCAGACCGTTGTCTCTCTAAAGAGTCCCTATGTGTCGTGAAACTATCGGGCAGCCCACTTATGATAGCCGAAACTACCATTGACGGTCATGCTACCAACCTGATAGTAATGGGGGGACGGACCGAGGATCCATCCGGGTCGTCTCATTCCGTCTCCCCTTCTGTCGGACGGTGGCGGCCTGAACTGGGTTTGTCTGGGTAGTCAGCACCCAGCGTGTGGTTGCGGCTGGGAGGGGGTGGTTACCCCTCCTTCTCTCCGTTTACTGATACCATAGTAAAGATTGGTCCTGCCGTGGTCGAGACCATGTTTGGTACGAGCGGGATCCGTGGAGCGGTCGGTGACGACGTTACAGCGTCTCTCGCCCTCTCAGTCGGGCGCGCACTCGGAAGCGAAGGGTACGACTCAGTCGTCGTCGGACATGACGTCCGGGAAAGCGGGCAAATGCTTGAACAGGCGCTCGCAGCGGGGCTTCAGGAGACCGGAGCCGAGGTCATCCGCGTCGGAACGCATCCCACGCCGACGGTCGCTCGCGCCGCGGAGTGGTTCGACGCCGATGCGAGCGTCGTCATGACCGCCTCGCACAACCCGCCGACGGACAACGGGATCAAGTTGTGGACCGAATCCGGACGCGCCTTCGGTGCCGACGAGCGCGACGCCATCGCCCGCCGCATCGAACAAGAAGACTACGACCTCGCCGCCTGGGACGAGGTCGGCGGTCAGCGACACCACGATATCGGAGACCGACACCGGGACGTCCTTCGTGAGAGCGTCGACCTCTCGGAGCCGTGTTCGGTCGTCGTCGATATCGGGAACGGAACGGGCCGGATCACAGCAGACGTGCTCACCGACCTCGGGTGTACGGTCACGACGCTCAACGGCCAACGCGACGGTCGGTTCCCCGGACGACCGAGCGAACCGACGGGGGAGACCTGTCACGCGCTCGAAAAACACGTCGCTGAAACCGACGCGGACCTCGGGGTCGCGCACGACGGCGACGCGGACCGGATGATGGCCGTCGACGAAGACGGGAACTTCATCGAGGGAGACTCTCTCCTCGCGTTATTCGGCCGCGACGCCGCTACCGAAGGCGAACAGATCGCGGTCCCGGTAAACACGAGCATCGCCGTCGATGACGCCGTCGATTCGGTCGGTGCGGACGTCATTCGAACGCGTGTCGGCGACGTGTACGTAGCCGAAGCGTGCGCCGAGCCGAACGTCGTCTTCGGCGGAGAACCGTCGGGTGCGTGGATCTGGAGCGACGAGACCCCCTGCCCCGACGGTCCGCTCGCGGCGTGCAAACTCGTCGAACTCGTCTCGAAGCGCGGGCCACTGTCCGAACTCGTCGCCGATGTCGACACCTACCCGCTCCGCCGAGAGAGCATCGAGGCGAACGACAAGGCTCGCGTCCTCGAGCGAGTCGGAGGGGACGTTCGCGACGAGTACGACGATATCGACGACCGCGACGGCGTCCGTGTCGCCACCGACGACGGCTGGTTTCTCGTCCGAGCGAGTGGGACACAGCCGCTCGTCAGAGTCACAGCAGAGGCGCGAACCGAGGCGGACGTGGAGAGACTGTTCGACGACGCGATGGACCACGTTGAAGAGGAGAGAGCGGTCGTCGAAGCGTAAACGGCCACCGAAGCGGCAGCGGCCGCCGAAGCGCAGGATCAACGGTCCAGCGTCGCGGATTTTTCCGAGTCGATAGCTCAGATCGATATCATGTGAATTGCTAACAACCAACGTGAATACTTGAATGCTTCCTATGTGAAGCCATGACATCCTTTCCTTTGAGAACGTCATCACATCCGAAGGATAATGGTCAAGCAACCCACCCGGCGTCATTTCCTTGGCGCTACGGCAGGATTCACGTTGATCGGTGCAGGTAGTTCACCCGTCGAAGCGGGGTTCGTACCGGGCGACGTCGGGACGGCACCATATCTCCCGAATAGACATTACCCCACGATGGGAATCGACGAGACGAATCCCACACTGACCGTATACGTCAACTTCCTCTCTGACGCCTCACAGTACTTCGTCCAGCACAACCTCGAGGACATCGTCAGTGAGTACGTCCGCCCGGGGCTTCTCAACGTCGAACTTCGGTTCCTCTCGTACCGCCCCGATGCCATCGATACGTACCTCGTGGGCGACGACGAGGGTGAGGCCCGCGCCGCCCGGGCCGCACACGGCGTCTGGGACGTCGAACCGGAGAACTTCTGGGAGTTCTTCGAGTTCATGTACTGGAACTACACGACGAAGACGTACACGCACGCCCGGTTGGAGTCGTACATGGATCTCGGCGGCGTTCGAAACACGATGAAGATCGCCAACCGCGCCTACAACGACCGTTACGACAGTCTCGTGCGCTCTGCGACCGACGAGGCGATCCGATACGGTATCTCGAACGTCCCGCGGGTTCGCCTCCTCCGAGACCACAAGTACGGCAACTACGCAGACATTCTGGGTTGGACTCGCACGCGTCTCGACACAGTCAACGAGGGGAGCGTTCGCACCCACTCGCTCCTTCCGGGGACCAAGTACGAGACGCCAGTGTACGTCATCGACTCGGGGAAACCGGGTCCGACGGCGTTCGTCGTCGGTGGGGTCCACGGAGACGAGCCCCAAGGGTACATGAGTGCCATGGAGATGACTCGGCTTCGCCCGACCGGCGGCAAACTCGTCGTCGTCCCCGAGGCGAACCGGAGGGCCATCAAACGGGGTGCCCGGTACACCAAGGATGGAGACCTGAATCGCCAGTTCCCCACCGGGTCGACACCGGAGAGCAAGTTGGCCCGAGCGCTCTGGTCGGAACTCGTCTTGCACGACCCGGACGTCGTCGTCGACCTCCACAGTTCGAGTGGAATCTACAAGCACGACGGGAAGGTCGGACAGGCCGTCTTCCCGACTCGTGCCACGCCGGAAAACGCCGTGGACACGTGCACCCGGATCAGCGACCGCTCCATCTACCTCTCAGAGTACCCCTCGTACTACGACTTCAACTGCGGGAACTCGCTCGACGGGTCGCGGCCGCTTCTCATCCACAAGGTGTACGGTGACCTGCAGCGTCCCGGATACCTCGTTGAGACGACGCGTAAAGGGACCCACATCGAAGACGAGGTGACGTGGGGAATCACCGCCGCGGGCGACCTGCTCTGGCAGCACAGTTTCCTGTTCGGGTGAGCCGCCGCTACCACTGTCCTAAACATTCCCGCAACTGACGGTCCGGGTCCACAGTACGCTTATTTTCCGTATAATAATGCGCACCGTTCGACTACGTCCGGATATGCAAGCAATCGTTCTCGCAGCGGGCAAAGGCACTCGAATGCGCCCGCTGTCAAATGAAGTCCCCAAACCGATGCTGTCGGTCGCTGGTCAACCCATCACCGCCCATACCG
>Ga0136589_1001138_pt1 | contig 12363 bp, 11 predicted proteins | sample AntRauMFilla3764_FD_104640 | JGI IMG/M metagenome (GOLD analysis project Ga0136589, IMG submission 104640) | Saline lake microbial communities from Rauer Islands, Antarctica - Metagenome Filla 3 #764 | ecosystem: Environmental > Aquatic > Non-marine Saline and Alkaline > Saline | place...
ACAGTTTCACATCTTTATATTATCTTCGTTGACCTATCTTATTCGTTTAAAATGAATGTATTATGAAAGTACTTATGGTTTGCCTGGGCAATATTTGTCGGTCTCCCATGGCGCATGGGATTTTGCGGGCGAAGATTAAAGAGAAGGGACTGGACTGGGAAGTAGATTCTGCAGGTACCGGCCACTGGCATATTGGAGAAGCACCGGACTCAAGAGCTGCCGCTGCCGCATCTGCCGGCAATATAGATATTTCTGATCTGCGCGCCCGCCAATTGAAGCCGGAGGATTTCTACAACTACGACTGGATTCTGGTAATGGATGACTCAAATTATCGGAATGCGCAGACCATCGCACCGGATGATGCGACAGCTCATGTGCAGCGACTTACTGACTTTCATCCGGATGCTGAGGTGAATCGCGTGCCCGATCCCTATTTAGAAGGGGGTTTTGACCATGTTTTTCAGTTGGTACACACCGCGGTTGATCACTGGATCGATGCGCAGATAGAGAAAAATTCCTAAATACACTTATGTTTATTTATTCTCATGCTAAACTGCCTTAAATTGAGGGGAGACGAAACACTTCAGACTTGCAGGCTGTTAAAACTAGTACAATCAATCATTAAAATAAAAGCAAAAAATTATGGTTTCAAAAACAATGATACAGGCGCTCAATAAGCAAATAGAATTAGAGGCTTATGCTTCTCAATTATACCTTTCTATGGCAAGTTGGTGTGATAAGGAGTCGATGGAAGGTTCTAGTAAATTCATGCACGAACAAAGTGAGGAAGAGCGCATGCATATGCTGAAAATCTTCCACTACATTTCAGAGGTGGATGGACATGCCATTGCACCGGAAATCAAGCAACCTCCTTTGGAGTTCAAAAGTGTCCAAAAGATGTTTGCTCAGGTTTATGAACACGAGAAGGAAGTGACGACTGCCATCAACAGTTTAGTCGAGTTAGCTTATAAAGAAGACGATTTTTCGACGATGAACTTTTTGCAGTGGTATGTGGAAGAACAACGCGAAGAAGAAAATCTGATGCGAACGATTCTCGATCGAATCAAACTCATCGGTGAAGGGCCATTATCCCTCTATTATATTGATAAGGAAATTCAAGCGATCAATAAGGAGAAAGCAGCTGGCGAGCACGACCCGGCCTAAGGGACACAAAAAAAAGCCATGAATCAAGTGATTCATGGCTTTTTTTATTGCATGTTGCTACCGTTTATAGCGTTCCTCTCATTTCTTGCTCCCTTTCTATCGCTTCAAATAATGCTTTGAAGTTCCCTTTACCAAAGGATTGAGCACCTTTTCGCTGAATGATCTCAAAAAACAAGGTGGGATCAACATAAACGACTTTTATTAAATTTGAATCAGATTGTTCAGATCGTATCGAATGACCAGAATTTTGAGTCGTATTGGCCTTTTGTAATATTTTTTATAGCCGAACAGTAAAAAGTTCGATTTCAATATGGAAATCAGTTAGATCGGTTTTCTATAGATAAAAAACTTAGTGAATCTTCCATTAAATATGGGTTTTTGCATAAAAAATTGATAAAACTTTCAATTTTTATTATATTAGCGTAACTAAAGTAATAAATCATGCACCAAGCACCAAGCACCAAGCACCAAGCACCAAGCACCAAGCAATTTCACCAAATTTTTCAATTCTCATCAATAAATTAAGTCTCTGCATCATCTTTTTTATTGCAGCTTTGCTTTCCTGCCAGGAAGTTGGTCCAATCCAAAATGATGAAAATGTTTGTTCCTGCGCAATAGAGCCAACGAAAACTATAGACGTAAGTTTGAAAAGTATTAAAGGTGAGTTAAAGGTTTGGCAGTCGTCTGAAAGCGATTTTGAAACCAATAATTATTCATACTCTAGGGCTGGTAGGAATTTTCAAGCACGATATTATGATATTTTAGCCGAATTAGATTTAATTGAGATATTTGGGAATATGGCTAAGGAGTCAATTAGAACTGTGTTTTACTTTAAAGGAAATTTTAATCATGATAATATAATAGACGAAAAAAGATTGTGTGGAGCACTTTGCTACTTTACGGATGGAAAAAAACTAGAAGCCAGAGTTTTTACTTATAAGGGCGGCATTTTTAATGAAAACAAGACTTTAGCATCTATGCCAAAGGTAATGTCTACTAATGACTTTCAACTATGCAGTAATATATTTTCTCCTAATGGGACTATTTCTAGTTTAGATTTGTTTAATCCAGCCAATTTTTCGAATTATAAGTATTTTTATAGAAACGGATTTTTGAATGATTTTAATCTAAAAATTAAAAAGCATTTTGATATTGAGGGAATTCAACAGAAGGCAGCTCCACCTGGAGATCGAAATTGTGCGTTCCCTTGTCCAGGGAATCCTGGCGTTTGTGTGCCTCAAGAAAAAACCGGCGGTATAGTAGTTGATAAGTGTATGTTTGGGTGCGTATATGACAGTTCAAAAAAAATTATTGAGGATTCGTCGTCAATGAACTATTCTCTTGCTCATGGTGATTTATATATGTTTAGAGATAGTTTTTTAGCAAATAACAGTCTAGGTGAGGAGTATATAGACTATTTTTATTTTATTTCTGGTGTTATTGCCAATAATTTGTCATTATCATTGTCCTTAAAAATTATGAGTATTACTCAGAATGAAGTTGTGCCTAGGATTCAGATGTTATTAAACAACTCCGAAAGCACCGATACACTTTTTGATGATAATGCACGGGAGATTGGTCATGATTTATTAAATGATCTCGAAATATTATCTAGTGACTCATTGTACTACAATTATATCAATGCTATAAGATCTGATTTGGATACGTATGTAAATTGGACGGTAAAAGACGTTGTTGACGAAGTTGAGGGTAATTAAGGGCTTATCATGAAAGAAGCAAAAATTGATTTTTTAGGTACTCAGACCCAATCGGCTTTGCTTACCATTGTGACGTTTCTCATGACTTTCTGCTCTTCTTGTTTTCTCTTTTATGAAGAATGTGAAGAAAGGCCATCGGATGAAGTCCTACAGGCTAACATAGCAGGAGAGGAGGAGAGTATAAAGGCTTGGTACAATATCCCTATTCACGGGAAAAATGTTAATATTTATCGTCCTAATCAGGTCATTGAGCATAAAAGGTATCTTCAATTATTGGGATCCCTTGGTATCAGTGAAAAGGAATTAGGAATTTCAGGAAAAGATACCATTGTTAGTGTAAGTTACTTTTTCGAGAATTCAACTTGTATCAATACTCTGCAAGATATTAATTGTCTTGAAGGTGTTTTTGTCTATTTTGTTAAAGGAAAAACGCTGCATACCCGGTTCTTTCATAGGATGGGCGAAAGGCCTCAGTTGATAGAAAATGTGAATGCAACGCCCAAATATCTGTCTTCTCAAAATGGTTTTAAAGCCTTAAAGCTGATGAATTTTAGTTCTGACACAATTAATTATTTACAAATGGTGCATCCATCGGTCGCGAATCGAGCTAGAGAAGGAAAAATTAATGACTTTATTGATAAGGTCGATTTGTATTTGGACTTACAAGGGGAATAGTTTCTGTGTAGGTTCCGTAGTTGCCTGCTCAAGAATTGATAATCAAATCTATTATTCTATCTCGTGTTCAGCGGCACCTTTCCTGGGAAAGAGAATCATGCGGATGAAATATAATCATACGAAGAATGGCTAATGGAAGGCAATCTACAATCGGCAGATCAGTACTTCTATGCATAACATCCTCAATTTTGATATATACCCCCTAAATACCACAGGCAATTTTACCTTGCCCCATCACCTCAATCAATAAGGGGAGCTATATATCGATAGTTTATATGTAATAGTAGCCAATGTGGATTAGGGCCTAGAACAGAACTATGAGGCCTTGGAGGTAGACCAGATTGAGGCGTTAGTCAAGTATAACTACATCCTTAAAGAGCAAAACATCAGGAGGAAAGATTTGGCTCAAGAATGCTTTTAGACCCGAACATTTACACTATGATAGTGAAGGAGACTTTTTTATCTGCCCTATGAGCCATTAAGGAGCAGAATAATAATGCCGTTTTTACCGTTTGCCTCTCGCAGACTTCAAAACCCTTCTCAGTCAGAAGCTCAATAAAATTTATTTGTCATAATCCGCGAATCAATTGATCCAAAATAAAAAGAGACCATCTCATTTTTAGACAGCCTCTTTTTTCATTTGCTTACCAGGTTTCTGTTTACAGCGTTCCTCTCATCTCTTGCTCCCTTTCTATCGCTTCAAATAATGCTTTGAAGTTTCCTTTACCAAAGGATTGAGCACCTTTTCGCTGAATGATCTCAAAAAACAAGGTGGGGCGGTCCTGTACCGGTTTGGTGAAGATTTGCAATAAATACCCTTCATCATCTCTATCCACTAGAATATTGAGATGCTTAAGATCTTCAATTTTTTCGTCGATCTCCCCGACTCTGTCTAGTAAATCGTCGTAATAGGTTTCTGGCACTTCTAAGAAATCCACTCCATTCTTTCGCAGTTGGCTGACCGTGCTCAAAATATCGTCTGTGGCTACGGCAATGTGCTGAACACCTGCCGTTTTATAAAAGTCCAAAAATTCTTCAATTTGCGACTTTTTCAATCCTTTCGCCGGTTCATTAATAGGAAACTTGATATAACCGTTTCCATTAGCTACTACTTTTGACATCAGAGCGGTGTATTTCGTTGAAATATCTTTATCATCAAAAGTGATGAGTAGTTTGAATCCCAGCACATCCTGATAGAACTTGACCCACTTGTTCATGCCACCCAACTCCACATTGCCGACGCAGTGATCCACGTGCTTTAAGCCTATGGGAGTCACATCGCGCTCGCTGCTTTTAGGTGTAAAGCCCGGCATAAAGACTCCTTTATAGTCTTTTCGTTCTACGAGATTGTGAATGGTTTCGCCGTAGGTTTTGATACCGGCCATGACGATTTTTCCATCCTCATCTTCCTGTGTGTAGGGCTCAAAAGCTGGTTCTGCTCCTCGTTCCACTGCTTTTTCGTAAGCTTCTTTTGCATTTTCTACCCATAGGGCCAATACTTTGACGCCATCGCCATGTAGTTTCACATGTTGGGCTATTTCGTGTTCCGGACTGAGGGCAGCGGTGAGCATCAAGCGAATTTTGCCTTGTTGCAAAAGGTAGCTTACTCGGTCTTTTACCCCCGTTTCGGGTCCTCTGTAGGCAACGAGCTCATAGCCAAAGGCCGCTTGATAGTACATCGCGGATTGCTTGGCATTGCCAACATAAAATTCAATATAGTCCGTACCCAATATTGGAAAGGTATCCTGATGGGTAGCTGTTTGTTTACTTGTTGTTGTTTCCATTATCTTATTTTTTATATCCAGGATTTATAATAGTCTTCTTGTTCTACATCTGCCGCGTATTGCGTCATGAGCAAGGGGCGGAATGTATCTACCATAACGGCTAATTCTTTCGTTTCTTTTTTTCCTATAGACTTTTCCACTGTGCCGGGATGCGGTCCATGCGGGATTCCTCCGGGATGCAAGGTAATCATTCCCTTATCCACGTGCTTCCTGCTCATAAAGTCCCCATCTACATAATACAGAACTTCATCACTGTCGATGTTTGAATGGTTGTAAGGAGCGGGAATTCCCTCCGGGTGATAGTCATACAGTCGGGGCACAAAGCTACAAATGACAAAATTCCTCGCTTCAAAGGTTTGGTGAACGGGCGGCGGCTGGTGAATTCTTCCCGTGATGGGTTCGAAATCGTGGATGGAAAAAGCATAGGGAAATACATAACCATCCCAGCCAACAACGTCAAAAGGGTGGTTCTTATAATCGTATTGGTAAAGTAATTGCTGCTTTTTTATCATCACGCGGAATTGACCTTGCTCATCATAAGTTTCAAGTAAATTAGGCTTGCGAATGTCTCGCTCGCAAAAGGGAGAATGCTCCAGAAGTTGACCGTATTCATTTCTATATCTTTTCGGTGTGGTCACCGGGCTAAAGGATTCAACGATGAGTAATCGATTGTTTTCATCATTGAATTGCAGTTGGTAAATAGTGCCGCGCGGGATCACTAAATAATCTCCATACTTGAAATCGATATTTCCGTAAAAAGTCCGCAACACGCCTTCACCTTTGTGGATAAAGATCACCTCATCCGCATCGGCATTCTTGAAAAAGTAATCGGTCATAGATCTTTTGGGTGCTGCTAAGCTGATGTGGCAATCATCGTTGACCAAAACGGGCTTGCGACTATCGAGTACATCCTCTTCCGGTTGAATGTCAAAGCCCGATAAACAGCGATGTTTGAGTTGCCTGTCGTGAAATAACTTTGGCTCTAAAGAGATCGGATCTTCTACTTGAAGAATCTGGGTAGGCGGGTTGCAGTGATAGAGCAATGATGCCGTATTGCTAAACCCCTCCGTTGAAAACAGCTGTTCGTGATACAGTGTCCCATCGGGTTTTCTAAACTGGGTATGTCTTTTGTGGGGGATATTTCCCAAACTATGGTAGTGCATGAATATCGTATTTATGAACTAGGAATATACAAAAACAAAATCAAAGGACATAAAGATATCGTGGGAAAAACCTTTCAAATTTGAAGGTCAAAGGCCAAAGCAGTTTGTTTTCAGAGTATGAATTTCATCTGTCTGACTTTCGAGAACTCTGGAATTCCCTTGGAAAGCTCATTGTCCATTCTCTTCAGCGCTTATGAATTTGCTCATAGCTGTCCTTTACCGGAAGATATCTAAGTAGTGCTTGCTAATTCAACTTAAATCCAAAGGTGAGCAGCACCTGTTGTGCATTTCCAGAAACATCGACATTGGTGATGCTGGAAGAAGGATCTTGTCTTTGATACGGCTGAGTGAGAAAATCATTCCTCTGCCAGCGGTATGCCATGTCCATAAAGAAATTATCATCTCTAAAGCCTACACCCAAGGATAATCCCGGGTCGTAACTCGAGGTTTCTGCGGTGGGGTTCTGACGAAGACTCGTTCCCACCCGCGCTCTAAATTTATCCAGTGCTAATTCTCCGCCCATACTAAAGTTGATGGCACTATTCAATTGGTCTCGAATGCCTCGATTAACGTCTCGTTCAGCAGCGGCAAATTCATTTTCATATCGAAAACTGGAATTGCTATAATTTAAATACTCCAATTGAGCAGATACAAACCCATTTTTACCCAGCAGGTAACCGGCTTGTCCCCTGATCACCCAGGGCGTGTTGACTTTATAACTAAACCTTCCATCGGGTGATAATACTTCCTGGGGAGGTGGAGCCGGAAAAATATCGGGATCATCTACGTAGTCATAAAGCATCCTGCTATCGAAATCATCATTTAAGCTATACCAGGTTGGTGTCTGGAGGGTAAACCCAAGTCGAAAGGGGAAAGAAGGGGAATAGACAATGCCTACATTAGTGTGAAAGCCAATCCCTGTGGTATTGAGGTATTGGTCAAACTCCAGTCGCTTGAAATAGGGACTAATACCCTCCTCATCTAGCTCCGTGTATAATACTTCTTCTTCGTAGTTGAAAAAGGGAACACCCATTTTGATGCCAATACTCAGTTTATTGTTAAAGTTCGAGGCAAAGGCTACATTAAATTCGCTTACGCCGCCGCTGGACAAAAACTGCCCATTTTTAAGTACCAGGTCGTCATCTTCAAAGTCGCTAAAATAAGACAGCCCATCCGGTTCTAAGCCAATGGCAAAAGTTTCGTAAGCCAGCCCCTCGTAAAATTGGTCTAATTGATTGGGCTCCAGGCCCTCTGCTAATTCAGTAAACCTATTGCCAATTGAGCCGGGGGTTAATCCGGAATATTCGTATGCATTGTTAAACCGAGCCAATCGGTTATAACCAATGGCTATATTGAATGTTTTGTTTGGGTCGTTGTTGAGGTTCGAAGCGATGACAAAACCAATATTGTCCACCACGATATTCGAATTTGACTCTCTTAGCGAGAAAGAATTGGGATCTTCCAGGACATTTGCATTCGTGCGGTAAAAGGCCAAACCGGGACTGAACATAAACTCGGATTTTCTATAAATGGCCAGAGATGCCGGATTGCTATGGATCGCACCAAAATCGCCACCCAGTGCACCATTACTATTTGAAACGCCTAATGTTCTCGCCGTACCGCTCAGATCCTGCTGGGTGAATCTAATCATCTCGGTGGGCATTTGACCCTTAGACTGACTAATAAATGAAAAGGTAAGAATCCAAAAAGTGATAATGAAAGTTAGTTTCCTCATTTGTTGACATTAAAATACCGATTGATTCGTAAAAATCAATCGGTATGTTTTTAGTGTATTATCCTCTGCGTCCGCCGCCTCGGGAGCTTCTACTGCTAGATCCACTGGATCGGCTACTGGAAGAAGATCGGTTGATACTTCCAGAAGAGCTGGAAGAGGATCGCGACGAGCGATTCACCCCTGAAGATCTCGAAGAGCTTCTCGATGAGCGATTCACTCCGGAGGACCTCGAAGATCTTCTGGACGAGCGATTCACTCCTGAAGATCTCGACGGGCTCGATGATCGATTGTATCCCGGGGAGCGACTTGGAGGAGTCGACCTTGGAGATGTACTTCTCGAGTTATTGCGACTGGAATTATTGTTATTAAACAAGCTGCGACGCGTTCTCTGTGGTTGAGTTCTCGCATCTTCTTGAGGATTCGATCGCGTCGCTTCTGAACTTCGCCCAGTCGCCTGTCTACTTCGACCAGTTTCAGGGGCATTTTCTCTGCCATCCACGCGACCTTGTGAGGCAGCATCTCTTCTGGTGTCTTGACTTCTTCCTGTAGTACCGTCATTTTCTGATGCTCTCCTTCGAGAAGCCGGGTATTGATCGTAATTGCCTCTATCAGCATTAAGACCGTCTCTGTTTCTTCCTTCGGAAGGATTTACTCCACGAGTACCACCAATGGTTCTTGGACCATAAGAAACAGGTCGAGCTGAGCGATTGTTATTTTCCAATCTGGAAAATCGATCATAAGAATTATCCATAGCCCAAGGGTCTGAGCCAGCATAGTTCATTCCCATGCCTCCTCCGTAGTAATTGTTGATAATCATTGTGTTGCCAAAGCCACCGTAGGGGTTCATACCCCATGGACTCATTCCAAATCCCATAGGTCGAACAAATCCCATACCCATAGAATTAAAGGCGTAAGGATTGCCAAAGCCCATTTGGGGACACCATGGAGCTCCAAATCCAGCGCCCATACCAAAGCGATTATAACCCCATGGCCTGCGATTCCAAGGTGAAAAGGAATTCCAACCTGAATTCACATAGATAGAAACTCCGGGCTGATAGAAAGGATCGTAGTGAAATCGATCTACATAATATGGGTCGTAAAAACCAAATCCACCACCCATCGGACGATTGAATCTTCTGATTCTACTGGAATAGTGAAAATCGTAATCATCTATGCGTGTTGCATACTGATCATCATAATTGTTATTAGATGCAGGTGCTTGATTATAATTCTGGTTATAATCTTGGTTTCCTTGATTGTTGTAATCTTGAGTTGATTCAGATGTGCGTACTGCTACGTAATCCGTTTCTGGATTATAGTACAAGTCGTCGAACTGAGCGAACAATGGACTTCCTGCTACAAGCAGGACAAATAGTCCGATCGCTATTTTCCATTTGGGCTGTTTCATAATATTCAGTTTTATGAGTTATGTCGGCTTTACCGATATTGTTACTCGCAATTTATTACTTTTGCAGATATGAAAGCGTTAAGGATCTATTAAAGTCTGTTTTCGTTGTATTAAAGTGCCTCGAACGAATAAATCTTTTTCGCCTCCAATCAGTAATATAACATAAATATAGGGATAAGAAGTTCTCTATTACGAAAAGTTTAACATATTTATGGCAAAAGCTTTAGCAAACAAGGATGAAGACTACTCGCAATGGTATAGCGATATCGTCAAAAAGGCAGGATTAGCGGATCACAGCGCAGTTAGAGGGTGTATGGTCATTAAGCCATTGGGATATGCCATATGGGAAAATATGCGGACGGAACTAGATCGCAATTTTAAGGCGACCGGGCATCAAAATGCTTACTTTCCCCTTTTCATTCCTAAATCCTTTTTAAGTCGTGAAGCCGCTCATGTCGAGGGCTTCGCCAAGGAATGTGCAGTGGTGACTCACCATCGTCTCAAAACTAGTGATGATGGGAAGGAAATCGTGGTTGATCCAGAAGCCAAACTGGAGGAGGAGCTCATCGTCAGACCCACTTCGGAAACAATTATTTGGAATACTTATCGGGATTGGATACAGTCGTACCGGGATTTGCCTTTACTCATTAATCAATGGGCGAATGTGGTTCGCTGGGAAATGCGGACGAGACCTTTTCTCCGGACGGCGGAGTTTCTCTGGCAAGAGGGGCACACAGCTCACGCATCACGAGAAGAAGCCATTAGCGAAGCGGAATTGATTCACAATATTTACACTCGATTTGCAGAAGATTATATGGCGATGCCCGTCATCAAAGGGATCAAAAGTGAAAATGAGCGGTTTGCCGGAGCAGTCGAAACCTATACCATTGAGGCCTTAATGCAAAATGGAAAGGCACTACAGGCTGGAACGAGTCACTTTTTAGGACAGAACTTTGCCAAGGCCTTTGAGGTGAAATACATGACAGAGGAAAATAAAGAAGAGTACGTTTGGGCTTCTTCATGGGGAGTTTCTACTCGACTCATCGGCGCTCTAATTATGACTCACTCCGATGATTGTGGTTTAGTATTGCCTCCAAAACTGGCACCGACTAAGGTTGTCATTATTCCTATCCCTACCTTGAAACCCGAAATTGATGAGGTCGCTCAAAAGATTATCCGTGAATTAGAGGAACTTGGAATTAGTGTAGAATACGATTGCGATGTTAAAAAGAGGTGTGGATACAAGTTTGCTGAGCACGAACTACGGGGGACTCCGATTCGGTTAGGCTTAGGGATGCGCGACATAGCCAAGGGGCAAGTTGAAGTGGCTCGCAGAGACACGAAAGAAAAGAGTTTTGTGGCCCTTGAAGGGGTGGCAGATTACGTCGTCCATTTGCTGGAGGATATTCAGGATAATTTATTCGCCCGCGCTAAGAAGTTTCAGCAGGAAAATATCACCGAGGTCGATACGTTTGAGGAGTTCAAATCAGTGATTGAGGAGAAAGGGGGCTTTGTAAGTGCACATTGGGATGGAACAGTCGCAACTGAGAAGGCGATCAAGGAGGCGACCAAGGCCACTTTGCGATGTATCCCGCTTGATCGCAAATTGGAAGAAGGTAAATGTGTGTTTTCCGGTGAGCCCTCTGAAGGCAGGGTATTATTTGCTAAAGCTTACTAATTATTGCCTTCAGAGGTAATATTTGTAATCTTTTAAAGGAATATTGTTACAGCCTCAAAGAGATGTATATATTTGTAAAAAAATATGTGTTATGAGTTATGAGATGAGTGGAAAGCTCCACAAAAAATTTGATACGGAACAGAAAACGGAAACCTTTCAGGCACGAGAATTTGTAGTTCTTCTGGAAGATGATCGATACCCCCAGTACATCAAATTCCAACTGGTGCAGGATCGCTGTAGTCTCTTGGATAATTTCGAAGAGGGAAACGATATCAATGTACATTTTGATCTGAGAGGAAGAGAGTGGAATGACAAATTCTTCACGAATCTAAATGCCTGGAAATTAGAAGCTCCAAAAGGTTCTGAACAACCGACCTCTAAGGACGACTTCCCAGACCTCAATGAGGCAGAAGTGCCTGCAGGAGATAATGGTTCTTCTTCGCATTCAGATAGTGGATCTGCGCCGGAAGAGGCCGATGATTTACCCTTCTAATAGGAATCAACAGAGATAAAAAAGAGGCAACCTGAATATTCAAGTTGCCTCTTTTTTATTTTGCCTCCCTTGCCTTTTTTTATTCTTCGTACAAGTTCAAAATCTGTTTGGCGTGATCTTTCGTTTTTACCTTTTCAATGACGTGTTCAATCTGACCTTCCTCATCAATGACAAAGGTCGTTCTATGAACGCCATCATACTTTCTTCCCATGAACTTTTTAGGTCCCCATACTTCGTAAGCATGCAGCGTTGATTTGTCCTCATCTGCTAAGAGATCGAACGGGAGTTCGTATTTATCGATAAACTTATTGTGCTTTTTGACACCGTCCGGAGAAACTCCCAAAATCTTAAACCCTTTTTCTTTTAGCACCGCGTATTCGTCGCGTAAACTACAAGCCTCTTTGGTACATCCCGGAGTGTCGTCTTTAGGGTAAAAATAGAGCACGAGTTTAGATCCTTTGTAATCATCTAAACTGACCTGGCTTCCATCTTGAATAGTGCCTTCGAACTGAGGGGCGCTTTGCCCCGGCTTGATTGATGTCATA
>Ga0136589_1001156_pt1 | contig 12251 bp, 11 predicted proteins | sample AntRauMFilla3764_FD_104640 | JGI IMG/M metagenome (GOLD analysis project Ga0136589, IMG submission 104640) | Saline lake microbial communities from Rauer Islands, Antarctica - Metagenome Filla 3 #764 | ecosystem: Environmental > Aquatic > Non-marine Saline and Alkaline > Saline | place...
GAGCAGTCTACCGTTTCCGCACGACGACGAACTCCGCGAGGTCGCGGAGGTACTCTATCGCTTCCGTCTCGGGCGGGTCGGCGTCGTCGAGCGCCGCGAGCGCCAACTCGGACTGCTCTCGCGCCCGCTCGTCGATCTCTTCCGGTGTGAGTGAGGTGACTTGCACCACCGAAGGTCGGCCCATCTCCGCGTCCTGTCCGGTCGGCTTGCCGAGGTCCTCGGCGTCCGCGGTCGCGTCGAGCACGTCGTCGCGCATCTGGAACGCGACGCCGACGCGCTCGGCGTACTCGCCGAACGAATCGATCGCGTGCGGCTCGGCACCGCCGGCGACCGCGCCGAGTTCGGCGGCGGCTCGGAACAGCGCGCCGGTCTTCCGCTGTGCGAGTCGCATGTACTCCGCCTCGTTCGTCGGCCGGTCCGCGAGTTCCGTCGCTTCGCCCTCGCCGAGTTCGACCATCGCCTCGGCGACGGTCCGCATCGCGCGCGGCTCCGAGGAGAAGAGGCCGAACGCTTCGCCGAGCAGCCCGTCGCTGGCGACGATTGCGGGCCCGTATCCGAACTCGGCCCACGCGGAGGGAGTGCCGCGCCGGACCGCGGAGCGGTCGATGATGTCGTCGATCACGAGCGACGCGTTGTGGACGAACTCGATACCGGCCGCGAAGTCGACGGCGTCGTCGGGGTCGCCGTCGAACGCCTCGCAGGCGAGGATCGTCACCGCCGGACGGACCCGCTTGCCGCCGGCGAGGACGACGTGACCGACCTCGTCGGACAGCTCGTCGGGCTCGACCTCGTCGATGACCGCCTCCAGCCGGTCTTCGACGAGCCCGACCCGACGCTTCAAGTACTCCATCTACCGTATAGAGGCGCCGGTCGCGCAAAGGCCTAACGGAACGACGACCGTGAGCGGTTACTTGAACTCGATCCCGAGGTCGTGGAGTCCGTCGTTGTTTCCGGCGACGTTGATGAGAAGCGGGGTGAGGCCCTCGATTTCGGGTGCGTTGGCGATTCCGCCGGCGTCGAGCGCACGGAGCCCCTCGATCCCTTCCGCGACATCCGTGACCGTTCGCTTCGCGTCGTCGTCGTCACCGATCACGAGGGTGTCGATCCCGAGGTCGGCATCGAGGTTCGCGAGCCGAGCCGCCGCGAGGTTGTGGAACGCGCCGACGACGTCGACGCCTTCCGGCGCGGCGTCGACGACGATCCGCGTCACCGAGCCGGCACCCGGTCGGTGGTAGTGGAAGCCCTCCTCGTCGCGTTTCATACCGGTCGCTGGCGAGACGAGCACGTCGCCGTCGTCCAGTTCGTCGGCGATGGCCTCGACCGTGTCGCCGACGTGGTACGGCGGGACGGCGAGGATGACGATTCCGGCCGTGGCGGCCACGGTCGCGTTCTCAGCGCCTTCCACCGACGCTTCGAGGCCGCGGCTCTCCAGTTCGGTGGTGTACTCTTCGGCCTTGTTCTCGGCCTTCTCCGCGTCGCGCGAGCCGATCGAGACGTGATGCGGCGTGTCGGCCGCCAGCCGAAGGGCCAACCCCTCGCCGATATCGCCGGTGCCGCCGAGTATCGCGATCTTCATACGATCAGTGCGGTCGCTCGCGTCTTAGGGATTGCGTGACCGGCCGTCCTCGCGGGAGATGGTTCGCGGCCCACTGACGCGGAGTTGATAAAGACAACCGCCGCGGGGCCGGTCAGCCGCGGTCGCCGAGACCGAGCGTGCCGAGGCCGAGCGCGCCGAGGTCGACGTTCTCGGCGACGAGGTCGGCGGCGCGGTCGTACGGGGTGCGGTCGTCCGTCTCCCCGGCACCTCCGGTACCGCCGCTCTCTCCGCTCTCTCCGCTCGAATCGGCCGCCAGTCGCGGCTTCCCCGACGCCGCGAACACCCGATCGACGAACGCCTTCCGGACGCCGTCGTTCTCGAAGAGTCCGTGGAGGTACGTCCCGAGCGCTCGGTCTGTCGCCGCGCTCTCCGGGCCGAGCGGTCGGGCGACCGGCGCGGTGGCCGACGACCGACCCATGTGAATCTCGTAGCCGGTCGCGGTCCCCCCAGCGTCGGCGATTGGGCCGATTCCCTCGACGTCTCGCGTCACGCGCTCCACGTGCTTGTCGGGCGAGAACCGCGTCTCGACCGGGAGCACGCCGACGCCCTCGACCACCGACGCCGACCCGGTCCCCTCGACGTCGGCGTTCGTCAGCCGCTCACCGAGCAGCTGAAAGCCGCCACAGAGACCGACGATCGGGCCCGAAAACTCCCGAAGCGCCTCGTCGAACCCGGCGTCACGAAGCGCGAACAGGTCGTCGACGGTGTTCTTCGAGCCGGGGACCACGACCGCGTCAGCGTCGTCGAGGGGACCACTCTCGCCCCGGTCTGCGTCCAGCGGGACGTACGCCACCCGGACGCCGGGCGATCGAGCCAGCGGCTCCAGGTCGGTAAAATTCGAGATGTGTGGGAGTCGAGGGACGGCGATCCGGACCGCGTCGGCGTCGGCGACGCCGTCGTCCGCGCCGAGGACGCTCGGCCGGTGTTTACCCTTTCCCCCTCTCTCGGGCAACGAGAGACTGTCCTCCGCGGGGAGGCCCGGGTCGTCGTACGGGACGACGCCGATAATCGGAACGCCCGTCCGGTCTTCGATCTGCTCGATGCCGGGCTGCAAGAGGGAGGGGTCACCGCGGAACTTCGTGATGACCGCGCCGGCGACGCGCTCGCGAACGTCGTCGGGGAGGAGTTCCAGCGTCCCGTAGAGGCTCGCGAAGGCACCCCCGCGCTCGATGTCGACCGCGATCAGGATTCGGGCGTCGGCGAAGCGGGCGCACTCGACGTTCGCGAGGTCTCGGTCGTGGAGGTTTATCTCGGCGATGCTGCCCGCTCCCTCGGCGACGATCACGTCGTGGCCGTCGACGAGTCGACGGTGCGCCGCGACGGCTGCCTCGCGAGCGGCCTCCCAGTTCGACTCGTAGTACTCGCCGGCCGCGACGTTCGCCGCGGCCGCTCCGTCGATCACCAATTGGCTCTCGCCGTCGCCGCGGGGTTTGAGCAGCACGGGGTTCATGTCGGTGGTCGCCGGGACGCCCGCGGCCCGGGCCTGCACGTACTGTGAGACGCCGATTTCGCCCCACTCGCCGTCCGGCGCGAGCGCGACCCGAGCGTTGTTGCTCATGTTCTGCGCTTTAAAAGGCGCGACCGAGACGCCCCGACGAGCGAGGTGTCGACAGAGCCCGGCCGCCAGCGTGCTCTTGCCGACGTGACTCGCCGTCCCGGCGATCAGGACCGTCTTGGCGGCCGAATCGGGATCGGTCACGCGCGCCTCCGGCGGTGCATGTGATCAGTACTCCGTCCCGCGCCGGGCGCGGTGACCGGCGTCGAACGGGTGGGCCACCTTCCGGACGTTCGTGATCAGGTCGGCGACGCCGTCCAAGTAGGTCGGCTCGGCGTGGCTCCCGGTGAGGACCAGTTCGAGGCCGTCCGGCTTCGACTCGACGAGCGCGACGACGTCGTCCGGATCGACGAGTCCGCGGTCGGCCGCGTACAGGAGTTCGTCGAGGATCAGCATGTGGACGCCGTCTTCGGGGTCACCGTCGAGCGAGAGCGGCGCGTCGAGGTCTGCGTCGGCGGCGCCCGCGACGAGCGCCTCGGCGCGCTCGAAGGCGGCCGTCGCCTTCGCCTCGTGCTCGTCCTCCGAGGAGCCGTCGAGCAACCCGTGCCAGCCGTAGTGGCCGGCGTTCTCGTAGGTGAATCCCGGCATCGCGGCGATGGCGTTGTACTCGCCCCTGACGCCTTCGACGCTGTCAGCGCCACCTTTCATGAACTGGAGCATGTGGACGCGGTAGCCGTGTCCCGCGGCCCGGAACCCCATCCCCATCGCCGCCGTGGTCTTCCCCTTCCCGTCTCCCCACCAGGCCTCCACGAGTCCGAACTCCTCGGGTGCGGCGGGTTCGATCGGCTCCGGTTCGGGGGCTGTGCCGCCGCCGGGCGTCCGAGTCGCGGTGTCGCTGTCGACCGATCCGTCGTTCGATTCGCCGTCCGTCGCTTCGTCGTCGATGTCGTCGTGTGTCATGGTTTAAATACCTCCGCCTGTCCGTCGGCGACCACGCCGTGTTCGGCGTCGCCCGCCGACCCGGGTAGGTCGCCGTCCGGGTATCTGGAGTTGAGGCTCGCGCGCACCGCGTCCCGGACGCAGACGCGAGTCGCCGCGCCGACCGCCGTCGCGCTCCCCGAGAACGCCGTCGGTTCCCCGTCCGGGTCGTCGGCGATGACGACCGCATCGCTGGTCGTCCCCGGCACGCCCGCGGTCGCGAGCAACGTCGCCGCCTTCGCCTCGGCCGCGACGGCGACGAGGTTCTCTGCGGCGCCGGCCGCGAGCCGTCGGGTCGTCCCGCAGATCAGGTTGACCGTGCCCGGCCGGCGGAAGGACTCCGCGGCCGCCGCACCGGGTTCGCGTTCCAGACCGCCGTCGTCGGGCTCTCCCGCCGGCTCCATCGGGAGCATCCCCGGGTTCGACAGCCCGACCGTCGCGTACGCCGTGACCGGTCCGAACCGTGCGCCCCGCGCGTGCCTCATCGCGACGCCGGTGAACAGGGTCGGCGGGTCGTCCTCGTCGCCGCGTTCCGCGTCGTGCTCCTTTTTATACTCCGCCCGCGCCAGTCGCTCGTCGCGGTACGCGCCGAGGTCGGTTCGCTCGAATCCCTCGGGGACGGTGACGTTGTAGGCGGCGGCTCCGCGCGAGCGGCCGCCGTTCCACCCGGTCGAGAGCCAGCGGGTCCCCGGGCGTCGCAGGCGAAGGACGCCGTCGCGCACGGTCGCCTCAAACATCGTCGCCTCCCTCGCTTCCCGTCGCTTCCTCCCCGTTCGTCTCGTCTCGAACGCCGAGCGCCGCCAGCAGTCGGTCGTTCTCCGCGGGCCGGCGAACCGCGACCCTGACGTGCGAGTCGAGGCCGCGGAACGTGGTCGCGTCTCGGATCGCCACGCCCCGGTCGCGGGCGTCCCGCAGTACCGCGTCGACCGACCGGTCGTCCGCCCCGACGTCGAGCAGCAGGAACGGCGCGTCGGAGGGGGCGACGTCGTAGCGCTCGGCGAGCGCCTCCCGCATCCGCGCACGCTCCGAGCGCACGCGCTCTCGCGTTTCGCTTATAAAACCGTCCTGCCGCATACAGTACGCGCCGGTCGACAGCGCCGGGGCGCTCACGTTCCACGGCCGTCGGGCGTTCGCGAGCGCCGCGCCGAACTCACCCGTCGCGACCGCGAAGCCCGCGCGGATCCCCGGGAGACCGAACAGCTTCGTGAGCGACCGGGCGACGACGACCCCGTCCGTCCCCGCGAGCGACGGGCGGTCGGTGAATCCGAGAAACGCCTCGTCGACGAGCAGGCGCGTCCCGGCCTCGCGACACCGCGCCGCGAACCGCTCCAGCGCCGCGCGGTCGTACGGGGTTCCGGTCGGGTTGTTCGGGGTACAGACCACGGCCAGCGCGTGATCGCTCGGGTCGGCGTCGAGGAGTTCGGCGGCCGAGACGAACACCGGTTCACCGCCCTGCAGCCGAACCTCCCGAGCGTACTCGCCGAAGCTCGGTACCGGGATCAGGGCGGTGTCGCCCGGGTCGACCGCGAGCGCGACCGCCGCCCGAATCGCGGCGAGCCCGCCCGGGAACGGAACCACCGCCGCGGGGTCGCAGCCGACGTAGTCGGCGGCGGCCGCCCGGAACGCCGCCGGCGGTTCCGGTGGATAGGTCCGCGACTCGGCGAACGACTCGCGGTAGACCGCCTCGACGCCCTCGGGAACCTCCGGGTTGGTGTTCGCCGAGAAGTCCAGCAGGTCGGGGTCGTCGCTGCTGCCGTGGGGCGCGCGGTCGAGGTCGGTCGCGTTCTTATAATTCATGGGAGTGGTTCTGGTCGGCGAGGAGTCGCTCCGCCACCCGCGCGTCAGAGGGGTAGTTCACGTTGACGGCGAGTCGGACGTCCTCGGTGAGGTGGACGGCGGCGTCGGTTCCGTCGTCGCTCCGCTTTCTGTCGTCCCCAACAACGTTGACCCCGGCGGGAACGACCTCTCGTCCGTCTATCTCGGTCGCCGAGTCGACGCTGACGCCGAGGGCGCGCTTGCGCGCCGCGGGAATGCAGACGGTGAGTGATCTTATCGGTTTGTCGCCGCCACCAGTCCGATCGGCGTCGATCACGGTGTTCACGGCCGCCTCGTCGACGAGCGGCAGGTCGGCGGCGACGGTCAACAGAGATTCACCGGCCGCGCCGATCGCTTCCATCGCGTACTGCAGGTCCGCGACGTAGCCGTCGCCCGGGGCGTCGATCACGGCGATATCCTCCCGTTCGTCGGCGAGGTGCGCGCGCGTCGCCGACGCGTGCGGCGAGACGACCGCGTGCGCCGTCTCGATGCGACTCCCGTCGAGCGCGTCGAGCACGCGGTCGACCATCGATCGCCCCGCGATCGGGGTCAGCGGCTTTTCCACCGCGCCGCCGAGTCGGGTGCCGCGCCCGCCGCACATCACCACTGCGTCCACGCGATCACCCCCGCGTGCAGCGCGGCGACTCGCGCGAGTTCGTTCGTCGCGCCGAGTACGTCGCCGGAGACGCCGCCGAGTCGCCGGCGAGCCCACCACCGGAGCATCCCGGCCGTCGCCAACGCGGCGAGGAGCGCGGCGGTCCCCGGGAAGACCAGCGGCCACGCGAGGAGCGCGGCGGGCGCCGCGAGCGCGAGGACCGGGACCGCCGCGCTCGCCGTGTTCTCCGCTGTGAGCGCGGAGCCGAGCCCCTCGTGGGCCGCGTCGCCGACGCAGACGAGGGTCGCGGTCGCGGCTTTCGCGCCGACCTCGGCCGCGACGACGATACCGACCGCCACGCCGAGGCGGTCGCGGACGCCCGGTGTCCCGGCCGCGGCCGCGGCCTCAACCAGTCCGAACGCGGCGGTCGACAGCCCGAGGACCACGGGGACGAGCGCGACGGTCCCGCCGACGCCGAGCGCGGAGTCGTTCAACACCCGTCGGCGCTCTTCGGGACTCCCGTGGACGACCGCCGCGTCGCCGAGGTCGGCGACCCCGTCGAGGTGGGTGATCCCGGTGACGGCGTAGACGGTCAGCGGGAACGCCAGCGCGACCGTCGCGGCGGGCACGGGGGCGAGCAAGGGGAGCGCGACGACCCCGCCGACGAGGTAGCCGACGACCGGGAACGTCCACGGCGCGCGCCCGAACGCCTCCCACGCGGCCTCGCTTCGGCCGACGGGTATCCGGGTGAGGAAGCCGAGCGCGCCCCGGAGCGCGACCACAGTCATCCGATCACCCCGGCGGGTGACGGGGGCCAGTCGCCGGACAGCAGCCAGCCGGCCGCGAGCAGCCACGCCGCCGCCCCCGCGACGGCGACGCCGCCGGCGACGTCGACGAGTCGGACCGCGCGCTCCGCCTCGGCGACGGTCGGGGCCTCGGCGGTCGCGTTGAGTGTGTAGCGACCCGGCTTCGCCAGTCGCACGTCGAGTGCGGCCGCCGCGGTCGCCATCGGCCAGCCGGAGTTCGGCGACGACGGCTCTCGCGCCCACGTTCGGGCCCGCGAGAGGACACCGACCGACCCGGCCGCGACCGCGAGACAGCCGGCGGTCGCGCGGGCCGGAAGGTACATGACCGCGTCGTCGAGGCGGGCGCTCGCCCAGCCGACCGGCTTCGACCGGTAGCCGAGCATCGAGTCGAGCGTGTTCACTCCCTTCACCCACGCCGCCCCGGCAACGCCGAGCGGGAGGGCCGCAAGCGGGGCGACCGCCAGCCCGACGGTCGCTCCGACGACGAATCCGACGAGCGGCGCGACGAAGCCGTCGGCGAGGTTCTCGGTCACGCTCTCGACCGCCGCGCTTCGCAGGGCCGCCGGCGAGAGGTCGGTGGCGTCGCGCCCCACGAGCGCTCGGATCGACTCGCGGGCCGCGTCCGGGTCGCTTTCGGTCAGTGCGACCACGTCAGCGGTGACCGCACGCAGCATCCGGAGACTTATCATGGTGAAAAGCCCCATCCCGGCGACGACGACAGCAAGCCCTTCCGAACTGATACCGAGTCGGGTGCCGACGCCGGCCGCGACCATCACAGTCCCGCCGCCGATCGACGCAGCGAGGAACGGGAGCCCGGCTGCGGCTACGACGCCGACGAGCCGGGGCAGTGACCACTCCCGGTCGATTCTCCCGACGACCGACCCGAACAGCGCGACGGGGTGGACTCGTCCCGGTGGCTCCGCAAACGCGAGGTCGAGCACGACTGCGATCGCCAGCGCGCCGAGGAGGTGTCCCGTCGACATCGGTGTCACAGCCCGTCGAGGAACGCGTCGAACGCCCCGCTTTCGGGGTGGACATGACAGTACGTTCCGAGCGTTCGGTGTTCGATCAGCCCCTCGCGGTCGTCGTCGATCCCCGTTCCCCGCTCCACGTCGAAGGCGAACCGCGCGTCGCTCGCGACGTCGGCGGCGGAGTAGTGAAACTCGTGACCCCGCAGCCGCCCGCCCGCCGCGGCCGTCGGGCCGTCTCGCCGCGCCCGCAGTTCGACGTGGTCGAGCGCCTGGTACCGGTCGCGCATTCGCACGTCGGCCGGCAGGACGCCTGCCATCGCGTGGGTCTCGCCGTCGGCGGTCGTCAGCGACTCGGCGAGCGCCATCAATCCGCCGCACTCGCCGAGGACGGGAACGCCCGCCGCGGCGGCGTCGGCGACGTCGGCGAGCGCCGGTCCCTCCGCGAGCGCCGCGGCGTGGAGTTCCGGGTAGCCGCCCGGGAGATAGATCCCGTCACACGGCGGGAGCGGGTCGCCCGCGGTCGGCGCGAACGGTTCGACGGCCGCCCGCTCCCGCAGGCGCTCGATCGTCGCGGGATAGACAAACCGGAAGGCGTCGTCGCGGGCGACCGCGACGCGAGGGCGGTCGCCGTCGGTCGCCTCGCTCAGAGCACGCGGTTGCGGCGGCTCAGCCGTCCACTCCGGCTCCCGCGCGACGTCGAGCAGCCGCTCGGTGCGGAGCCCTTCGGCGGCCGCGTCGAGCGCGTCCTCGGGCACCGGCGACTCCGCGCCCATGTGCAGGCCGAGGTGGCGCTCGGGGACGGTCAGGTCGTCGTTCGGCGGGATTCGGCCGAAGTAGGCCAGTTCGTCCGGGAGCGCCTCGCGGATCCCGTCCTCGTGGCGCCCGCCGTGCGCGCGCTGCGCGATCACCCCCGCGACGTCGACGTCGCGGCCGATGCGGTCGGCGTACGCCCGGAATCCAAAGGCCGTGGCGGCGACGCTCTCCATCCCCGCGCTCGCGTCGACGACGAGTACGACCGGGAGGTCGAGCGCCTCGGCGACCGCGGCCGTGCTCGACCTGTCGCCGTCGTACAGCCCCATCACGCCCTCGACGACGCAGACGTCTCCCCGGCCGCGAGCGTAGTTCCGGCGCAGTCCGTCCGCGCCCTGCAGCCACGCGTCGAGCGTCCGCGAGGGGCGGCTGGCGACGCGTTCGTGGTGGCTCGGGTCGATGAAGTCCGGACCGGCCTTCGCCGGCTGGACAGTGCGCCCCGCGGTCTCGAACGCGCGGATCGTCGCCAGCGTCGCGACGGTCTTGCCGACGCCGGAGCTGACCCCGCCGAGGACGACCCCCTTCACGGGGAGCCACCTCCCGCCGCGCCGTCCGCATCGGTCGCGCCGCCCGCTTCCGTCTCGCGCCCGGCGAGCAGTCGGTCGGTGACCGCGGCGACGCGTTCGCGGACGGCCTCCTCGGTCGGTGTGCCGCGTTCGGCCAGCGCAAGTGCGCCGCCCATCCCGACGCCTTCCTTCGCTTCGCCGCGAGCGTACGCCCGCATCGCCGGGTGGTCGCTCGCGCCGAACCCGGGGTCGGTCGCGGTCAGCGCGAGGTCGAGGTCGTCGGCGAGCCCCGCCACGTCCGCGGTCGAGTCGTCGGCGACGAACGCGGTCGTCGCCAGCGGGAGCCGTCGGTCGACCCCCGCGTGCCGCGCCAGTGCAGCGACCGTGGCCAGTTGCGTGCCGCCGGCGAGGGTGACGTCGACGCCGCGTTCGACCGCGCCGACGACGAGGCCGGCGGCCGCGGCGAGCACGGGGTCGCCCATCAGCCGGACCGCCTTGACGGGGTCTCCCGCGGCGTCGCCGGGAGAGAGCCCGCTCGCGGCCAGTCCTTCTTCGACGACCGCGCGCTTTCTCGCCAGAGGGTTCGCCGCCAGCGAGGAGGAGACGACCGGACGCTCGCCGAGCGCGGTCAGGACGCCGAGTGCGGTCGTCGTGCCGCCGGGGATCGTCTCGCCGATGAGGAGTTCGTCGGGTTCGCTCCCGGCTCCGCCGGAAGCGCCATCATCGCCCGCGATACTCCCCGCCAGTTCGCGTCCTCGGTTAAAAATAGCCGCCGCGTCCGGCACCGGCTCTGCCGCTCGAACGTCGCCGCCGGGGGACGCGTTCGCGTCAAGGACCGCTCCCGACGCCGGCGCGGTCGGCACGGCGAGGCCGGCGTCGATCCCGACGAACCCGAAATCGACCAGCTCCCGGACCGCCCGGGTGACGACTGCCGGCGTCGGACAGCCGGACGGACTGACTGGTATCGGCGAATCGGCGGCCGGGCGACCGTCGGCGACGATCTCCAGGTCCGCACTCGGCGTGTGCCGGCGGAGCGTCGGGTCGGCGCCTGCGGCGCTGATGCCTTCGATCGCCGCCGTCTCCGTTGTGCCGGCGACGACCGCGAGTGTCGCGTCGATCACGCGACACCTCCGGCTCGCCGCGTCGATCGAACTCGGCTCTCGGCGCTCGCGTCGATGACAACCACTAGCGGTTGGTTAGCACAAATCGACTTTAATTGATCGGCATCCGGGCTGCTCCGACGGGCGGTCCGAGCGGGACGCGCGTCTGTGGCGGCGGTCGGCGGGTGGTGAGAGCCGTGGGCAGAGTAGTAATCGTTCCCTCCTAGCATCGGATACAGCCGCGAGATGACTGCTCTCGGACGAAAAAAGGGGAGACGATGACAGCAGAACGGTCGCCCGCGTCGGCCCGGAGCGGTCGAGTCGGACGCCGTTGACGAGGGGCTCCAACTGATGCGCGGATAGTCGCCTCCCGTCAGTACCGATTGCGAACCCGGCTACAGCAACCTGCCGAGCGTGAAGACGGCGTAGCAGATTCCGACCAACAGCCCGGAGTGTAAGAGCGCCTCGTAGCGCCCGCGCGACGCGGTCCCGGCGAACCAGCCCGACGCCAGCATCGTCGCCTGCGTGACGACGTACAGCCGGAAGCGCTCGAGTTCCGGGTGGACCGTCTCCGGCTGCGTCACGAAGTCCGTGGTGCCCGCGAGTCCGGCCAGACGCGCGGCGTCGATCACTTGCGTATTGACCACGGCGACGACGCCCGCGACCAGCGCGGCCGCCGCCCAGCCGACCGCGACGTACGGATGCATCGACGAGCGGAGCGCGCGCTGTTCGCTGTACAGCTGTCCCACTTCTATCCTGAGCGTCTCGAAGACGGCGTCGGCGTCGCTGCCGGCGTTCAGCGCGCCGGTGACCAGCCCGAGCGTCCCCTCGGCGAGCGGCGTTCCCACGCGCTCGACGAATCGCCCGATGGCGGCCGCACGCACGTCGACGGCGTCGTCACTCGCCTCGCCGGCTGCCGTCTGCACTCCGCCGGTCGCCGTCGTCGACTTCAGCGCGAACGCGAGGTCCGCCACGTCGTCGTCGAGCACCCCGAGGTCGACCTCGCGGGCCACGGCCGCGACCGCGTCCGAGAGCGGCCGTCCGTGCGCGACGTGGCCGGAGACGGCGTGGACGAAGTCGGCGAGTTCCCGATCCTTCGCGTCGTCGATCCGGGTGCGCCTGACCGCGACGGTCCCCACGGGAACCGCGAACGCCGCGTACGAGAGCAGCACGACGTTGACCAGCGTGTACTCGGCGAGCGCGAGACCGATGACGAGGAGGATTGTCGGCGGCGTACAGAGCACCGCGGCACTCGCCGGATTGCGGCCCGCCGAGGCGAGGACGGCGCGCGGCGATGCCGGCAGGTCGTAGCTCGCGCGCTGGTTCGGCGGTCGGAGCGTTCCGACTGCGATTGCCCCGGCGAGGCCGATGGCGACGAGGAAGCAGACGGCCCCGTACAGCACGACCGCCCGCGTCGGGACCACTCCGACGGGCGTGTCGACCGGGGGGAGGAGTTCGGGGACGACGACGGTGAGCGCGGTCGCTGCGATGACGAGCAGCGCCGGCAACACCAACACCGCGACGAACAGCTCCGTGAGCAGCTCCAGAAACCGCCGGGCGCGCTTACGGGCCCGGTCC
>Ga0136589_1001164_pt1 | contig 12194 bp, 14 predicted proteins | sample AntRauMFilla3764_FD_104640 | JGI IMG/M metagenome (GOLD analysis project Ga0136589, IMG submission 104640) | Saline lake microbial communities from Rauer Islands, Antarctica - Metagenome Filla 3 #764 | ecosystem: Environmental > Aquatic > Non-marine Saline and Alkaline > Saline | place...
CGTGCTCGAGGCGAACCCGCGCTCTTCGCGGACGGTCCCGTTCGTCTCGAAGGCGACGGGCGTCCCGATCGCGAAACTCGCCGCGAAGGTGATGACGGACGACCTGACGCTCGCAGACCTCGACGTCGACGAGCAGATCCCCGAACACCGTAGTGTGAAGGAGGTCGTCCTCCCGTTCGACCGCCTGCCGGGTTCCGACCCGCGGCTCGGCCCGGAGATGAAATCGACCGGCGAAGTGATGGGTACCGCGACCTCGTTCGGGAAGGCGTACGACAAGGCGCAGGACTCCACCGGCAAGCCGATCCCCGAATCCGGCACTGCGGTCGTCGACCTCTCCGCCGAGGAGTTCCCGGACCCCGACACCGAGGCCGGCGAGGCGTTAGTCAACGGGTACGCCGAGTACTTCGAACTCTCGACGGCGACGGACCTGATCGAGGCGGCCAAACGCGGTGAGATCGACCTCATCGTCTCCCGGCAGCGCGACCTGCTGGAGGTCGCCGTCGAAGAGGAGATAACGTACTTCTCGACACACGCCTCCGCGAAGGCGGCCCTGGAAGCGCTCGCGCACGCGGGCGATGACCTCGACGTGATGGCCGTCTCCGACCGGCCGAAGCGCGTCGAGAACTGGGGCGCTGCGGAGTAGACGGCGGTACGACTCGTTCGAGCGCTATTGCGACTGCCGAAAAATTGCACGCGACGGTACTTGTGCTACCGGCGGTCGCGCGGCCACTGGGTGGGTTCGTTCGAACCGTTTCCGAGTGCCCGCCGAACACTCGCCGAGTCTAACTCGACAACCACCTCGTTCGTGCGGAGCCACGGCGGGGTAAACGGCCCGTCGTAGCGGAGAAGACGGACCTCGTCCGTCGTCTGAATGTCAGCTTCGGCCAGCGTCTCCCGGAGGGCGCGTTCTTTCAGCGAAACGCGGACGTTCGGTGTCCACCAGGAGAATTCGAGAGCGGCCAGCGTCCGCGGCGGGTCGACAACGAGTTCCACCTCGTCGTTCGTCGGCTCCGGTGCCGTCTCCGGCGTGTATGTCTCGGGCAGGAAAAACGACATCGTCACGTCAACCTCTCGGGTCGTCTCGACGGGCGCAGTCATCGAGATCGATTCGCCCGTCTCGGCGGCACCGCCCTCGTCGGGCGTTCCGGCATCCTCGGCGTCCCCAGCGTCCGTGTCGGTTTCAACGGGGGCGGTCATCGAGACGGCCTCGCCGCCTGTGTTCGCGCCGTCGATGTAGTCGAACAGGCGGAAAAACGCCTCCCGCTGGTCGGACGCGGTGGTCCGAACGCGGACCGTCTCCGGGTACCGCCGGAGTTCGACGCCGTCGATTCGCTCGATCGTTTTATACGGGACGCGTTCAGTGCCGCGGTTCTTCACGAGGTCAGCGACTGTCCAGACCGTCGCGGCGGCTACCCCTACGCCGACGACACCGGCTCCAAGTTTCGCTTTCGTTTCCCAGTCCATATCTCACTGTACTGGCGCTGTGACAAAAATCGTCCTGCTTGGCGAGGGGTGTCTGCTCATCCGGGAAGTCACCCGTCAGGCGACTCTCACCACCAAGACGCCGAACACGAATCCGATGACGCACATCGCTCTCTCTACGGACGGCGCTGAGTTTGAATCGACGCTGTCCCGTTCAGCGTCGCGCGAGCACGCCCGCGCTCAAGTCCAGGCTTCTCACCACTGCCGCGCTTCGATTGTGCTCTGCACGGTATCCGTCTGCGCCTCACGCGTCGGTGCTCTCGGCGACGCGGTCCGCCGAGGGAAGCTGATCGGTCGTGTAGAGGACGACCGACAGCGTGAGGACGACGACGAGGCCGACGGCGAAGCAGCGGAACACCACGGTGAACGGGTAGCCGGCCTCGACGAGTGCCCCCACAGCGCCGCTCCCGGACGCCTCCAGGGCGATAGAGAGCCCACTGAACGCCGCGAACGTCCCGGCACGGGTGTCGGCCGGGAGCGCAGAGAGGACGTACGTGTCGAGCGCGGGGAACAACCCGTGAATCGCGTATCCGATGACGACAGAGATCACACCGAGAGCGAGAGCCCCGCGGAAGACGGTCAGTCCGAAGACGCCGGCCGTGAACAGCCCGACCAACGCGAGGATATAGGGCACCGTCGGAAGACGGTCCACCAGGGTTCCGCTCAACCAGAAGGCCGGTATTCCGGCCGCGAACGCGACCGTCAACAGCGCGTTTGCGGCCCCCGCGTCGAGCCCCCGGTCGAGCATCACGGAGACGTAGAAGTTGAACAGTCCCTGCCAGACGAACCCGGCGGCGCTGATGAAGAGAATCCCCGCGAGGACCACGCGCCAGTTGCCCAGCACCCCGCGGAAGTTCCGTGCCGGGGGGGATTCGGGGGCTTGGTCGGCCCACCGGAGCCCAAGAGCGAACAGGAGTGTACTGACGAGCGCGGCGGCCGCGAGCAGCCAGAACACCACTCGCCAGGTCGTCGCCGCGACGACCACCACGACCACCGTCGGCGCGGCCACCGCGGCGAGTTGCGCTGCGGTGCCGTGGATCCCGATGCGCTTGCCGACCCGATCGGGGTACAACTCTCCGATAAGCGGCACTGCGGAGACGAAGTAGGCGCCGGAGGCGACACCGACGGCCAACACACCGACTTGGAGCGTCCGGACGTCTGGAGCCGACGCCGTGAGCGCCGCCGCCCCGGTGAGGGTGACACCGGAGGCGACGACGATCCGTCGTCGAGAGACGCGCGTGAGAACGTAACTCAGCGGCAGCCGAGGGAGCGCCGTACCGAACCAGACGAGCGACACGACTGCCCCGATGGCCGCCGGACCCACGTCGAACGCCGCCTGGAGTGGCTCGACCAGCGGGGCGAAGACGACCCGCCCGAAGTTGACGACGAAGACCATCCCGAGGAGGCTCCCGTACAGGCGGCGGGTCATTGTCGGTTCTTCGCCGCGACCCGGTGTAATCGGTTGCGATCGGACTGACACCGTCGCGAGTCATCGCCCGTCGCTTGCTCGACGTCCCCCGCGGGCACCGGTTCGCCGCCGTCCGCCTCGACGATGCGATTGAGGAAGGCTGGTGTGCTGTCCGTCGGCTGCTTCACATCGAACGGCCGTCTTAGGCCTTCAAATACCATTTAAACGGCTGTTCGAGGAACGAACCAGATCGGATAAACCCCCGTAGACCGAAGCGTCATCGTGACGCGTTTCGACCCGTACGGCGATCTGTCGCTCGCGGTTCGGTTGGCACTCGGAGCGCTCCTTCTCGTCGCCGCGGTTGCGACGGTGGGCGCGTTCGCCGTCGATCCCGAGTCGGCCGCGCCGTCGCCGGTCGCGTACGACGACGTCGTCGAACTCGGCCTCTCCTCCGAGACGGACGCGCTGATGGCGGGGTCGGCGACGATTCCGCGGACCCAGGTGTTCTACTCGCAACTCCAGTACGTCGTCGGCTACAACGGCGTCGAGTCGTTCGCGGCGACGTTCGACGACGGACGGACGGAGCGACAGTTCGGGTATCCGATCGTCGCCTACGTCGAGACGTTCGACGACGCACGGCCGGGAACGACCGAATCGGGGCTGTTCGCGGCCGAAGTGGCCGGCGAGTGGACGCCGGCTCCCCGGGCGGTGTACGTGGTCGGAAGCGACGCTCGGAGCCCGGCCGGCGAGACCGTCGTCCCGTTCCGAGAGCGGGACGCCGCCGAGGCGTTCGTCGCCGACCACGGCGGCCGGGTGATGGAATGGGAGTCGGTCCGAACGCAGTCGTTCGACGCCGACTCCGCGGCGACGGTGCGCGAGATGGCTCCCGATCGGTGGGCCGCGGCCGACGAGCGGATCGCGGCCGCCGAACGCCGCACCGATCGACCGGTCTCGGTCGTCGTCGGCGAGGACGCACCCACAATCGAAGCGGCGCTCGCGGCGGCACCGGCGAACACGACTATCGTCGTTCCGTCGGGCACCTACGAGGAGGAGCTTATGATAAACGAGTCGGTGACGATCGCCGGCGAGAACGCGCGGATCAGCGGCGACGGGAACGGGTCGGTGATCACGGTCCGCGCGCCAGACGTCGCGATCACCGGCGTCGCAGTCGACGGGAGCGGGAACATGACCCGCGACCCGGACGCGGCGCGAGAAGAACAGGAGCGCGACGCCGAGGGTGAGACGTGGGACACGAACATCCAACTCGGGTACGGCCACGGCGACGCGGGGATCCGCGCAATCGGCGCGCCGGGGCTCTTCGTCGACGAGGTGACGGTCGACGCGCACGCGAGCGGCCTCCTCCTTCGAGACGGGTCGCACGCGGTGGTCCGTGACCTCCGCGTCGACGGCACCGAGGACTGGCAGGCCGGATTTATGGGAATCGCGGGAATGCAGTCGCGAGTGACCGTGACGGACAGTGCGTTTTCGGGCGGCCGAGACGGGATCTACCTCCACCGCGCCGACGGGTCGGTCGTCCGGAACTCGTCGTTCGCGGACAACCGTTACGGCGTCCACCTCATGTACACGGGCGACACGCTGATCGCCGACAACGCCTTCCGAAACGAACTGTTCGGCGGGATCACGGTGATGACGCGCCCTTCGGGTAACGCGATCGTCGGCAACGACGTGCGGAACTCCAGTGCTGGCATCCAGGCCTCGGGGACCCGAGCGTACCTCGGCTACAACACCCTCGTCGGCAACGAACTCGGCTTCGCGACCAGTTCGCGTGGCTCGCTGTACGAGCGCAACGTCGCCGTGAACAACGAGTTGGGTGCCCGCGCGACCACGGTCGTCCCGTCGAGCCGCGTCGTCGAAACGACTTCATCGGCAACGCGGACCACGCGGCCGCCGGGGCAGGCGCGCTCCGGGTCTGGGCAGACGGCGACCGTGGGAACTACTGGGAGGGGGCGAACGTCGGGATACACGAGTCCGGCGAGCGCGCGTACCGACCGACCTCATCCGTCGACGGGGCGCTGTACCGTGACGTCGCCGTGGTCGCCGTGCGCGAGTCGCCCGCGGCCGCCCTCTTGGACCGCCTCCGTGGAACGGTTCCCGGCGCGCGCTCGGGGAGTATCATCGACCCGTCACCGGCAACGGACCCGTACTCCCCCGACCGGGTGGCGGCGGCGCTCGACCCAGACACGGGCCCGATCCACGCCGACTGGCGCGGCCGATTCGACGACGCGGGTGACGGCGGAGGAACTGATGACGCGGACGACGACGGAGACGCCGACACGATGACCACAGGCATTCGAACCGCGACGAGCGAGAGTATCGATCCGCGAGCGCGCCGCGCTGGTCTGACGACCGGACTGCCGATGACGGAGGCGACACATGCGTGAGCGTCCCGTCGCGAGCCTGTCGGGAGTCGCTCGGACGTACGGCGGCGTCCCGGTGCTCGACGACGTGTCGCTCGATATCGACCCCGGCGTCACCGCCGTTATCGGCCCGAACGGCTCGGGGAAATCGACGCTGCTCGGACTGCTCACGGGCGCGGTGGAACCGACGACCGGGACCGTCGAACACCCGGGCGCGACCGGCCCGAAGCCGATCGGGTACCTCCCCCAGCGGGTCCCGTTTCGAGACGGGTTCACCGCCCGTGAGACGCTCGCGTTCTACGCGCGACTGGTCGATGACGACCCCGACGCGGCGCTCGACCGAGTCGGGCTCCGCGACGCGGGCGACCGGCGAGTCGAGGCGCTCTCGGGCGGGATGCGACGCCTGTTGGGCATCGCACAGGCCGTCCTCGGGGACCCGTCGCTCGTCGTCCTCGACGAACCGGCGAGCGGACTCGACCCGGGGATGCGCGAGCGTGCGTTTCACGCGGCCGCCGAGTGCGCCGACGGCGACACGGCGGTCGTCGTCTCCTCGCACGCGCTCGACCTCGTCGACGCCCACGCCGACCGCGTCGTGATCCTGCGTCGGGGACGGGTCGCCGCCGCGGGACCCCTGGAACGACTGCTCGACGAGCACGACGCGTCCACCGTGAGCGAACTCTACCGCGTCGTGACGGGCAGTTCGGGGGCACAGACAGCGGTCGCGGATTCCGGGGCCGTCGGCAACACGAACGGCGAGGGAGGTAACGGCGACGACTCGGAGCCGGACGTCCACGTTACGGGGGTGTCTGACCGATGAGCGGGCGTCTCTCCGCAGTCGCGACCGTGTTCCGGCGTGAACTCGCGACGGTGGTCCGGACGCCGGGCTACGGCGTGCTGGCGGTCGGACTGCTCGTCGTCCTCGGCGGACTCCTCGCGGCTGGCGGCGGTGGCGCGACCGGATTCGTGCCCGCGGTCGTCGACCTCCTCTTTCCGACCGAGGTGCTCGTCCCGCTCGCCGGGGTGGTGCTGGGATACCGCGCCCTGCTCACCGATTCCGCGAGCGGCGAACTCGCCGTGATTCGGACGTACCCGGTTCGAATCGGGGAGTACGTGGCCGGGGTGGTACTGGCGCGGCTGGCCGCGCTCGGTGCTGCGGTCGGCGTCCCGTACGCGGTGGTCGGGGTCGCCGTCTGGCTGACCGCCGCGCCGGACACGGGCATATTCGCGACGCACGCCGGCGTCGACTCGCCGCTTTTGTACGTGCGGTTCCTCGCGTTCGTCCTCCTGTTGGGCGGGGCGTACGTGTCGCTCGCGGCGGCCGTGTCGGCGCTGGCCGCGAGCCGGCGCAGCGCCATCGCCCTCGGCACCCTCGCGCTCGTGGCGGGCGTGCTCGGCGGTGACCTCGTTCTCCTCCGATCGCTCGCGGCCGGCGCGTCGCCGTCGACGGTCCCCGCGTCGCTCGCGCTCACGCCGAACGGGGCCTTTCGCGGACTCGTCTTCGAACACGTGATCGGTGTCGCCTTCGCCCCGGAGGGTGGGTTCGTTTCGACGACTCGGGCGGTCGGATCGCTGGTCGGGTGGACGCTCCTCGGCGCCGTCGTCGCGGGGACGACGCTCGCGTACGGGGGTCGCGTCGACGCGGTCGTCGAGCGCGTTCGGGGTGGGATCGGGGAGTAAGCACGGGGAGTAAGCGCGGGGAGTAATCGCCTGCACGAGGGTCGACACCCGCGTCAGTCTGCGGTCGCGTCGTCATCGACCGACCCGGGAGCGTACGCGTACGCCGCGTAGAGAATCGTCGCGGCGATGAGAAAATCGAGGCTGTGTTCGAGATAGTGATGTACCGGCATCGGCACGACGCCGAGGACGGTGCCCGCGCCCACGACCGACCGGGCGAGGAGGGCACCGACGGCGACGCTTATAAGCGCATACTGCGCGCTCCGACGGCGGCGATAGGCGACGAGACTCACCAGAAAGAGGATTCCCGTTCCGACGGCGGCGACGGTCACGACGCCGAGCAGCGGGAGCGACCCCTCTACGCCCCAGGCACCGGCGGTTGCGGTCGCGACGGTCGGACTCACGTTGGTGACTGCTACTCTGTCGAGCGACAAGAATACTCTCCCGGTCGCTCCCGCGCGAAGAGAACACGCGAGTTCGTTTTATATACCTATCCGATAACTCACGACGAACACCAATGCCGGACACCAGAACCCGGGTCCGTCGACACGTCCGCGACACGCCCGGCGTCCACTTCAACCGGCTGAGCCGCGACCTCGACATCGCCACCGGGCAGGCGCAGTACCACCTGCGACGCCTCGTTCGCGACGGGGAGGTCGCGGTCGAGCGGATCGGCGGCCGCGCCCATTACTTCGACCCGGCGTTCGACCCGTGGGAACGACGGGCGGTCGCCTTTCTCCGGCGCGAGACCGCTCGGGGAATCCTCGTTCGCCTGCACGCCGACGGCCCGACGCGGCCGGCAGCGCTTGCCGACGAACTCGACCTCGCGCGCAGCACCGTCTCCTGGCACGTCTCGACCCTCGTCGAGAGCGGCCTCGTCGAGAAGTCCGACGAGCAGCCGATGCGCGTCTCGCTTGCGTGCCCGAACCGGACCGAGGCGCTCCTCGACGATGTGTCCGCGTCGCTTCCGGACCGGATCGTCGACCGGTTCGTCCGGACCGTCGACAGCCTGTTCGAGTGACCGAGCGCGCTCGTCGTCGTTCGACGCGCGCACCAGACCGCCTATGCGACCGCGATCCGTCGCTTTCGGTATGCAACGACGAGCCGTGCTCGGCGGAATCACGGCGGCGACGATGGGGGCGACCGCCGGCTGTACGTCAGTACTCGGCGACGACGCTGCGGGGGTCGTGCTCGATCCGCAAGAAGACCAACTCGCGGACAGCGAGGACCTCTCGTACCCCGCGTACGGCCAGCGACTCCCCGCGTTCGAACTTCCCGACCCGATCGCCGGCGTCACGGTCGACAGCGAGGCCCTCGATCGAACCGCGGTCGTGACCGCGATTTTCACGTCCTGTCCGGCGGAGTGCGGGATTCTCCTCCGACGACTGGCCGGTGTCCAACGCCGCGTCGCCGAGGCCGGATTGACCGACGAGACGGTGTTCCTCCCGATCTCGTTCGACCCGGAGCGCGACGACGCGGCGGCGTTCCGCCGGAACGCGGAGTCGATCGGCGCGACCCTCGACAGCGGTAACTGGCACTACCTCCGCCCGGAGAGCCGGGAGCGAGCGAAGGCGGTTGTCGGGGAGCGACTCGGGATCGGCTTCGAACGGACGACAGAGAGCGACCGCCTCCCCGGGTACGACTTCACGCACCTCGTCGTCACGCTCCTCGTCAATCCCGACGGGGTCGTCGAGCGCGCGTACCGCGGCGAGCGAATAGACCGCGATCGCATCGCGGGCGACATCGAGGCGGTCGCCGACGCGTTCGCCGGCGCGTGACTGACAGGGGAACGCACATGAGGGCCGCTCCCGTACCGGTCCGACGATGAATATTGACGTGCTGTTGTACGACGGCTTCGACGAACTGGACGGGATCGGCCCCTACGAGGTGTTCGATTACGCGATGGACTTCGCCGCCGAGAGCGACGACCGCGCCGGACGCGTCCGGTACGTGGCCCTCGACGAGCGCGACTCGGTGACGGCGAGTCACGGGACCCGCGTCGGCGTCGACGACGTTCTGGCCGATCCGGAGGCCGACGACGCGCCCGACCTGCTCGTCGTGCCGGGCGGTGGCTGGTCCGCTCGCGACGAGGAAGCCAGTGCGTGGGCTGAGGCACAGAAAGGCGACGTCCCGCGCGCGCTCGCCGCTCACCACGCGGGCGGCACCCGAATCGCGTCGCTGTGTACCGGAGCCATGCTGCTCGCGGAGGCCGGCGTCACCGACGGGCGGCGAGCGGTCACCCACGCCGCCGCTATCGACGAACTGCGCGAGTCGGGCGCCGAGGTCGTGGACGCGCGCGTCGTCGACGACGGCGACCTGCTCTCAGCGGGCGGCGTGACCTCCGGAATCGATCTCGCTCTCTACATCGTCGAGCAGGAGTTCGGCCCGGGCGTCGCAGCGCGCATCGAGACCGTCATCGAGTACGACCGTCAACACGAGGTGGCCGGTCGGGGGGAGTGAGCGAAGAACAGTCTAGCCGTGACGACCCCGTCGAGTACCGGTTCCGAGTCAGTCGTCGCCGTCGTCGGGGAGGGGGGCGTCAGCCTCCGTGTCGCCCGCTTCGTTGTGCTCCGTCTCTCCGTCTCGCCCGACCGTGATGACGGTGCAGTCGAGTTCGCTGCGGAGGAAGGAGTCGATGTCGGGATCGGAGAGTAGCTTCTGGACCATGCGCCGCCAGCGTCCGGCCTGCTTCGACCCGATGACGACGACGTCCGCCCCTTCGGCGACGATCTCCTCTAAGATCGTCTCTTCGACGAGGAACCCCCGTCTGACGACGTATCGCGCGCGATCGACGTTCCCGATCAGATTTTCCACGGCGCGCTTGAGGTCGCTCCGAGAGACGCCCCCCGAGTTCTGATACAGGTCCACGTGAAGGATCGTGAGATCGGCGTCGCGTTCCTTCGCGACGCGGACGGCCTCCCGCAGCGTCGCCGCCGAATGCGACGACGGCGGGAATCGGACCGGAACCACGATGAGACTCATGTCGCGAGTGTAGCATGCGGAGTATAAATACGCTGTCGGTGCGAGCGTCGCCGTGATCCGATCCTCCCGGGCGCACGCTGGTCGCTCCGGACGCATGCTGGTCGCTCCGGACGCACACCGGCCGTTCGGCAGGCAGCGGCGAAGGTGTCCAGTCCGAAGGCGGCGCGACTACCCGATCGGTGTCCCGGTCACGGCCGCGAACTGCTCCGGGTCGAACCGAAACGTGCGGTCCGATATCTAGGCGGCGAACCCGTCGAACACGGGTACGGGGGCTGTGGGCTTGGTTGCGTCACAAACGCGAATGCAGCCGTCGCTCCGGACGAACACGTTCCAGTTACCGAGTTGAAAGCCGTACACCGATTGGGAGGCCGTTTCGTCGGTGAGCCGTCCGAACAACTCTGAGAGGGAATCGAGATCGATCACGTCGTACAGTTGGGTCAGCTCGGTCGGATCGGTATGCTCGGCTTCTGCGATGGCGTGGACGAGGCTGTGAGTAAGGCTGTCTTCGCTACGCCGATCGAACCGAAAATCGACGACAGGTGTACAGCCTCGATAGATATTCATTTGGGCACCATCAACCATTATATCTGTACTATTATGTATGCGAACATAAATGTAGTGTGAGGATCCGAGTGAATTCCTGGATAGATTGAACACACAGATACGTCTCGTATTGGTATCGGCAGTACTCCCGATACAGAGGCGTGAAACCGCACGGTGTCTGCTGTGCCGGGTTTTCGGTGTGAGTCACTCCGCTCGTCCTCAGAGCGATTGTGACTATCTTCCGGTAGTACACTGTTGCGGGCGCTGGCGTCGAGGGGAGAACGACCTACCCTCCCGCACAACGCAACTGCACAGTGAGTCCATCTCCCCGACTTCAGTCCGAAGCGGGTCGAATCGGAGCGCGACGCAGCGATCGTCCTCGTCGGTCCGGGCCGCTGCGGTCGCCAGTTCCTCGGCGTCGTCGCTGTCGTCGAGTCCGTCAGTGTATCACCAGCGCGTTGCGACCGTCGCGGCGACGTGTTAGCCAATCTCTTTCGTGGAGACCAGACCGACGGCGAGTACAGCATCGTCGACCATCGCGCGCCCAGCGGGTGGGAATCCCCGTTCCACGTCCGTCACGGAGAAGACGAGCTATTCCATATGATCGAGGGTGAAATCGAAGTCCGGTACGGTACGGACGGCACCGGCAGTCTCCGCGCCGGCCCACAGGATACGGTGATGCTCCCTCGGGACGTCCCCCACGGCTTCCGCGTCGTGAGCGATGAACCCTGCCGGATACTCGTCCACGCAACGCCCGCCGGCTTCGAGGAGTTCGTCGCAGCGGCCGGTCAGCCTGCCGAACAGTTGGTGATTCCCGAACCTGCCGAACCCGACGTTGCGGCGTTGACCGCAGTCGCCGAGGAGTACGACATCGAGATACTCGGCCCGCTTCCCAAGTAAACGGTCCCGTTCCCGGGGGCGGTCCGGCCGGCACGCTTCAACTACTTGTAAATCACCTCGTGTGCATCAGAGTACAGCGTCCGGCCCACTGTCGAGGTATCGATGAGCTCATGAGCGATATCCACCACCGATTCGTTTACTCAATCGTGGATGCGATACAACGGTGAGTGCCTGCGAACAGACTCTCTGTCTGTCGCACACACTTTTTATAAATCTCGTATGATTTAGACAGAGCCTATTCTTCAAATATACTGCCGCGTGAAACAAACAACCAGTTAACTAGAATATATTACTCTAATTCAATTTCGCTTGCCTGTTCAGCCCATTCTTCGATCAAAGAATGGCCGTGAAACCGGACGTTCCCAGTTCGCGCATCACGTTCGAGAAGGCCTGCCGACTCTAATTTAGGAAGGTGGACGTGAACAAGGTCTATTCGGACAGACTGCCTCGGTGGCAATTCCGCTGTGACTCCGTCGGGGGCCTCGTATTTCCGAACGCCCTCAACGATTGTTTCGAACGGAACAACTGGATCGTCCGCTTCTTGAAAAACATACAAGACGTAGCGGCGGCGGGGGTTCCGCAGTACGTCTAAGACCGTATTGAGTTGCGCCGTTCGCTCTGGCTCACGAGATACCATTGCCATCACCGTTACCGTCCTGCCGAATTTGTTGAAGGGCTAACATGCAGCTATTGTCGAATAATCTATCGAACGCACCTATAGTGTTATCTCATATTTCAGTACTTCACAAAGCCGCTTAGTTAGAACGTCTGCTTGCTGAAGGTGTGTCTAAAACCAAACAAGCAGACGGTGAGATCCACGAGGACCA
>Ga0136589_1001166_pt1 | contig 12184 bp, 6 predicted proteins | sample AntRauMFilla3764_FD_104640 | JGI IMG/M metagenome (GOLD analysis project Ga0136589, IMG submission 104640) | Saline lake microbial communities from Rauer Islands, Antarctica - Metagenome Filla 3 #764 | ecosystem: Environmental > Aquatic > Non-marine Saline and Alkaline > Saline | place...
CCACTACAAAGGGGATCGCTAACCATTGAGGTTTTTCGAACTACTACTCTGTTTTACTTTGGAAAATCAGACCTCTGCCCACAAACTTTCCTTTAGATCCACAAAATCTTATAAAACCGCACCATCAATCCGACATAAAAAAGCCCCGGTTACCGCACCATAACCTGGGTTTTGTACTGCTAACAAAAGCCACGAGGACCATTTAGTCTGAAAGGGTAAATTTTGGTATTTTTTGATTTCACCGCCGTTCATTGCCGACTTTGCCGACTCGTGCGCAGTACACCATAAATGACAGTACAAGCCGTTCTAAATCGGTCATATCAGAGCAATTAAAGTTATTATGCTATTTATGATCTGAATTAATTCAGATCAAATTATTCTCTAATGACTTTCAATCTCTTCCTCAGAAGTGTTGCCTGACGGCCCATCGAGTGTCGTCATGAATTCAACAAGATCGCGAAGTTCTCTGCGCGACAACAGATCCCCCATTGCCGGCATTGAGGACGGCGTGATGTCAACAGATTCTATCATCGACTTCTGAACCGTTTGCTCATTGTTGCCAACCGCAATTACATAATAATCATCGGTCTCTTCACGGAGAGCGCCCCGCACGCTATCACCGTTTGTCAGTGTCGCTGAAACAACACCGTATCCCGGGGAGATTCGGGCGGAGGGTGCAACCAGCGATTCAAGAAGTGTTTCTCTTGAGAGTCTTTTTGCCGCGGTCGTCAGTTCAGGGCCAACGTCCCCGCCGCTTCCGTCAACCGCATGGCAGCGAATACACTGTGCCGCCGCGTTTTGATAGAACACACGGCCTCCTTCGTCTGCATCACCACCTCTCAAAGCTTCACTATATGCTGTAACTGCATCTTCCGATGCCTTCGATTCCATATACGCTTCAAGCCTTGATTTCAGTTCATCTGAGCCAAGATTTTCAACAGTTTCCATGAGTTCAACATGAACAGCTGGGAGAAGCTCTCCGTCTGATAAACGGGTGATCTGCTCATTCAGGAACCGGTAGGACGCGTCATTATCCAGATCGGCAAATGCAAGAAGTACCGTCTGCTTTTGTTCAACAGACTCTTCCTGAAAGGCGGCGCCAAGGAGTGCCACAGCTGTTTCATTGTCAATATCCAGATTGGGAATCATCAGCGTGGCGGTCATCCGAACAGATTCTTCACTATCATCCAGAGCAAGTCGGATTGCCTCATCGATGTTATCAAACCCGAGCTCTATGAGCCCTCGCAATGCGGCGGCCCTTACACCAGGCGTACGTCCGTCGCTTACAAGAGCATAGATATCACCTATTGAATCTGTAAAATCAAGTTCTGCAATCGTTTCAATGGCGGCGATCTGGATGTCTGAGGATGAATCGGACAGCAGCTGATCCGCAACAGGTGTGAGTGCATTGCGCGCGTCGTCGGCGCTATTTTGTATTTTTCCCCGATGCCGTCCTGTCACGCGATCAAAAATTGAGGGATCGTCCCAATACCTGAGTGTACGAAGCGCTTCTACCCTCATCGGTTCAGCTTGCTTTAGATCCGAAGCAAACCGCGTCAGCCGTTCGGCGTCCTCCGCCGTGCCGGTGTAAAGGTTTGCATTGATGATCCTGCGAATTAACGGGGCGTTATCAAACCGCAGTTCGTCAAGCTGAGCAGCAAGGGCCGGCATCGCTTCATCCAAAAACGCATCATCACTGATAGCACGCGCCGCATTCGTGACAACAAATTCACTTTCATCATTTAAAAAACGTGCGGAGCCGGGGTGCTGCAGTCTCTTGAGCGCCACAATCGCAGCAATTCGAACAGCTTCCGAGTCGTGGCCTGACAGATCTGCGAGCGCCTCTCCGTCATCAAATCGTGCAAGAGCGATGGCCCCGGCATGCCTCAGATAAACATCCTCATCATTATTCTCGTCCAGCATCTGCACCACGTCATCAAACGCCTCGCTAAACTCAATACGGCCAAGTGCCTCAGTGGCAAAAAACCGGACCCGGGGATGTTCATCCTGAAGCAGGGTCACAACTGACTCAGCGGCCGGGCTGTAGCGAACATCTCCAAGCCATTTGGCAGCCTGAGCACGTATTTCGTAATCAGGATCATCCAGCAGGGCGATGAGCGGTTCAACAGCATCGGCAGACTCTCTTCCAATCTGTGCAAGTCCCCAAATGCCGTGAATTCTGGCAAGCTGCAGATCACTCTCTTCGGCAGCACGCCGCAGTGATTCCGCATCCCCGCGGTCGGCCAGCTCAAACTGTGCCTTTTGCCGAACCCGCATATCTTCATGGCCCAGATAGTCAATCAACATGTCTGCATTCTGCTCTTCAAAAGACTCAGAAAGTAGTTGTTTGGTTTCAAGGCGGGCTTCAGAACCTGCATTTTGCTCGTCATCAAGTTTCCAAATACGTCCCTGATCCTTTTGATCCCAGCCACGGATCCAGTCCGTCATATATATAGCGCCATCGGGGCCAAAATCAAGGCCAACCGCGAGAACTCCTTGGAGCGCTTCCTGTTCTGATGCGAGTTCGTAAGACGCGCCATTTTCCTTCAGCGTAAATGCATAAATAGGTGAATTGGCAACTGATCCGCGAAATGACATCACAAAAAAGTGATCATCCCAGCTGTCGTTAAGCGCGGTACCGGGATTGTAGGCCATACCGGCGGGACCGGGATGAAACCCTTCCAAAGGCGGCAAAATATGTGCGGCCTGACCGTCCCACCGCGGTCTAAAGTAGTTTTCGTCCATCCATACTTTATAATCGTTGTTTTTATCATCTGTGTACTTTCCAAACTGCCAGTTTGTCCGCCACCCGCTGTCCGATCCGTTGACCAGGTAGACGAGCCGCTCAAATTCTCCCGCGTGATCGCCATCGTTATCTACTGTGATCAGGTTTCCATACTTGTCGAAGACAAATTCGTGTGTGTTTCGAACACCGGCGGCGTACACTTCAAAATTACTTCCGTCCGGTTCTGACCTTAAAATCGCTCCCTGATTCGGATAGTGCCATTCATTGCCATCCTGGTCGGTTACGCTAAAGCCCATATCGCCAATCCCCCAGTAAATACGTCCGTCAGGCCCTACCGTAGCACCTGACATACCGTGCCCGCTAAATCCAATATGAACATTGTATCCATGGCTGATAGATTCTTTCCAGTCGCTCATGCCATCGTTATTGGAGTCACGGGTACGCCACATATCCGGACCTACGCCAATAAACACATCACCATTGTGATTCAATACGGTTCCTGCAACGTCGGTCACTTCAGAATTAAAATCTTTGATAAAGAGCTGTGAACGATCGGCCAGCCCGTCACCGGAAGCATCTTCCACCGTCCAGACTTCTTCATTTATGACGGCAAGATCAGTCCAGTCATGCTTTCCGTCCTTATTGTGATCCCACAACCATTCATTCTGATCACTCTTTTCAGGTGCAAGTTCATCATGCAAAAATGCCCGCCTGTCTTCCACCGTCTCCCATTTCATAGTTTCCATAAGCCAGCTGCTGTCTACATCCCGGATATCAAATTCAGAGTTACGGCTTCGCGACGTGACCGTCACCCATGCTTTTCCGGTGTCGTCGATGTCAATTCCGATCGGGTCTCCCAGAAGATCGGTTGTCGCCCATAGTGAGACGGTCAGATCATCCGGTGTTTCAGTAGCGATTGATTCCGCCGATTCAATGGCATCATTCCGGGCCTGTTCATCAGAAACTGTTCTGATTTCAGGATCCTGCTGTTTTTGGCCACACCCTGAAAAAGCGATAAGTGATATCAAAAAGAGTAGATATATGGTAGTTTTAAAGCTCATCTGAATCTGTTTGGATTTGGTAGAATGTTTAAGATAACATAAACAATATCGTTTTGATTAAAAGGTGATTTACACACTTTTATATGGCGAGTTCTCACACTTATGAGGCCCCCATTTACTGAATTTTATTATGTGACATAAATTCGAATAGTCATCAGGAAAACCGGGATTGCAATAAATATATCATTTGAATCGACATCTTTATCGTACTATTTACACTCTATCGATCAAAAAATGCATCTGACCCAACATTATTACATATTATCAATTCTTTAGCTTTTTATGTCACTATATGGGATGCTTCATACTACCCGATGTGTATCGGTGGTAATTCCAAATTCGAATGACCTCTTCCATCAAACAAGTAAATCAACCATGGTCTAACGATGCAGATTCTTCAGACTCCAGTTCATAATAATCTGAGTAACAACATCTTAAGCATCAGCACCTGTCACCTGCTATGTTTAGCACTGATTTTCCTTATGTCGGGTTGTGTTACAACACAGGTACCGATCGAGCCCACCAACGCACGAGACAATACCTATCTCAACATCAATGTTCTTGATCCCGCCATGATAATGCATGACGGCCGATATTACATGTTTCACACCGGGCGGGGCATTTCGAACTGGGTCTCCCGCGATAAAGTGAACTGGGTCCGGCTCAATCCGGTCTTTAATTCGGCACCGAAATGGGCAGAATCTCTTGCCCCCGGTTTTGATAACTACATTTCGGCGCCCAGCATCTCCTATCATAACGGAACCTACTACCTGTACTATTCAATCTCTTCGAATGACCGCCCGGAATCCGCAATTGGGCTTGTAACGAACCGATCCCTCATCCCTTCCGATCCGGACTTTAAGTGGGAAGATCAGGGCATGGTGATTCAGTCAGTCTCCGAAAAAAATAGGTGGAATGCCATTGATGCCACCCTTTCATTTGATAAGGAAGGTGAGCCGTGGCTTGCCTTTACCACTCACCGTATGGGTATTAAACTGGTACAGATCGAAGATGATTTAAAAACAACTGCTGTATCGCCGGAAGGTCGTGAATTGTATACCATTGCTGAACGTCACCACCTCCCGGATCTGAATGAGCGGAATACCGCTGATACTTCAGTAGCTGAAGTAAGCTATGAAGAACTCCACCCCGATTCCATACTCGGACAGAACCAGCGATCAGAGAACTGTGCAGTTGAGGCACCCTTTATCTTCAGGAAAGACGACTATTTCTACCTCTTCGCGACATGGGGCCGTTGCCGCCTGGATAAGGAATACACATACGAAGTTGTTGTCGGGAGGTCGGAATCAATAACTGGGCCTTATCTCGACAATGCCGGACAGCGCATGGATCGCGGAGGGGGTTCTGTTCTGGTAAATGGAAATGAAGAGTACTCAGCGGTGGCTTACAATTCAATATACACGTTTGATGGAAGTGATTACCTGGTTGCCCACGCCTACGATATCAGTGATGAGGAACGAACGAAACTGGTGATTCTTGAAATGACATGGGATGAGAATGGCTGGCCGGTTGTGGAGCTGAATAGAAGATAAGTTCCGGCAACCCATAAGTAAGTTGGGTTGTTGTATCCGTCAGATTCAGCACAGTCTGAACATGCTAAATGACTACATCCTCTCATACAAATAATGTCGATTAAGCTTGCGATGATGATAACTCAAATCACTAAAAAAAATGTTTACCTGCCCTTGGTTGTGATGATAATCGCCCCGCTGCTGGCGGCAAGTCCGAAACGGGATGACGCATCTGACCCTTTCAAAACCTGGATAGATGCAATGTAATCGAGCGGGACAATGTTTTCCACCCGATCGTAATCGTTGCCAGACCGTACGCCATCGATCACAAAAAGCGGATCAGATGTTGAGTTGAAAGATAAATTTCCACGAATTCTGACTCTGGTCCGGCCATCAATGTTATGCACGCTCACCCCGCCAGCACGGCGTATGTAATCCGCCAGGGTCAGAGACGGGTCGTGAATCTCTATAACACCATTTGAATCATTTACGCTGCTGTCTGTTGAGCCGCTTGATGCACAGCCGGATACGAGCATCAGTGACATGAAGAAAACTGAAATAAAGAGATTATGCATTTTCATAATGGTCTCCAATTGAAGTAAACACCTCCAAGGTTTTTTGAACCTTGGAGGTCTGCTTCGATTCACTAAACAGAAACCCTCCAAGTTCAAAACTCTTGGAGGGTTGTTAACAAGTACACTTATTAAACGGATGCAACAACAAATTTGGTACTGTAAAACCAAAATCGAGGCTTAAAATATCAACTACGAATTATTCCCCATCATTAGCAATACCTGCTTTTTAATAAAATTGAAGTCTCCATCAACCATACACCACAAATTACTACTCTGTATTCCCTGTTGTTTTATTTGCAATCTGTTTGTTGTAGATGATAAAGAGAATCATCACAACTCCCCACTGCACAAATACGGTAGCAACAGAAAACGGACTCAGCGGATTATACCAGGTATCAGGTGCATAAACCGCAGCACTTAGATAGATCCACCAGGAGAGCAGGGTAACCACCTGAACGGGTACAACATATTTGAGGATAAATGTCCACCACTTGCCAAGCTGCAGTCCGGTATCGCTGGTGTTCACAATGGTGCGCCTGAATTTATCAGCGCCGAAGCCGATCACAGCGAAAGACATAAATCCACCGGAAACCATCAGTCCTACACCCCATACAAAATCCTGATTAGCAAAGAAGTCGAGCGAGAGAGCCGATGGAAGTCCAAATAGGAATCCTGCAGTACAAACACCAATCGCTGCTCGTTTACGTGATACTCCCATATCAACAAATACTTTTGTGGCGAGCTCAATCATTGAGATCAGTGAGCTGAATGCTGCAAACGTCAAGCCAAGAAAAAAGAGGATCGCAAATATCTGTCCGCCTGGCATGGAGTCGAAGAGCTGTGGCATCCACATGAATGTAAGGCCTGTGGACGCAGGGCCGGATGTTTGCATGACCTCCAGAATTTCTCCGTTTGTCATGTCGGCCCCGAGGATTCCAAAAACGGTTGAAAAGATGATGACAGCAGCCATCAAAGAGACCAAATTGTTTCCTATACCGGTCTGCAGCGCAGTAACAGTGATGTTATCCTGCATTCGCATGTAGGCGCCGTAGGTGAGTATCAGGCCCCAGGCCGCACCGGTATCCCAGGCATTTTGCGTGAGCGCTTCAAGCCATAGCTGCGGATCTTTCAGAGTGCTCCAGTCCGGTGTAAACAGATAGGCGACTCCTGCACCACTGCCCTCAAGAGTTAACGCCCTGATAAGTGAAATGACCAGAACCAGAATCAGTGAGGGAATCAGGATTTTATTGATTCGCTCAATATTTTTTATTCCCTTTAATATGACAAACCCTCCCAGTGTAATCATAATGGCATGGAATAGCGATGGGAACACTGAGCTTTGAAACCCAGTCCATACCATATCTGCCTGCTCCATACTTTCGGGCAGCGTGGAGAAAATAGATTCCAGCAAATAGAAGAGGCACCATCCGGCAACCACACTGTAGTAAAACATGATGGCTGTGGCCACAAAGCCAACGAAGGTACCCATCCACGCAAATTTTTCTCCAATTAATTTGATGAAGGAGCCCACAACACCCTGCCTGCCGTGACGTCCAATGCCGTACTCAGCAATAATGAGAGGGATTGACCAGATAAACAGGAATGTAACCCAGGCTACTAAAAAGGCACCGGCCCCGTCTTCAGTACCGTTCTGTGCGGCTATACGCGGAAACCGCCAGATATTCCCGGTACCGACGGCAATCCCCAAAACACTTAAAATTAATCCCCATTTAGTTGCAAACCGTTCACCCGTAGCTTTTGCCATATGAACCAATATTTATTGAATTATATTGTCAACTATTAACAGGAAGACTGCTAAGTGGTCAGTTAGTTATAATACAGCAGCCTTCACATATTTTGGTTTAATGTAATTGAAAAAGTAGCGACCTTCATCTTTTATTCTGTATCTCATTCGCTGTCGGGCTTTTTATTACGGGTACAATTATAGAAAGCTTAGCAAATACGCGCAGAATGTCCGGAATAAATTAATACCAGGATGACCACGTCCCGGTTTCAAACATTACGATTAAAGCTGCAGACACAGAAAGAGATTAAAACAAGAATTAATGCTTGTGCTAAGTTAATCTTCAGAATGTGTTTCTAATGGAATATTGATTCGTACCAGCCCGGGCATTGGGTCAGACGGATGTGTTATAGATCTAAGAATTACTGTTTGTTCTGTGTGGCCTGGAATAAATTGAATCCTCTTCCATGCCTCATCACAAGTTGTGATTGCATTGAATCATAATTCTACAAGTGACGGATGCCATTGCTTTCCTGAAGAAGCTATAGTTTTAGTATGATCCCCAGTGTGTTCCAATCAAATTTTTTGAGTATATAACTTATAAGTGACCGATACTTAATAATCGATCAATCCAGGTGGCAGAATAATCCATCAAGGTTTAATAACCATCATTCCCGTTAGCTTTGAATTAGCTGTCGATTTTAGCAGCAAATTTACCGCCCGACACGTGAAAGAATCAGGGCCGGTACTCAGAGATTTGTTCATGGCAAGCCACGATTTTCTGATTCAACTTGAGCTGAATGAAGAGATTGAATTTAGTTTTTAAAGGAAAGGCCTGTTTATGTTATCCAACACGGAACAAGGACTCACCAAAGAAATAGAAAAGGGCAAAAATCTGGGAATATCGGCAGAGGTTTTGTCAGCTGATGACGTCAAAAGGATGGACTCACAGTTAGATATAAATATTGTAGGTGCAGCGTACTATCCCAAAGACGCTCATATACATCCGGGGTCTTTAATAAATAATTTAAAATCAGTTATTGAGGCGCGTGGCGTCCGGTTTTCATACAACACAGAGGTGACTGATATAGAAACGAGTGACGAACAAATTCAAGCAATAACAACCGCAGATGAACAGACATATAACGGCGGAAATTATATTAATTTTGCCGGTGCCTGGTCAGCAACACTCATGAAGATTGTCAACAAAAAACTATTGATTCAGGCCGGCAAGGAGTGTAGTATCACTCTTAAAAATCCGGCTGCCCAGCCGAAATATTGTGGCATTCTATCGGAGAAGAAAGTGACGCTTACGCCGATGTATAACTCTCTTCGATTTGGCTGAATTTTACTCAACCACGGACAACCTAACAAATCTCTTATGAAACAACTCCTTAAAATCTCCTACATGTCTCAACTTTCAAATGTATCACGACGCCTGATTACAATTTCTCTTTTATTGGTTTTTCTGATGTCATTTTTTTCAGTTGAAAAAACAATGGCAGTCACACAATCGCTTGGCGACGAACCGATGTCTACGCTCATTGAGATTTTTGATGAGGACGATTCAGTACTTAACCGCCGATATTCTGTTCAATACTCCCAGGAATATTTTGAGCGGTTTGACCAGTTCTATCAAGACTGGCTGAACCGGCTTGATGCCATGGATTTCAACTCGCTCAGCCATCGTGAAAAGGTCGATTTTCATCTGCTAAAAAATCACATCGAGCGACGAAACTATTTTATGAAGCTCGATCATGAACAGTTTCTTGCAATTGAGAACTGGCTGCCCGATATCGAATCGATTATGACGTTTATCAATACAAGGCGGTACGGCACAAAACCGGATGCAAAAGCTGTTGCTGCCCGCATGGTACAATGGTCTGCACAGGTAGATTCACTACAGACTCTGTTGCAGTCCTCTCCCCCACTTTTGAAAAAAGATGCAAATGCCGCAAGCGATGCACTTGAAGATATTTTTGATGGACTTGAAAATGCCTACAACTTCTATCACGGCTACGACATTGAATTTACCTGGTGGGCTGAGGAACCCTTTAAGAACCTGGTGTCGTCATGGACTACTTATTCAGAAACTATCGATGAGTACTTTGATGCGGCTAATGAACAAATTGATGAAAGTGGTATAGTGGGTAATCCTATCGGCCGTGAAGAGATAGAACGCCGGCTTGAGTTCGAAATGATCACCTACTCGCCGCAAGAACTTATCGATATCGCTGAACATCAGTTTGTGAAAGCTGAGCAGGAGATGCTGAAAGTTTCACGGGAACTTGGGTATGGTGATGACTGGCGCGCCGCTCTTGAATATGTGAAAGAGCAGTATGTAGAACCCGGTAAAAAGCCGGAGCTCATCATGCGGCTCTACAACGAGTCGATGGATTTTATTGAAGATCGCGATATGCTTTCCATACCTCCCCTGGCCAAAGAGGTCTGGCGCATGGAGATGATGTCTCCTGAACGCCAGCTTTTCAGTCCGTTTTTTCTGGGCGGTGAAGTGATTCTGATATCATACCCCACAAACACCATGGGGCACTATGCCAAACAAATGAGCATGCGGGGTAACAACCCGCATTTCAACCGCGCAATAGTCCACCATGAGTTAATACCCGGACACCATCTGCAGGGATTCATGAACCGGCGGTACAGTACGTACCGGTCACCCTTCAGAACGCCATTCTGGACTGAAGGCTGGGCGTTGTACTGGGAATTGCTGCTTTGGGATAAGGGCTTTGCTGAAACCCCCGAAGACAGAATCGGAATGCTTTTCTGGAGAACTCACCGCTATGCCCGCATCATTTTCTCGCTTAACTATCACCTGGGAAACTGGACACCCCAGCAGTCTATAAACTATTTAGTGGAGCGGGTGGGTCACGAATACGCCAACGCTGAAGCAGAAGTACGCCGGTCGTTCACGGGCGGATACGGACCTCTTTACCAGATCGCTTATATGATTGGCGGAATGCACTTTTATTCACTGTATCAGGACCTTGTGGAGAATGGTGATATGAGCGCAAAAGAGTTTCATGATCAAATACTAAGAGAAGGAAGCATACCTGTTCGTATGGTCAAGTCTATACTCATTCAGGAGCCTCTTGAGAAGAATAAAATTGAGGATTGGAAATTTGCCGATTATATTTTTGAAGAATAACCAGTTGCAGATATTAAGTATTTCTCACTATCCACTATGATATTTTTATACATCCTCTTATGCCGAAACACACCTATTTACTTGGAATTGATGTTGGGAGTTCATCCATAAAAGTATCCGCTATCGAAGCAGGCACCGGTAAATTTGCCGGAACAACGGTATCTCCCGAGCAAGAGATGAGTATGCAGGCGTTGAAATCCGGCTGGGCTGAACAAGATCCGGATCTCTGGTGGAAACACGTAGTCAAAGCGACTCAAAAGCTCATTGCAAATACAGACATCTCAAAAGATAATGTTGCCGCGATCGGTATCTCCTATCAAATGCACGGGCTTGTTGTGGTCGATAAAAATAAGCGGGTTCTTCGCCCATCTATTATCTGGTGTGACAGCAGAGCCGCTGAAATTGGCGAAAAAGCTTTCCAGAAAATTGGTCCTGATATATGCCTGGAGAAATTCCTCAATTCACCCGGTAATTTTACGGCTTCTAAGCTGAGATGGGTACGTGAAAATGAGCCCGAACTCTACCACAAGATTCATAAGATTATGCTTCCGGGTGATTTTATCGCCATGAAGCTCACGGATCGAATTTGCACTACACATTCAGGTCTCTCCGAAGGTATTATGTGGAATTTCAAAGACAACAGTCTTGCCGACGATATTCTGGATGTTTATGATGTTGATGAGGAGCTAATACCGGAAACTCTCAACAGTTTTGGCGATCATGGTGAACTAACGGCTGAAGCTGCCGATCAGATTGGCCTCAAAAAAGGCACAAAGGTTACATACAGAGCGGGTGATCAACCCAATAACGCTTTTTCACTCAACGTTCTGAATCCCGGTGAAGTTGCGGCAACAGCCGGTACATCCGGTGTCATTTACGGCATCACCGATTCTCCCGACTACGACAAGAAATCCAGAGTGAACACGTTTGTTCACGTGAATCATACTGCAGAACAAAACCGGTATGGAGTTCTGCTCTGTATTAACGGCACAGGCATACTCAACAGCTGGTTAAGAAAACAGTTCAGCATCGGATCAAACATCACATACAATCAGATGAATGATTTTGCCGGTCAGGCCCCAATTGGAAGTGATGGTCTGAAAATACTCCCCTTCGGAAATGGATCGGAGCGAATTTTTGAAAACCGGGACATTGGCGCACAGATTCATGGCATTAATTTTAACAGGCATGATAAAACACATCTGCTTCGTGCCGCCCAGGAAGGAATTGTATTTTCACTCTATTACGGTTTTCAAATTATGCAGAAGATGGGCCTCACATTAGATACTGTTCGTGCAGGTCACGCAAATATGTTTCTGAGCCCTCTTTTTCGGGAAGCTTTTGTACATACAACCGGTAC
>Ga0136589_1001170_pt1 | contig 12165 bp, 10 predicted proteins | sample AntRauMFilla3764_FD_104640 | JGI IMG/M metagenome (GOLD analysis project Ga0136589, IMG submission 104640) | Saline lake microbial communities from Rauer Islands, Antarctica - Metagenome Filla 3 #764 | ecosystem: Environmental > Aquatic > Non-marine Saline and Alkaline > Saline | place...
CATCGGCTGGTGCCGGCGATAGAGTCCATCACAGAAGACTTTGAACTCATTTGGGTAAATGATGGAAGTCATGACGATTCTCTAAAAAAAATGAAGTCACTGGCCGGGCAGGATTCTCGGCTGAAATGGATTGATCTCAGTCGAAATTTTGGGCACCAAAAAGCCATTAGTGCAGGAATAGATTTCGCCTCCGGGCAAGCTGTAGTTACAATGGACGGAGATTTACAGGATCCTCCGGAGCTGATTCCCGAATTATTTGAAAAGTGGCAATCCGGCTTTGATGTAGTGTACGCCCGGCGCACTTCCCGCAAGGGCGAAAAGATCTATAAAAAAGTTACCGCATTTGTTTTCTATCGCCTGCTGCGTTGGATTTCATCAGTGGATATCCCTACCGATGTTGGTGACTTTCGAATCATCGATCAAAAGGTAGCCCGTGTCCTGAAAAGGATGCCGGAGCGCAATAAATACTTGCGAGGACAGATTGCATGGATGGGCTTTTCCTTCGGATTTGTTTCATTCGAAAGGGATGAGCGACATACGGGATCTTCTGCTTATTCCTTTGGCCAAATGGTTAACCTGGCCTTAAATGGAATTTTCGGATTCTCCAAACTGCCCATTCGGCTATTGTGGTGGGTCTCGGGGATTTTGATGTTCTTCACAATCGGTGGGTTGCTTTTCGAAATATTTGACCTTTATCCGCTGCCGCAAAGTGGAATTATCCTTAGCCTCACCTTTTTATTTTCATTACAGTGGGCGGGCTTGGCCTTGATAGGAGAATATATTTATCGGCTTTTCGATGCTCAGCGACAGCGGCCGGATTATATCGTAAATGAAACAAATTGTACATGATTCTATTCTATTTGTTGCTCTGCTGGAGTTCCTGGTCCACCGATGCTCATGACTTTCATGTCTCCCGCTTGACCCTGGACTACCAAGAAGACAAACATCAATTTCAGGTGAGCCTACACGTTTTTACCGATGATTTAGAGTTGGGGTTGGCTTTGGCAGGATACGAAAACTTACATCTGCACACCAAGAACGAGTCCTCTGAAGCTGAAAAAGCCCTGATTTCTTACCTGGATCGCGTACTTATCTTATCAACGCCAAAAGGAAAGAACATTCCCATGGAGTATTTGGGTAAAGAGCAATCTGATGATTTGATGGCGAGCTGGGTGTATTTTTATTGGAAATTGCCCGCAGGAGTAAACTCTTTGCACCTGAACCATCGTTTATTACACGATGTTTATTATGATCAACAGAATATTGTTCAATTAAAAGGCTGTGAGCCCAGGGGTTTGCATCTCACTACTGATCAAAAGGATGAATTAAATATAGAATGTCCCAACTGATGAAAAAGCTATTTATTTGGCCCATTCGCATATACCAATCAGCAATATCTCCCTACTTGGGCAGTAAATGTAGGTATTCTCCTACCTGTTCCCATTACATGGTGGAGGCGATTGAAAAGAGAGGGGTTGTAAAAGGGCTATGGCTGGGCATCAAGCGAATTGGCCGATGTCATCCCTGGGGTGGGCACGGATTTGACCCCGTTCCGGATCCACCGAAGAATTCCAAAGAAAAAAGATAAAGTTATGTTTCAACGCACGCGCAGAACGCGACGAACTGCTCCTATTCGAGCCGGTGTCGCAGAGACTCATTTGCTTCCCCAACACCTTATCCAGCCTGTTTTTATGGCGGATGGCAAAAATGTTAAAGTGGAAATTGCAAGCTTGCCTGGACAATTTCGAATGTCCTATGACCATATCGTCCCCTTTATTGAAAAAGGGCTCGGCTTGGGACTTTGCCAGTATATTTTGTTTCCGGTAATTCCCGAGGAAAAAAAGGATACCTATGCCAGCTATAGCTATGATGAGGAAAACTTTTATCTCCAACAGGTGAGAAAATTAAAGGCGCATTTTGGCGACAAAATATCATTGATAAGTGATGTCGCCATGGATCCCTACAGTTCCGATGGTCATGATGGGATCGTAAAGGACGGAATTATATTAAACGATCCGTCATTGGCTATTTTAGCTAAAATGTCCGTGGCTCAAGCTCGCGCCGGTTTCGATGTAATCGGTCCGTCAGATATGATGGATGGAAGAGTCCTTGCTATTAGAGAAGCTCTTGATGAGGAAGGATTTACGGATAAGGCTATTATGTCATATACCGCAAAATATGCGAGTGCATTTTATGGTCCTTTTAGGGATGCGCTAGACTCCGCACCAAAGAGTGGTGATAAAAAAACGTACCAGATGGATCCTGCGAACAGGAGAGAGGCATTGCATGAAGCAATGCTGGACGAAGAGGAAGGAGCCGATTATTTAATGGTGAAACCCGCCCTGCACTATATGGATATTATTTCCGATCTCAAAGCGGATTCAAGCCTGCCGATCGTTTGTTATCACGTGAGTGGAGAGTGCGCGATGCTGCTGGCAGCTGCGGAAAAGGGTTGGCTCGATTTTGATACAGCTATGCCCGAAACACTCCTGGGACTCAAGAGGGCAGGGGCAGATCTCATTATTTCTTATTTTGCTATGGATTATGCTAGTCGCTACAATAGCAGTTCGGGTTTCCGAGAATAGTCGAGATTGCATTTGTCCTACTACTTAAAAAGTCGTATTATTGCCTTTTGTAATACGTAGGTTGATATGAGTAAATTATTTACACTAATTTCGGATTCAGGGAAGGACCACTTTGTGGTGGGCCGGATGAAAGGAATGATACACGCGGGCTGTGAAGACGCTCAAATTATTGACATTACGCATCAGATTGAACATTTCAATCGCGTGGAAGCCGCCCATCAACTCCAGGCTTGCTACAGGGATTTTCCTACGGGCACGATTCACATCGTGCATGTCAATGCCTATTATGCGCCGAACAGCGAATGGGTTGCTTTGGAAAAAGATGGTCAGTTTTTTATCGGACCAAACAACGGTCTGTTTTCTTTAGTTTTCCAAGGAGAAGAATTAGAGGTATTCGAACTTGGGAGTTCCGATAATACTCAGGCATGGCCGGGAGCAGTAATGAGTGAAGCAGCAGTGCAAATTGCTGAAGGAGCCCGCCTCGACCAATGGCCCAGATGCAAGGAGTTTGACACTCGGATTAAATTACATCCAGTGGTGAGAGAAAAGACGATACGCGGTACCGTTATTTATATTGATGAATACGGGAATGTGATTACAAATATAAGCTTACAGCTTTACGAAGAAGTTCGGAAGGGAAGACAGTTTGCTCTTTATTTTAAGCGCTTCGATCCCATCACGTACATGAGTCAGCATTATGCGGAAGAGAGTGTCGGGGATACCTTGTGTCGATTCAACTCCATAGGATTTTTGGAAATTGCAATACATCTGGGGCGCGCTACGGAGCTATTGGACCTCAGGCTGAATGATACTGTTCAAATAGAATTTTATTGATATGCTACGCATTGTAAAAATGACATTTAAAGTGGGGCAGGAAGATTCCTTTTTGACGCATTTTCATGCTTCTGCTTCAAAAATAAAATCTTTCCCGGGCTGTAAATCTTTACGTCTGCTGCGCGATCAAAAGAATACAAATATCTTTTTTACTTATAGCCGGTGGGAGAGAGCTGAGGATTTAGAAAAGTATAGAAATAGCGAACTTTTCTCCTCGACCTGGGCGAAAGTAAAACCACTTTTTCTCCAACGGGCAGAAGCCTGGAGTGTTGAGTCCATCTGGTATGACGAAGAATAAACTGTTTCAACAAGACCTCCTTTTTCTCCCGGCTCGCAGCTATCTGAGAGAGCTTCATGAAAACGCCCATTTCTCTTCATTTTGGGTAATTGATGAAACCGTTGACCGCTTGCATGGCGTCAGCGATTGGCACAATTCGCCCTTTCTTATCATTAAAGCCGAAGAAAATCGAAAAAATGTGGAGCTTTCGACACAAATTTGGAAAGCACTTACCGATTATAATGTGCAGCGACATCATCAGCTGATTGCTGTAGGAGGAGGAATTACGACTGACATCGCGGGTTTTGTAGCTTCAACTTATATGAGGGGCTTACCTATGATCTCTGTGCCTACGACCCTGCTTGCACAAGTGGATGCAGCTATAGGAGGGAAAACCGGAGTGAATCTGGGTCAATGGAAAAACCGAATCGGAAGTTTTTATCCCGCTCATCAGATCATTTTAGATCACGCCTTATTGAAAAGCTTGCCGGATGAAGAATGGGTCAATGGTTGGGCCGAAATACTCAAACAGGCGATAATCGGCGGTCAAGAGTTATCTAGAGCGGTCATGCATTATACAACTCCCGCGTCGAGTAGATCTATTTCGGAAACGCTTTTAGCAAAAATTATTCAAGTTAAAGTAAAAGCGGTTCAAGCAGATCCCTATGATGTAAAAGAACGCCGAAAGTTAAATGCAGGTCACACCGTGGGTCATGCTATCGAATCAATCTCCCTCATCAATGGATCAGCCATTCCTCATGGTTTGGCTGTGGCAGCTGGCTTATGGATTGAGCTTGAAATTGCCCGAAATGAAGACCTTTTAGCTCCAGAGGTAGCTATTGCGATTCAGCAATATATTCATGATTTCTTCAGCCTTCCTAAGTTATATCCCCACCAACTGAACGATATCATAAAACTCATGGGTGGAGATAAGAAAAATATGGACGATCGCATCAATTGCTCTCTTGTATGTAATTGGGGAAGAGTCGTAGAAAATCACTACCCAAAACATACAAGTATAGAACAAGGATTGCGTTCTTATTTCAATGCGATGGAAAACTCGTAACTTTGCTCGAGCTTTCATCGTCAATGACATTATAAATATCTAATATGGCTCAACGAAAAAATAAGTCTTCCAGCCCAGGACCGACTCGTCAAGAGCGGTTTCAAAAATGGCTGCGGAACCTTTGGGTCGTTTATGGAGCTATCGTATTGCTCACTGCTCTGTTCCTCTACCTTTATAGTTTCTCAGATTTGCCGGGTTTTGCCGAGTTAGAGAACCCTGATATTGATTATGCGACAGAAGTCTATGATCAATTTGGTGAAGATTTGGGTAGATACTATGTCCAAAATAGGGTGGCGGTCCCTTACGATAGTCTCAATCCCTATTTAGTGCAGGCACTTATTTCCACGGAGGATGTCCGATATTTTGAGCATTCCGGTATTGATTCCCGTTCTCTTCTTCGCGTTTTATTCAAAACAGTACTCATGGGCAAGGGAAGCTCGGGAGGAGGAAGTACCATCACCCAACAATTGGCCAAGCAGCTGTATTCCCAACGCGATTTTACCGGGCTAAATCAAGTTTCCAAAGTAATTCGCCTCATCAACTACAAACTCAAGGAGTGGTACACCGCGGTCAAGCTGGAGCGCCGATATACCAAAGAGGAAATTCTCGCGATGTACATTAATGAATATGACTTTATCTATGGCGCCTACGGAGTAGATGCTGCTGCGAGGACTTACTTTGGCAAACAACAAGCCGACTTGAAGATTGAGGAAGCGGCAGCCCTGGTGGGGATGCTAAAAAACTCCGTGCTATACAATCCCGTGAAATTTCCCGAAAATTGTACCCGTCGGCGCAATGTCGTGCTGGCGCAAATGGCCAGGAATAAGCACATTTCTCATGAGACCAAAGACTCACTGACTCAGTTGAAATTAGATGTGAGTCAATTTGAGAGGTCTTCCCACATCACGGGAAATGCTACGTATTTTCGAGCCTCCCTGGCGGAATGGCTCAAGGACTTAATACGCAGAAGGGAGTTGAAAAATTCAAATGGTCAGTTGTACAATATTTATAGCGACGGATTAAAGGTTTATACCACGCTGGACCTCGAGATTCAAAAAAATTTACAGGCTTCGGTAGATAGTCATATGCCTAAATTGCAGAAAAAGTTTTTTGATCATTGGAAAGGCAAGGACATTTGGACTTATCGCTATGATAATATTCCAAAGGATGTGAAACTTTCTGCTTTAGAGAGACTCAAAAGAGGAACGAATAGGTATAAAAGCTTGTTCGCTAATCGATTTACAGCCGTTGCCTTGGATCTAAAAGACGAATTGGGCATTGAATTGAGAGATTACGATTTTGAACGATTAATTAAGGCTGAAGATGATCCCAATTATCTCGATCGATTATTGGCGAACAATTTAGTTTCTGAATCAAAATACGACGCTTATCTGGCGCTGATGAAAAGTGAACGATGGCCGGAGTTAAAACGACAGTGGTTGGAATTTGTAGAAGAAATGGACCGGCAATTCAATGAAAAGCGGGAGATGAAAGTATTTGCATATAATGAGGCCGGCGAAAAGGATACCATTATGTCTCCACTAGACTCTCTGAAGTACCACCGGATGATTCTACAAGTTGGAACGACAGCCATGGACCCGAGCTCCGGGGCGATCCGAGCTTGGGTGGGAGGCGCCAATCAAAGATATTTTAAGTATGATCACGTGCTTTCAGAGCGTCAGGTGGGCTCCACTTTTAAGCCTTTTGTCTATGCTACGGCCATCGCTTACCAAGGCTTTTCTCCCTGCTTTCCCGTGACAGATGTCCGCTATTCCATACAACCGGACGAAGGCAATTTTAACCTGCTTAAAACCTGGTCGCCGAAGAATGCTACAGACGAGTACACCAGAACTTCCATGACCTTGTATGAAGCGCTAAGGCAATCAAAAAATACGGCGACGGTCTACCTTTTAAAACAACTGGGAGATGTAACACCCATTTTGGGTATGATAAATAATATGGGAATTGATAGTGCGGCAACCTTGCCAAATGGAAGGAAGAAAATTCCCCGCCAACCCTCTATCGGCTTGGGCTCCGCAGATCTTACCGTCATGGAAATGACTGGGGCCTATGGTACCTTTGCCAATGAAGGTACCTACAATATGCCGCATTTCGTTACCCGCATTGAAGACCGAAATGGGAAAGTTATTTACAGTAATGTGCCAAAGAGCAATGCGGCAATCAATCCCGATGTGAATTATGTAATGGTTGAACTGCTCCGAAATGCTGGAGCCGTTGCCAAGTATAAGGGCAATCTCAAATCAGATGTCGGTGGTAAAACAGGTACAACACAGAATCAAACAGATGCCTGGTTTATGGGTATCACGCCTGACTTAGTCGTGGGCACCTGGGTCGGTGGAGAGGATCGGTGGATTCGCTTTCGAAGTATTGGCTTGGGGCAAGGCTCTACGATGGCTCGTCCGGTATTTACCGACTTTATCCGAAGATTGGAGCAAAACGAAGATCAGTTGCTCAATTACGACTCGGGGCATTCCTTTGTTGAGCCCGAGGACATGAGTATTGAAACGAATTGCGATAAATACGGAAGAAATGATGGCAAAGAGGAGGGGAAGAAACGATCTATTGATATATTTGGACAGTAAAACACAGCAGCACAAATGAAGTATTACAGCCGAAACAGATCATTTTTTTACTTCTTTCAAGTTGCATGGGGTGTAATGATCTTACTTTTTGTAATGAGCTGTATCCCGGAAGAGAAGAATAATAAAGTTCTCGAACTGTCGATCGATTTTTCAGACTCCACCTATATCCACATTCTGGAGGCCGGAGCGCAGAAGGATAGTGCTTTTATTTATCATCACCTTCAATCTGAAAACATCAATTATCAATATGGAGCACTTCATGCCCTCACCTCGGTCGATGCCCCAATCAATGATGCCTTGATTCCAGTCTTCTTAAAATCTCCGGTTTCTGAAATTCGTTCATTGGCTGCTTTTGTTCTTGGACAAACGAGGGATGAGTCCTTCTTGAAACCACTGAAAGCTGCCTTTGATAATATGGATTCCCTGCAAAAAAATCAACGATTTAATGCGACGGTTTTGGAAGCCGTGGGAAAAACCGGCACGCCAAAAGAGGCGCTTGAATTGATCAATATTAGTACTTATAGACCCCAGGATTCGCTATTGAACCTGGGCCGACTCAGAGGCCTGTATCAATTGGCTTTGAATGGACATGAGCTGCCTGAAAGTCGGTATTTTATGATCGATGTAGCCGCTAACGCACTCTATCCGTTGAGTACGCGATTTATCGCTGTCGATTACTTGTATCGATTTCACGATGAGCCCATCGATAGTCTGCAATTTGGCTTGATTCGAGCTTTTCAAAAGACGGAGAGTATACAATTGGCTCGCCAATTGGCAACAGTTCTTCCCAAATGCACTTCTGCAAAAGCTCGCGAAGCACTCGTCGAACTGTTTCAAGATAATAATCGGGACCTATTGCTTCGGGAACTGTGCGGCCAGGCTCTATTGGATAACCCACACCCCGGCCATAGCCGATACTTTAAAGAAGCCATGGACAGCGATGTTCCCAGAATCAGTGAACTGGGCGCACGTTACTTTTTAGAACATGGTAGGGATCACGATGCAATTGAGTACTCACAATGGGCAAGTAAAGAAGGACTTCCTCTGAAGAGTCAATTTGTCCTTTACGGAGCAGCGCTAAGACATCTTCCTTTTTATTACCAACTCTCCAAGTCCAATATTAGTAAGGAACTCAGAAGATATTTAGACCAACCTCTTTCCTTCGACACGCGTAAAGTGCTTATTGAAATGATATTGCAGGACAATAGGAATGATGCCTTCTTGATGGAGGAAGCGATAAATTCTGATGATCCACTGCTTCGCACGCAAATATTCACAGAGATACAAAAGCATTATTTTCACCCCTCAGCGCCGCAACCGAAAGGTTCAAAAAGGAATCAATTGCTATCCCTAGCGCAAAAAGGCATTCAGTCCGGCGAAAGCGGTGCGATGACCATTAGTGCAGATATCGCAATACAGCTCAAAAACAATTTGCCGAAGACATGGTCCGACTCGGGCTCTTTCATCCAGTCCGCCTATGAAGCGATCCAATGGCCACAACAGTTGGAAGCAGGTCAAAAACTCGCCACTTTAATGGATAGTTTGTCTCTGAATTATCAGTGGCCAAATCTATCAGAGTATCGCTCGCCAATAATCACAGATTATCTTCAACGGATGACGGACAGCACAGAATGGATTATTGCAGTGGAAGGCGGAGAGATTCGACTTCGTTTATTTCCGCAACGAGCTCCCCATACGGTTAGTCGCTTATTACAAGAAGCGGAGGAAGGCTATTACGATGGCAAGACCGTTCATCGAGTCGTCCCTCATTTTGTCTCTCAAGGGGGATGTCCTATTGGAGATGGATACGGTGGAGTAGACTTTCTCCTGCCGACAGAAGTAGGCCCGGTGCATTTTAGCCATGCCGGTATTTGTGGAATGGCTAGCGCCGGACCTCAGACCGAATCAAGCCAGTGGTTTATTACCCATCGCGCTACACCACATCTCGATGGCCGATACACCATATGGGGAGAAGTGATTTCGGGCCAGGAAATATTATGGTCTATGGAACCCGGCGATTTGATCAAATCCGTTCAAATCAAAAACCTCAACTTATGACGAAAAAGACTTCACTCCATACAACTCATCTCGCCTCTGATGCTAAAATGGCGGACTTCGCCGGCTATGAAATGCCCATCGTGTATTCTTCGATTCAGGAAGAACACCGGGCAGTTAGAGAACGGGTGGGATTATTTGACGTTTCTCACATGGGTAACTTTCTTTTCCAAGGACCCGAGGCAACAGAATGGCTCAACCACGTGACGACAAATAATGTGAGTCGGCTGAAGGTAGGCCAGGCGCAATACACCTGCCTGCCCAATAGTTCCGGTGGTATTGTCGATGACCTTTTGATCTATCGCCTGGAGGATGTTCATGAAGAAGAACAATTTATGGCTGTGGTCAATGCGGCAAATATTGAGAAGGACTGGAACTGGATGCACAGTCATAAGCACGATCGAAACGCTAAGTCCACCAACACTTCTGATCAAACTGCCCTTTTGGCCCTACAGGGACCTAAAGCCAAAGAAGTGCTATCCGCGCTGACGGAAGTTGAGGTGGCTGATATTCCCTTCTATCACTTTTCTCAAGGGACCGTGGCGGGCGTACCCAATGTAATTATTTCCGCTACAGGTTATACGGGATCCGGAGGATTCGAATTGTATTTGCCGGCGGATCAGGCTGAGAAAGTGTGGAAAGCTATTATGGAAGCCGGCGCACCACACGATATCCTTCCCTGCGGCCTGGGCGCTCGTGATACCCTTCGTCTCGAAATGGGCTACTGCTTATATGGCAACGACATCGACGATTCTACTTCCCCGCTTTCTGCAGGATTGGGCTGGATTACAAAACTCAAGTCCAAAGGAGCTTTCGTGGGTAGATCTATTATTGAAAAGCAGAAAGAAGAAGGATTGAAGCAAAAACTCGTAGGCTTCAAAGTGGAGGGCCGCAGGGTGCCTCGAAAGGACTATACCATTCTCGACGCGCATGGGGAACCCATCGGTCGCGTTACTTCTGGGACACTTTCTCCAAGTTTAGGCACTCCCATTGGAATGGGCTATGTCGAAAAGGAACAATCGGCCATCGGGCAGAAAATCCAAATCGATCTCGGTAAAAAGCAACTTCAAGCCGAAATCGTTAAACCGCCCTTTGTCAAAGTATAGGTAGGCCTAAACTATTTGCCCCTCCTTCCATTATACTGTTGAAAACGCGTTTGTTTTATGGATTTTGCAGCAAGTAAAGATAAGTTTTTAGAGTCATGGAGTGCCATGGCCTCTCAATGGGGCATATCGCGCTCTATGTCCTTGGTGCATGCCAGTTTACTCATTAGCCCCAAAGCGTCCTGCGCGGATGTGTTAATGGATGACTTGCAGCTCTCCAGGGGTAGCGTCAATACTAATTTGCGAGCCCTCATGGATTGGGGCTTAGTCCATAAAAAGTATTTGCCCGGCGAGCGAAAAGATCACTATTACGCAGAGAAAGATATGTGGACCATTTTCCGGCAGATTCTCATCCACCGCAAACAAAAGGAACTCAAGCCGCTTTTGGATACTCTTCAAACCTTTAGTGATGTGGAAGAAGAGAGCGAAGAAGCTCGTGAATTCAGCACCATGATCCGACAATTGAGAGATATCACTCACAAGACGGATATCGTTCTCGACAACATAGCTCAGTCAGAGGATAATTGGTTCGAGAGCCCTTTCTTTCAGATGTTAAAGTAATTTTTTTTTGGATTTGGGCGTGACCCTCTACAACGAGTTGCAGAGGGTCGGCACCTTCCGGGGTTCGCTATTCGCTCCGTACCGCCGGCGGCGGTACCCATGCCCTCCAGGCGCCTCACGCTTGCGATTTTTGACCGAAGGAGCGTAGTCAGTAGCTTCTTCCGTTATTCTTGAACTTATTTCACACGAAGCCACACATTTTGATGACGCCCTGCTGTTGTGCGCTGATAGAAATTGTTTAGTATTATTTAGTGACTCTGCTCGCAAATTGGAAACGTCAGGAAGAATGACTATTGGCGCTGACTTTTGGCCTTAGCCCTCGGACTTTTGACTTTTATTCACCGCGAAGTCGCGAAGGACGCAAAGAAATGACTTTTTCATTTTTTTTACTTCACAGTCTTAATTTTAACCTTGGCCTTAGCCCTCGGGCTTTTGACTTTTTTCACCGCGGAGTCGCGAAGGACGCAAAGAAATGACTTTTTCATTTTTTTTACTTCACAGCCTTAACTTTAACCTTGGCCTTTGCCCTCGGACTTTTGACTATTTTTCACCGTGGAGTCGTGAAGGACGCAAAGAAATGACTTTTTCATTTTATTTACTTCACAGCCTTAACTTTAACCTTGGATTACTTTATCAGTTCGACTGCGCTCACTGCGGGGCCTTTACCCTAGATTTTCCCGCGCCAACGCTGTGTAGTGGGTGGCCGCCCGGGGCGGCCAGTCCAGGCCCACGAACTGGGGCCGGACCGAGTGAGGCGGCCGACGTCCCGAGAATCGCCCTTAGCGATCTCGCGGACGGAGGCCGGGGATCCGAACGAGCCCCGGAACATAGTGCCTCGCAGCCCCCCGCGAATGCTTTTGAGAGTGTGGGGGCTGCGAGAGGCGCCCAAAAAACCTCCTAAGTAAATTTGATCTGAGGAAAGTGTAAGGAGTGAAGTCGAGGAAAACTTATGTTTGGAAAATTGCTCAGATGGACTTATTTTCGGGGACTAAACATGCGCGTATGAAAATTCGTCCTTTTGCTGCGATTATCCCCAATGAGAAGCTGATCAGCTCTCCCGACTCTTTTTTTAATAATGTGA